>Ga0123355_10021807_pt1 | contig 10260 bp, 5 predicted proteins | sample TergutEmb28metaG_3_FD_89872 | JGI IMG/M metagenome (GOLD analysis project Ga0123355, IMG submission 89872) | Embiratermes neotenicus P1 segment gut microbial communities from Petit-Saut dam, French Guiana - Emb289 P1 | ecosystem: Host-associated > Arthropoda: Insects > Digestive system > Gut ... | reverse complement strand
CTAATGCCACTGCTGTTATTATTCCTAGGGTGCTGACTTGCGTGAATTAGTTCAAGAGCCTGACATTTACCTTCCAGGAATTTAATGATTGCTTCAAGCTCAGTGATTCCTTGGGAAACTGCCTGCATTTCCCATTGTTTTCTGGTTACTTCATCCACATGCTGTATCAATATGTGAGACAACAACACTTCATGCAAGGGTATGCTCAAGTCTAATGCCTTAATAGCATTCAAATTGCTTTGAAACTGATTTAGCAATGTTCTTAAATCCGTGGCTGATTCCTTGGTGATCACTGGCAGTGACAATAATGACTTCACATGAGCTGCAGCTGTTAGACACTCGTTATACCTATCACATAGCAAATTCCAGGCTACATGAAAGTTCTGCTGTGTAATTGGAAGATTCTGAATTAGCTGATGCGTTTCATTAGTTACAGAAGACAACAAATAGTGAAACTTTTTAACATCGTCCACTGCTTGGTTACTAATTATCAGACTGTTGAAAGTGTCATGAAAATGTTTAAACTCTGTTATCTGACCTCTGAATTTTGGAATTTCAATAGTAGGCAGTTTAATCTTAGGCACTAAACAATTGCCATAGTCATATGTTGCTCTACACTTCTGTAATTCTGCTGAACTAACATGTCTTGCTTGTCTGTCTTCTGAAATCATTCTATTAATCCTAGCTTTCAGTTCACAGAGTGTTTCTGTGAATGCTTCCCAATCTAGCTCATGCTGTTGCATTTCATCATCATCATTATATTCCAGCTGATCCTGTACAGCATTGTATTCTTCCCACACCTTTTCTAACAACTGTAGCCTAATGTTTACATCATACATGTCTACAGTATCTGGCAAACTGTCATTGTATTTCTTAATGTGCGTCACTTTTGCCTTGACTGCTGCTCATTTTCTGACTAATGCTTTGTGTGTTTGGGAATCCATGGTGCTAAGGATTGGTAAGGAAAGAGCCAGCTTACCGATTTATGTGCTGCTATGATCCAAGGTTCTGTCTATGTACGCTGGCAACTGTGCTGCTCGGAAGCCGTGTACATGATCATGTCTTGAGATCAGAATGCAGGGCAAAGTCACAATATAAACACTGATAATAGTTCCTCTGAAAGAGTGGAACAGTTCAGATATTTGGGAACAGTCCTAATAAATCAAAATTCTGTTCAGGAAGAAATTAAGAGCAGATTGAAATCAGGAAATGCTTGCTATCATTTGGTGCAGAATCTTTTGTCTTCCAGTTTACTACCCAAAAATAAAAAGATTAAGATATACAGAACTATAATTTTGCCAGTTGTTCTGTATAAGTATGAAACTAGGTCACTCACATTGAGGGAGGAACATAGGCTAAGGGTGTTTGAGAACAGGATGCTGAGGAGAATATTTGGACCTAAGAGAGCAAGGTAACAGGTGAGTGAAAAACTACATAATGAGGAGCTTAATGATCTGTACTCCTCACCAAATAAAATTTTGGTGATCAAATCAAGAAGAGTAAGATGGGCGGGGCATGTAGCACTATGGGGGGAGAAGAGAGATGCATATAGGGTTTTGGTGAGGAAACCTGAGGGAAAGAGACCACTTGTAAGACCCAGGCCTAGATGGGAAGATATTATTAAAATGGATCTTCAGGAAGTGGGTTGGGAGGGCATGGACTGGATTGATCTGGCTGTGGATAAGGACAGGAGGTGGGCACTTGTAAATGTTTCAGTGAAGCTTCGAGTTCCACAAAATGCGGGAATTTCTTGAATAGCTGAGAACCAGTTAGCTTCTCAAGAAGGTCTCTGCTCCATGAAGTAAGTAAGTTCCAAAAGAATAAACACGGTGTTTAATTTACACATGCTTCAAAATTAGTTTTGTAAGAATTGTTTCCTGAACAGATATGAGGAGAGAAGGGAACACACGTATAAAGAATACTGTCTTGTGGGATGTGACACCATGTCAATGCCATGAAAACCTCAAATAGCACACATTTATATTTATTTTCAACTGAAGACAAAGGGAAAACGGAAGAAACTGTCATGTACATTAGAAGAATTTTAACTTCAAAACTGTGATCCAGTTCCAGCAAAGGAACATATAATTATGCAGACTCTTGTTTTCCTCCAGTGTCTGTCTTCCTGCAACATTTGCATCCGTTCTACAGGAATGAAGAACAAAAATTCCTAATGAAATGTACCAGCAGTTCATGTGACATTTATTTTTTTATTAACTAATGTTTATACACTGTTTATGGTGTCTTCTACAATAAAGGCATTTACACAGTTCACTTTTGTTAACAGTTGCAGAAATAATATTTAATTTAACTAACATTGTTTGTTATATTTACACTTTATGTCTCTCACACATGGTAGTACAGGGGGTTCATTCCACAGTTTCACAAAACTAGTGATAAGTTCGCAAAAATAAGTATTTCAAGGACATGGTGAAATCCTGCTCATATACCTTGCCATATAAACTGTAAGGAAATGGCAGTCAGCTAATGGATTTGGGATTTAGTTTGACATGTTTTTAGTAACTGAAATGGCTTGACTGAGGAGTATATTGTATTAATAATTGCTTATTGAATATGCCTTAAAATGGTAATGAAAAATTATTATAGCCAGTTATGGCATTCTGGTCCTCATTAATAAGCTAACAAAGGTGGGAAGTACATCAAGAGAATGGTTCAAGAATTGTATGCATGTTTTGGTGCTGTATTTTGCTTCCCTCTGTTGCAAGTTCACAGGATTTGAAACCATTGTAGAAAAGAGTTGTGTTTTTAGGATACAGGTGATGTAATTGTAACAGGGAAACTAATGTGTTAGGTTCCACACTACTGTAACCCATAAGATAGTGTAAGTAATAATTTTATAATTGATTTGCCAAGTTAGGAGAGGTAAATTACAGTACTTCATGATTAGTTTGAACTTGCACATTTCTTTATGCATTCATACTTTATTTCAGTGCCCTGTAGTTTCAGAATCGAATCATGTTAATAATATGCAGAACTGAAATTTTCAGTCATGTGGGGAGATATGATGCTGTGTAATGGTAAACAGAATCTTCAGGTTTGCTGTGAGGACCTCAGATCTCACAAATAGAATTGTGTTCAGTGTGTCAGATAGCCGAGAACATGTAATGACACTGAAATGCGTGTTATTGTGTAAGTATATTTACTGTATGGAAGAAACAACACAAAGATATAACTGAATTAGATCATTCAGTTTTACTGGACATCAAACTTGCGCATTCTGAAATAATTATTTCCATTGATAGAATATACTGCCTGTAGGCTTTTAAACTGGGACTAATTCAGTATACTTAACTGAATACGTTGTTACAGTTGTAGACCTATCAGTGTACATTTATTTTGAAAACAGATGAGACTCTCAGAGGCTATGATAAATATTGTTGTCTTTGAACACTTACTATGTTACTGAATTTATAGATCCTATAATCACAGTTCAGTTAAAAATAATACCTAGATGTACCAACAGATAAGCTTCCATTCTGCAAAATATGTCACTCTCCCTTCCAATAATGTAGAAACTTGTACACTCTGCATCAAACTGCCACAAGGAACACTAAACAGGTCTTGAGTGTAAGCCACTTTGAAGATAAGGATATGAATACTCAGCAAATGAATGTGTTGACTTCAGTTGTAGACAAATCAGCAACTGCAGATGTGTTTATTTCCCAAAATATTTTGATTTAAAGTTGTCCAGATACATTACAGAGGAGCTTATGTCCAGTTGCACTGATTCACTGTGTGAAATTATGGTTTGAATTATCACTTAACATGTGTCCTGCTTTCATATATATGAAATGCAATTTGTGGACCAGTAGAAGTTCTACATGAGGAAATGATCTAAACTGTAAAATACTAAATACTGTGCCTTACACTAGGGTACTTCATTCCCTGACTTCACAATTCATACTTCAACTTGGAGATAACTTAAATGTCTGGTATTCTGCCTTGTCATTAGTTCTTATGGAAGCACAGAATAATCATAACTGACCAAATCCACATGTTCAGCTACAGAAATTGTAGTTTTATATATCATAATGTTGAAGTAGTTTTTCAGCAGAGTGTGTAAATGATTGTATAATGGAAGTCATGTCTGTCTATCCATCTACTGGCCAAACTATGTGTCTAATGATCACATATCAATAAAATCTGATATTAGGAGTCTGCACCAAAAGTTAATTTTGGTTTGTATCAGTATGCATAAACTACACATGGGAATTTTATCAAGTACTACTGATTTTGTGAATTTTACACATAACTGGATCCCATTAAGATCTGTAGTTTTCTTTTTCAGCATTTTTCAATGTGGTAAGTATTTTAAAAAAATTTGAGGTCATATTTCTGAAAAACATTGGAGTCATTCTGTTTTTCAGTTGTAACTTATTCTGATACTTTAAGTTTTGTTGAAAATATGCTAGTGAATGCAGTTAATATGTGTGTGTGTGTGTTTGTATGTGTGGTATTAGTTCGTATGAATAGTCATAGAATACAGTATTTAAAATATGAACAAAGTAGTTCAACCTGTTTCATGGGGATGTGTGATTTAAGTAAGACTACATTTTATTATTATGACAGCAACAAATTAACACTAAAGTCAATGAGTGAAGTATATAAAATTACATTTGGAAAGTATATGTGCTCCAAATTCGAGTATAACTTTCATTCTTGTTACCCGTGCACATACATGGTGAATTTAGATAGCAGGTACTTCACATAAAAATGTAGGAAACAATGGGCTCACTGACACCATGTTTGATTCAGGAACTAGTTACACTTTATAAAGTGTATGGAGACCCTGATTATGTTTATTGTTGCTAACCACTACAGTTACAATATTGGTGATGTTCTTTATAGAAACCATGTCAACAATCTTGAAAAAATATACTGATAAACTGACCCTGTCAGAGTGGATATGGCACATTATGCAACAATTAAAACAATGTCTCTTGGGACCAGGAGCAGTTTTTGAGTGGTGGTATTGAAGTTTTCTCATTGAGTGCTTTGATGAGGTGATCACATGAACCATGGCTCAGCAGAGGTAGGGAAGGGAGACCTAGCATTTTTGAGGAAGAGGAAGGAATGGATCTGGTTGTCAAGCTCTCACAAGATTTTGTACCTCGGTAAGGAGTGGGCTGTTGCTGGGTTGCCTGCTGTTTCCCAGTGGTGGTGTTCGTTGGCAGTTGCAGTGAAGAAGTGAGTGAATTATTCAGCAGTGTCAGGCTGTCATTGCTAGATGTGCTGCCAGTTTCTCGAACAGGGAGTGGATATTGTGGCCTCTGAGATATGTTGCTCAAAGGCATTTGGGTTTCATTTGGCCTGTTACAGGGGAGCAGATCCACTCTGTCACCACAGGATACTGTCTGTGGCATTTCGGCACTGATTGTTGCACAGGATGGTTTGTTCTTGCAGCCATGGTAGTAATGACACCCTGGGGCAGAGAGACGTCGTCTAGGGCGGAACCCTTTGCTACCTGCCACACCCCAGTAACGCATAGGCGTAAGTGACTTGCGACAAGCTGATAAGGGCTGTACGTAAGAAACAGTAGGTGGTGGAGAATGAGATATAGGGAATTGTGCATTTTCATTTTTTTCCCAGGGACGTCTTTGCCTGCATAGATTTTTAACATTATCGAAACCATCATCTTCACTGTCAGTTGAGAAACCCTCAACCTCATCTTCTGTGTCCAATTCCTGCCCCTCATCTAGGAACACTGAATCAGAGCCTACAGAATGCATATCATCAAAGTCTGGATAGTCTGTAAGGGAACCACGGACACTACTAATAGATGCAAGAGGAGCGGCCCTCACGGGAACATTCAGATTGGATGTTGCTGACTCTGCTATTGAGCCTCGAGAGGGGGGTTTGAGTTCGGACCGTACGAAATCCACCGGTTGGTCATACAGAGTTCTTTCACTTCCACAGGGCGACACTTCTGGTGTTGGCTGGATCACCTGAATGTCTATTGGATAATAAAAATCCCAGGGTTCTTCAGCCATGGTGGCGTTACGGTCGATATTACGAGATTTATGCACAAACGGAGGAGGAGCTGGAATACCCAATTCGACTGCTGACCCTCGTCGCTCTAAATAGGACGTATCGGAGCTTGAGCAGGTAATGGAACTGAGTCTACGCGCGTCCGGACCCGGTGGAACCGTCAGAAACTGATGATAGCAGCAGGGACTCACCAGCACGGAATCCTCCTCCTCCTCCTCGACGTCGTCGTATGCTCGGTCTCTTATCGAAAAGAGAGGCACCGGAGAAATGCTCCTGTTCTCATCATCCCGTGTGTGGAACCTGAGCGCAGAACCGGGAAGACTCTTGCCTCTTTGATAATAGTAAGAGGAGGGAGGTTCTAGCGTCGAGTACCCCGCAATGGAGCAGGAGCGACGACCACTTCGCGTTATAACCACAGCCGGAGCACTCATGTTGCCAAGCGATCGGCGTGGGCCGCGCGCGCACAGTGCTGCTTCCTTCATTTGCTCTTCCTCGTCCTGAATGGCGACTGCAGCAGCTGCAGCATTTAGGTGCTCGTCACTAAGAGTCTTTGCCTTGCACTTGCTCTTGTACACAATAAGCAGCACCATTAGACTAAAGAATCCTCCCAGGGTAGCCGCAATCCGAACTCCCGTCATTACGTCGTATGTGCGGTAGAACTCAAGCCTCGTCTGCTCCTTCGAGTTGACGACGGTCGGTGGCTCGGACGCCGAGCCATTACTTCCGCTGCTGCCCGCACTCATCCTGCTTGGGCTCTGTAGAACAAGCACACAACTGTATTACGCGTCTGTTTCGCAGTAGGGGACTAGGCAGAGTGTATAAGTGAAACTGTGGTAAGGACGTATATTTTTATTTAAAATTCCATCGTTCTGGTAATGTATGTTAGCTGGGATATCAATAGGGCAACCATGAAGTTCGATCTCCGCCGATAGCCGTAATACTTTAGAATAGAAGTAAAAGATACTCGTCGCTATAATAAAAAAACAAGTCGGGGGGCGGCGGTTAGGACCCACATATTTACACAAAATTTTGAGTTGAGTTACAAGACTTTACACATTTATTTTGCATTTCCTTAATTACATTCGTGGTAATAATAGTCTCTGCGTCAGTTCCTGCGCGTTTATTTAATTCCACATTATGAATTCTGTCAATCAGAACTGCTCTTTCCACTTGTCTGCACACTGTTACTGTTTACATTACAGACTACATAATGAATAAGTTGGAAATGTCCATGGAGTATAACAATTAGGAAGTTCTCTATCTCTTGGTGCACCTGTATTTTAAATTTGTAATTCCAAGAGAAACAGTAACACTACACAGATGAGATTTATTCCAGAGCATTGCGTATTTTAAACCTTATACAAATTACTCTATTCTTCGGCTAACATTTTTAGCCTTCTTCATGGAGTACACACAACTGCAATATTTAGTTAAAAATGTGAAACGTTTCCGAAGATTAAGGTAAATATGTAATTCAATAAATATCTGTTTATTACTCACTGCACGGAAGATGTATAATATTAAGTGAAAATATGTTTTAAATGTATCTTTCCACTTTTTACACAAGGCAGGCTATAATATTTCTCGGCATCATAGCAACAGTTGCACAGTCGCTTGCGAATTGCTCTCCATATTTTAACATTACTAGCGAGTATATTCGATTAATTAATTGTAAATATTTGATAAGATACGAAGAACGAATGTCTTCCAGCGTATGTTTGGACGTAAAGTGTCTTATATCTGTCGGATATTAATCTAAACTGCAAACTTTCGACAAAAGTGTGTAAAAATCCACGAAAATTTTTCTTATAGGAGTCTAGTGCCATGCGGACAGACATGAAGCTAATGGTCTCTTTTCGCGATAGCGGACGTGCCTTTTAAAAGGATGAGTTATTACATTGCATATGTAATATTATTTCTAAATGGCTTGAAGGAGCTGTATGTCTCTATGAAAAACGTTGTTGTAATTAATTTTAACAACTTATTTGTTAATGACAGATGCTTCAAACCATTTAGAAAATAGAGTAATATTACATATTGTATATTAAGACGGATCTTCAGGGGATCTATCTGGCTCAGGATAGGGACAGATGGCGGGCACTTGTGAATGCGGTAATGAACCTTCGCTTTACATAAAATGCGGGGAATTTCTTGACTAGCTGAAAACCGGTTTGTTTCTCAAGAAGGACTGTGCTCCATGGAGTAAGTAAATACGTAGGTGGGCTGATAAGTTTTGCCTCCACTATAATATTTTTATTTACATTAGACATATCTCGATAAAAACCGGTTCTTTGTAGTCGCATGGTATCTCTCTTCCATCATACTTCACCTTGAACACACAGATGCTTACAGTCCTCGCTAAGAGCGCATCGAGATGGAAGAGTTTTCAGACATTCGGTTCAAACAACGTGCTGTTATTGAGTTTTTAACTGCGGAAAAAGTTCCTCCAATTGAAATTCACAGACGAATGCAAGCCGTTTATGGTGATCATTGTGTTGATGTGAGTACAGTAAGACGCTGGATAAGGCGGTTCAAAGATGGAGAACTGGGGCAAGCAGATTTGAGTGACAAAACATGAAGCGGAAGGCCTGTGACTGCAAGTGATCAGCTTCATCAAGATCGCATTGAAGAAATGATTCGCGGAAATTGTCGCATCAAACAAAACGAAATTGCCGTTGCATTAGGAATTTCTAAGGAGAGAGTGGGACACATTACTGGTGTTATTGGGTTTGGAAAAGTTTGTGCCAGATGGGTACCGCGCATGCTGTCTGATGAAAGCTGAAATAGTTCGCATTTCTCGGGAACCCACCGTATAGCCCAGATCTGGCTACAAGTGATTTCTACCTGTTCCCAAAACTAAAGGAACGCTTGAGGGGCCAGCGCCTTAGCTGTGATGAAGAGGTGAAGTCTGCAGTGAGGAAATGGTTTCGAAAACAAAACACCAATTTTTTAAAGGGCAGTTTTCAAAACTAGTGCAGCGTTGGCGGAAGTGTATTGAAGTGCGTGGTGATTTTGTAGAAAAATAATTATGCAGCTTTGAAAATAATTGATGTAGGCATATTTCTTTTTTTATTTCATTAAAATATCTTTCCCCATTCACTTTCTATTTAAGTGGAGGCAAAACTTATCAGCCCGCCCTCGTATATATTGTATACTATATAGCAATACAAAATCACAATTGGTTTTATCTTACACTCTGCTTAATTATACATGTGCGTGTATTACCTTTTTAAATTAATTTACAGCCTGATTATGGGTTGTCTTTAGTCGAAACATGTAACTATTGATAAATAAGATACGTTATATCTCCACTTATCCGGGTTAATTGGGACGGTGAGCCATTCGGATATGCAGAAAATCCGGATAATTGTATTTTTTTTTGAAAATAGGCGACATTGACAGTTTGAAGTTCGGCAATTGTTATTGACAGTATATACGTGCGTCTAAACTTTCCGACCACGCCTGATTTGAGGTTCTACAAGCCATAACACTGTACCGTACTTGATCCGATAGCCGGTGATTTCAAAGCAAGTTAGTTTTGTAGAATTCTCGACAAATTTGCCCGAAGGGCCAAGCTGATCTGGATAACCAGCGTCCGGATAAGTGGAGTTATACTGTAGTTGTGCTCGACTGAAAACTGTTATTCTTTATAGTCATAATTTCAACCGATATTGCCAACTTATGTAATTGTTGTGTTTCTTTGACGCAGCAACTGCTTCTGCACATTAATTTAATTTAGTTAATTTAATCGTACATGACCTTCAACCATATAGCGCCATTGATCGTGTACTAAAGCCTGGACACAGTCGTACCATCAGCTAAGGGAGAAAGAGACAGCGATGTCCGGACACCTGGTCGTGTTCCTGGTCTTGTGTGAGGAAGAATCCTAATGTAGATACGAGACTGAACGGCGGAGTTTACGCCTTCATGCCACGCAACGGGCCGTTTGGAGGGTGACCTTTAATCAGTAGCTTCTGTACTCATAACATTAACAGCTACTGCATAGTTTCTTGGCAGCCGATTTGCCAACATTGAGAGCCATTTTCTTTATGCTTTGTTAAACAAAATGTGGACCCTTCTTTGTTCCGTCAATGCTCTTATCGGACAGCGCTATTGTCACAACAATTCCCTGTGGACCCCCCCCCCCCCCCCCAAAAAAAAAAAAAAAAATTTAATGTTTTTTTTTTTTTGTGTTTTTTTTTTTTTTTTTTTTTTGTGTTTTTTTTTTTATTTTTTTTTTTTTTGGTTGGT
>Ga0123355_10021806_pt1 | contig 10260 bp, 8 predicted proteins | sample TergutEmb28metaG_3_FD_89872 | JGI IMG/M metagenome (GOLD analysis project Ga0123355, IMG submission 89872) | Embiratermes neotenicus P1 segment gut microbial communities from Petit-Saut dam, French Guiana - Emb289 P1 | ecosystem: Host-associated > Arthropoda: Insects > Digestive system > Gut ... | reverse complement strand
AATTGATGGGCTTGAGCGTGTTAGGTTTATGACTTCGCACCCGAAAGATTTTTCTGATGAACTAATAGCCGCCGTGCGTGACTTGGGTAAAGTATGTAAATCGGTGCATCTGCCCTTGCAGGCAGGGAGTTCGCGGGTGCTGGCGGATATGAATAGGCAGTATACTAAGGAGGATTATATTTCGCTGGCGAAAAGATTGCTGGCGGCAGTTCCAAATTTGGCTTTGACTACGGATATTATTGTGGGCTACCCCAGCGAAACGGAGGAAGATTTCGCAGATACATTGGACGTTGTGAAGGAAGTTCGTTTTGCGGGGGCGTTTACGTTTATGTACTCCAAGCGTAGCGGGACTCCCGCCGCAGAGCGAACGGATTCCGTTCCAAGAAAAATAGTTAGCGAACGCTTCGATAGGCTAACCGCCGAACTCTACCCCATTATGACTGCGCGAAACGAAGAAAAAATCGGACAGGTAATCGCCGTGATGGTTGAGGAAGCGGCAACGCCGCAGTACAAAGGTCGCGCCGACGACCATTCATTAGTACATTTCACAGCGGAAAAGCAATTCCACGCAGGTGAAATCATATCCGTTCGCATTACCGCAGCGAAAACATTTTACATCAGCGGGGTGGCTGAATGAGTAAAAAGATTATCGCCTTAATCGCAACAATTTTGACCCTGTTAATAATAGCAGGGTGCAACGCTTATATCACCAAAGAACAAAACGAGCCAACAACCCCACTTCCAACGCCTTCCGAAGCAGAAGAAATAGAAGAAACTAATTTTGATGATTCTGAAAATACGCCCGAAGGCGAAATTGACTTTAGTGTGGTAAAAAGCATAAATGAAAACATGCCTCCGTTTGTTTTTAATGTTTTAGGAGGGTATCGTATGTTTAAGCATTTTTGTTGCCCCGAACCAACTTTGGAAAGCGGAGTCATAGACACTATTCGCATTACAACCGTGCAAGGGGAGTTGATTCAAGAAATTGGTCGTTTTCTTGCATGGAGGTATGGGGCTAATGAATCAAATTTTTTTGGCTTACATTTTGCGGATTATAATTTTGACGGCTATTTAGATATAGCAATGAATATAAGGGGTGGCGGCAACCGAGACGGCGGTGATTTTTACTATTGGCTGTGGGACAAAGAAACGGAGCAATTTGTATTTCACAATCAGTTAAGTAATATGAGGGGCAACGGAAACATAACAATCCACGAAGAAAGACAACAGCTTGTAGTATGGTTTAGTCATGCAGGCGGCAGACACCATACATTCTACGAACACAATAACGGCATTTACGAGCCTGTAGAAATATTTTTCTGGGAATTTGATTGGTTAAACCCAGAGGGCTGGAATCCTCCCGAAGGTGATTACAACGTAATGCTAACCCGCATAGATTTAATAGAAAACACGACGGAAGTTTTCTACGAATATTGGTCGTAATACAAAACGAAGGGCGGAAACAAAAATGTACACATTTGAAATCCGATTTTTCCCAAAAACTTTTGACGAACCATTTATCGACGAGTTTGACAATCACATGCATTCATTTATGTCATGTTTGTACAAAAACGGGCAAACACTTGGGAAGTTTGAAAACAAAGTTAAGCTTGACGACCACTACGCCTGTAGGATAGCAACCTACGAAATGGATTCCCTAGACGAAAAATATTTCAACAAGTACTGCAAAGAAAGAATTACAAAAATTTCGGAAATGTCGGTAAAAGAACCAGTATTTCATTTCGTCGGAAAAAATTACAATGTACGCGCTGGTTGCGCTTGCGAATCTCCAAGCCATTATATATTGCTCCACTCTCTTGATGGTGAATCCCCCGTAGTTTGCGGCGATTGCTTGGAAGGCGTACCTCTGTACAAATTGCCAAAAATCCAATACGCCAGCAGCGGCGAGGAACACGACAACATTCTATGGTGGGAGTGGAAGTACGAAGGTTATCAGCTACAATTCATAGGCTGGCACGGAAAAGAAGAACGCCGTTGCCACAAAATGATGAGCAACCCCAAAAGCCCGTTATCAAAAGAAGGACGGCGAATCTGCAAACAAATGGAAAAACTCACAAAAAAACCATTCTACTATTTCCTATACAACTGGTACAAAGATAACAAAAAAACCTGCCCAAAGTGCAAAAAGCCGTGGGTAAACAAAGACTGGGACAACAAAAATAAAAAAATAAGATACGAGTACGTTTGCAAAAAATGCCGTCTAGTTTCAAACGACATGATGACACCATAATAAGGCGTGTTGCCACTACAAAAATCCGTAGTGGCAACGCGCCTTATTAGATTTCGCATGAAAATTTTCACAACCTACTTTCCGTTTTTTGACTTATGTGCTATGCTTGAGATAGCACATATAAGGAAATGTCAAAGTGCGAATATTGTGTCGGGAGATGATGATTTGATTACAACCAACATGCACGAGTTGATGCAAATTGTAAACGGCGAACATGCCGACCCACATCATGTACTAGGAATGCATGATGTAACGCTAGAAAAGGAAGAATTTACGATTGTTCGCACATTTTGCCCAGGAGCAGTTAAAATTGAACTGCTGAATCCTAACAAACCCGACGAAGCCTATGAAATGCAATTGGAACATACGATGGGATTTTTTACGGTAGACTTGCCTAAACAAAAGCATTTTAGGTATAAGTTGCGGTACACGGGGCATGATGGGCATGTGTGGGACGCTTGGGACCCGTATAGTTTCGCGCCGTTAATTTCTGATATGGACTTGCACTTGTTTGGGCAAGGAACGCATTATGAAATTTTCAACAAGTTGGGCTCAACGTCTATGGTTGTTGATGGTGTGGCTGGCGTACTTTTTGGCGTGTGGGCACCCAATGCGAAACGGATTAGCGTTGTGGGCGATTTTAACGCTTGGAATGGGCTTCGTCACCCAATGCGCTCGCTTGGGACTTCTGGCGTTTGGGAATTGTTTATTCCAGGGCTTGTGGATTACGACAAGTACAAATACGAAATATCTTCGCACACGGGCGGATTTTTCCATAAGTCTGACCCATATGCGTTTTTCTCAGAGCTTCGCCCAAGCACGGCATCTATGGTTTACGACATCACAGGCTATAAATGGAATGACGACAAATGGATTGCAAAACGCACACAACACGACCCAATGGACGGGCCAGTAAATATCTACGAAGTTCACCCAGGCAGTTGGCGCAAAGTAGCCGAAGATGGCTGGCGTTTCATGAGTTGGCCAGAGCTAACCAAAGAACTAATCCCCTACGTAAAAGACATGGGCTACACTCACATAGAACTAATGCCCATCACGGAATTTCCATTCGACGGCTCATGGGGCTACCAAGTAACGGGATATTACGCCACCACAAGCCGCTTTGGAAGCCCGCATCAGTTCATGGAATTTGTAGACGCTTGCCACCAAAACGACATTGGCGTACTTATGGACTGGGTTCCTGCCCACTTCCCCAAAGATGCGCATGGTCTAGCGTGGTTCGACGGCACGCGTCTGTACGAACACCAAGACCCCCGTCAAGGCGAACACCCCGACTGGGGAACGCTAATTTTCAACTACGGGCGTAACGAAGTTAAAAACTTCTTAATCGCAAATGCACTTTTCTGGATAAATCATTACCACCTCGACGGTCTACGCGTGGACGCAGTGGCTTCCATGCTGTACCTTGACTACGGCAAGCAATTCGGGCAGTGGGTACCTAACGAATACGGCGGCCGCGAAAACATAGAAGCAGTGGAATTTATGAAGCATATGAACTCTGTGCTTCGTGGCGCGCACCCCAATGTTCTAATGATTGCAGAAGAATCCACCGCTTGGACGGGCGTTACTCGCCCTGCCCAGCACGACGGCTTAGGATTCTCCCTAAAATGGAACATGGGCTGGATGAACGATTTCTTAGAATACATGACAAAAGACAGCGTATACCGCCGTCACCATCACCATAATCTGACATTTAGCATGGTTTACGCATACTCCGAACGCTATATTCTAGTTCTATCCCATGACGAAGTTGTTCACGGCAAAGGTTCGCTAGTAAACAAAATGCCTGGTGATACATGGCAAAAAATGGCCAACCTTCGCTCTGCACTGGGTTACATGATGGGACACCCTGGCAAAAAACTACTCTTCATGGGCGGCGAGTTCGCGCAATTCGACGAGTGGAGCGAAGCCCGCACCCTAGACTGGTTTTTGCTAGACATCTACGAACACCACCGCCAAATGAGAGAGTTTGTAAAAGACCTAAATCATCTATACCTACGCGAAATAGCCCTATGGCAAAATGATTTCGACGGCAGTGGTTTCTCATGGATAAACTGCGACGATTACGAACGCAGTATATTATCATTCCACCGCACCGCCACCACGCCCAAGGGCAACGAATATCTAATCTTCATATGTAATTTCACCCCATGCCCACATATGGATTACCGTGTAGGTGTTCCAGTAGCAGGCCAGTACACCGAATTGCTAAACTCCGACGACCACAAATACGGCGGAAGCGGCATAATAAACCCTGGCAGTCACAGCTCCCAGCCGCATCTATGCGACGGCAGAGAAAACAGCGTTCCCCTAAAATTACCGCCATTAGGCATAGTAATTCTAAAGGGCAAAGATTTTTAGAGCGGGCGGCAAAGCCGCATTTCGCCGATTACATGTATTGGCAAGCTAACGCATACAGTCTCGAAGCCGAGAACAGTTTTCTAGCCTATAAAAAGCCGCCAATGGGCAATTACACTCCCGTTTGGCGGCTTTTATGTGCAAATCAATCTTAAAGTGCCTCTATTTCTTGGAGTGAAATACCCGTGTTTTTCACAATAACGCTAAAAGGCACGTTGTCTTGTTTAAGCCCTCTGAAAACTTCTCGCAACTCTCGATTGACTTCCCTTTGTTTCAATTCGTCAAACCAACCTTTCTGCTCAACCTCTAAAAAGCGTTTCTTCAAAGTTGGGTATATTTTCGATGCCTCCTTATACGCATTCCAATTTGCTAATATTATTCTTTATACATATACGTTTTTTCCCCTAGTCTTAATTTCTTAAAGGCATTGATAGTTTCAAAAACTTCTGTTGGGGTAAGGTCGTCATGCAGGTTTCGCAGTATGATGTTGTCATCTTGTTTACTCACTAATATTTGTACAGGAAAACATCGCCTTCATTGTCTACAGCAAACTTCCTCACTTCTTTAAGGTAATGAATCACATTTCTCGGATGCTTGCTCATCACGAAAATGATAGTTGTATCGTCCAGTGAAACCTTACTAAATGCTGAATATAAATAAATGCCCCTTACCTATGCAAGCGATGTAGTCCTCCACAGTTAGGACATCATTGTGCGCCTTGTATTCAAAAAGGTTATAGCCCTTAAACTTTTTGGACAGAGCATGGTTTTCAGGGATTGTACCGTTCTTCGGAGTAACCACAACATCAATGCGTAAAGATTCATTGCTCATACTTTTTCCTATAAAACAGTGCCATATCCGCCTCGCAGCAACCCTGCAAGTTTGCACTATCTTCGTAGGGCGAATATGGCACTGTTTTGGCGGAAAAAGTATCAAGCGATGTTCGTCTTGAAAGCCCAAGGCTTCCTCTGTTGGGTCAAGGACGGCTATCAGCCCTTGACAAAATGGAGGATGCCACCAATGCTTTACTTTATCTTCTTGCAGCGGGTTGTCATGTTCATTCAAATATCCCGACCCCCTTCCTCCTCAATTATACCATAGCTGTTAATGTTGTTCATAACATTATGAAAACAGAGAGAAAATATAGATATGATGCTGCTGGCAATCAACTGGTGAAGGCGTATACAGTTAAAGAAATATTTTAGGATAATTGGGACGATTTTGTCATTGAAATGATAAAACAAGGCAAAACCATACGACCAACTATCATGGAAGAAGTCGCCAAAATAATTGGTTGTGCAGTGGCAAGACCCCAACAACGGCTTTGCATTTTACTCGTGTCCAGATTGCGGAGTGCAAAAACGAGTACCTTTTACATGCAAAAGCCGCTTTTGCAATACCTGCGGAGCGAAATATTCTAAAGATAGGGCTTTGGCTATGTCGAAAACTCTGCTTAAAGGTAAGTGTCAAATAGAGCCGCGTCTGTACAGAGGCGGCTCTATTTGACGCTTACTACCGTTTTACGCAATTTCAACGACTGTTAATTTCTTCCTAGAATTAGAATGCCGTGGCGATTGACAGCTAACAAGTTTTTTGATATATTTTCTTTCGTTCGCTAATGTAGCTCAGGCGATAGAGCAGCTGATTCGTAATCAGCAGGTCGGGGGTTTGAGTCCCCCCATTAGCTTGGCTTTTTAGTGCCTTTTCGCTTTTTAGGGAAAAGGCACTTTTACTACATTTTTGCAAAATACACCTAGCTATACACCCCTTTTTTGCTCTCTGCTGATTGTTGGTCAGTTGCACTTAAATGGTTCTTATTTTTGCATGTCTAGGTAGGATAGCTTGCGGCGTTTTTCTATGATTGTGTAGTATGATGCTAGTTGGAGATACATTTCGGTTACTTTCATTTCTGAATGCCCTAGGATTCTGGATAATTCGTATACGTCACCTAGACCGTTTACTAGAAAGTTTGTTGCGAAGGTGTGACGGAAGAGGTGGGCGTGTAATCTTGCAATACCTGTTCTTTTTTTCAGCCGACCCATCAGCGTTCCTATGCAACCATCAGAAACGGGCTTACGATATTTGTTTAGGAAAAAATATTTATCGTCCTCGGGTGCATCAGCGGCGCGACGTTTATTAACGTAAGCCAGCATCAGCCGCCGAACTTTTAGCCCAACGGGGATTATTCGTTCTTTTCGACCTTTGCCTAGAACTTTCATGTAGCCTTTTTCAAAGTTTATGTTTTCCGTTTCTATGCCTGTAGCTTCGGATAGGCGTAAGCCGCAATCGAGGAGCAAACAGATTAATGCACGGTTACGAAGTCCCGTTTCTGATTTTGTGAAGGTTGATAAAATCGTTGATATTTCATCATCTGTTAAAATTTCTATCGTTGGGCGTTCTGCTTTTGGTAGTTTTATTTTTTTGTGTAATGGTATCACGATAAACTCTTCTGAATGGCAGTAGGTTAGAAAAGCCTTGATATGCCGCATGTAGGTTTGAACACTTCGCTTTGTTAGTTTTTCATTGCCGCCACGTTCGGCGGGTTTGCTGTCAATATAGAGTTGATACGATTGCACTTGAAAAAGCGTAAGTTCTGATATTAAACTCACGCCTTTTCCCGCCAGCCAATCTGTAAAGCGGGTTAATATTGAAGTGTACCCTAGAATCGTTTTATCGGTGTTTCCCTTTAGTCGTTGTTCCAAAATGAAAGAATCAACCGTCTGTTTTAATGTCATACAAAACCTCTTTATTCATTAGCTTCATCATTAGATACTTTCTCGCCTTCAAGAAAACGGATATATTCATCTGTTCTATCCTCTATTATCATCATTTTCACCCCGTTTCTTTTTGCGATTTTTGAGCAAAACTTCCTTCTTTGCTTTTTGAACGGAATACATATTTAGTAGTTCGCCAAAAACATTTTTTACTATGTTGCCGTTTTCGTCTGTGAAGAATAGCCCCATTTTGTGGGCGTTGTTGTCGGAAATATCGGCTAAGAAGTCTGACATATCTTCCACAAAGCCCGATTCTAACTTGTCATCATAGACTGCCGCCGAAGCCACTGCGTTGATTGCTCGTTTTTGCACGGCTTGTTTATCCATGTGGTGGGTGTAGTCGCGGAGCATTTTTTCGTTTAGTTTTAAGCCCTCAAGTTTGACGTTGCGAAGCCGTTCCCACCATGCAAGATATTTGGGTTCACCGTTTGCATCTTTGCCTTTGTAAAACGAAAGTGTTTTTTTTGTTAGGTAGTCTAAGTACAGGCTTTTGTTATCTACTATTCTGTAGATGCGTTTCAGCGGTTCGGGAAGAACGCTTTCTCTACTCCAGTCTATTTTGCAAGTTTCTATAAACTTGTCCGAATAGTAGTAGAACTTGCGTTTTGTTTCGTATTCTATGTTTAGCACTGGGGTTGTTTTGGGCATGAACTCGTTTGCTTGGGTTCTGAAATCTGCGAGACTTGCATTTGGATTGTTTAGTAGTTTTTCGTATTCTTCACGTCGCGTTGATGGGGAAGCATGTTCAACGTAAAAGGCAATACGGGCTTTTGCTAGATAGTCTACATTTTTGTATGGGAATGCGTATTCCATGCACCATTTATCATAGTAGGAGATTAAACCCTTTTCTGCCCATATATCAAAGAAGAACGCTTTGTAGCCCATTTCGATTACTTCTTTTACTTTGTCGTAAACTCGAGCGCGTACATTGTTTGATTTTTTGCTTCCCATGCAAATATAATCCTTGTGTACTATTGTGCCGTCTTTGGCGTGTTCAATGTCACCATGTAAGTAAAAATCCTTTAAATTTGTGTGCAGATTTTTCATTTTGCCGCCGACTTCTTTAAAAATTTTGTCGGGACTGGTTATGCCGTTTATATGATAGCAGTAGTCTATTCGGCTTTCACGACACTTTTCTATTTTTAAGTTGTAGGCGGAAAGTAGTTCTTCTACCTTTAAGTATGATTCCATCAAAATATTATCTACGCCCCTAGTCCATAATCCCAAGGCGCGAAGCTGTATTACTATTCGCGGTGTTTCCACGTTTGGCAAGGTGTAGCATAGAAATATGTCGTATAAATCTGTTTGGGTTAGGCAGTAGGCGTAAAACTTATAGCTTTTCAACGTTACGCATAGACCATGGGAAAACTCTACAGGCTCGTGATTTATGTTGGCGGCTTGCTTGGTTATGTCTAGCCCCTCAACCAATGGTTGAATGCTATCCATTATATCCAAGTCCCTGCCATCACCACGGATAAACACCGAATAATACAGGTTGTCTATTGTTGGTAGCACTTTATCACGAACTACACTGAAATATTTTTCTTGCATTTCCTTTGATAATTCTTGAAAAAATCCTGTTCTTGGCACTTGCCGTATATATGCCATGCTTTCCCTCCAAATTTGTGGGCAAGTAGTGGTTTGCCCACACGATTTTTTTTCATATAATCCAGTAATATCAATCCTTGCGCGGGGTTTTTGGCTTGAAATCCGTGGGACGTGTGTACACTGCTGTCCCTCTCCCCTTACGGGGCTTTTTTTGTGTGCTTCGCGCTGATGGACGCACGGTTGAAGTTTGCCGCCAAGGTCTCCCGTTCGGTCAACCTTGGCGGCGTACTTCAAACAACTTCTGCTTCATCTTCTCTTATTTCAAGATGCTTGTATTTCTCATAAATTTCGTCGTAAATTGTGTAGCTGTCATAAATTTTGAAAACGGTTGGGACGCAAAGCACGAAGCCGCTACTTATTTTTACTTTTTGACTATGCCCGTACCATTCTTCGCGCTGGACGAATACTGTAATTGGTAGCCACCATAGATAACTTGATACTTTTCTGTGTTTTATTTCTATTTCAATCAACGGACGCATTTGTTTATCTACAAAACTATCACTTTGCGTGATTAGGTAAATATCAAAACCTAAATGCCTATGGGTTGTGAAAAATATTACCCAATCCATTCTGCCGCCTTGATTCCAGTGCCTTGCGTTAAATATTATTTGACATTCATCTATGAATACTAGGGTTTGGCTTTCTATTCCCTTTTCATGGTGGTTTATCATGAATGCATATAGTTGGTCGGGGGTTATTTCGTTTATTGGTATGTGTAGGTAGTTCCCAATCTTCTTGCGACCGCCCTTGCTTACGTAGTTAATATCAATCGGTACGGTGCTGATTACATTTTTGCCACGCCGCAAGGCATCTTTGATTTTTTTCGCCATGTTGTACGACTTCCCAGACCCTGGTCTGCCTGTATAAATAAAAATCATTTTATCAACCGCCTTTTATTACTGGACAAGCACAAGTTTGTCTCTCTCATATCCAAAAATTTTATGATTTTATTACTTTGCCAAGTCGTAGGTACACATTTATAATGTGAAATCCTACCACTGCTAGAATCCAATGGTGCATTACTAGCAAGATAGGTGCAACAGGGACAAATGCGTGTATATACCTTACGTATGGAACTGATGACATTAAATCCATTAAAGGGTGTATTGCCACCGCAAATGGACTTCGGGGCAATGCTCCCGCCGCGCCTAGTGCTAATAAAAACAACCCTAAAAATGCTACTTTAGCTAACAGTTGCACCATTGATATGCCTGCGGCTGATGTTATAAACCACATAAAACCTTTTTT
>Ga0123355_10021804_pt1 | contig 10261 bp, 9 predicted proteins | sample TergutEmb28metaG_3_FD_89872 | JGI IMG/M metagenome (GOLD analysis project Ga0123355, IMG submission 89872) | Embiratermes neotenicus P1 segment gut microbial communities from Petit-Saut dam, French Guiana - Emb289 P1 | ecosystem: Host-associated > Arthropoda: Insects > Digestive system > Gut ... | reverse complement strand
CGGATGATGAGCAAATTTCTGACCTTATCTCATACGATGCTAAATAAAGAAGCTCAAGCAGTGGGGCTTTACACCGGCCCGTATCAAAATTGAGGCGGGATGCTGTAAATGCGCTCTATATAAAAGTTTCCTGTGACTCCGAATGCTTCGGTAGCTCTTACCCCGGGTAAATAATTAAAATGCCACCATTCAGATGCTAACGGAAGCAATCCGGCTCTTGTGCAATACTCTTTTAACAATAAAGTGCCGTAAGTGACATTTGCTGTCAATTCAGCATCTCTCCATGCAGTAGTCGAGTTAACAGAAACCGGACTTGTGAAAATAGCCGAAGCCATACTTAGTTCATGCATTTCTGTTTGCATTTCAAATTCGATATATTCAGTTATACGCAAGAATTCATGTCCGCCTGTTGATACCGTTTTCGCTGCGACTACTTGACCTAAGCTTACGTCAATTGCTACACCTCTTTGGTGATTGGATATGCCTGTGTTGATAAACCATGCAAGATTCCAAGGCTCTGTAGTTACGCCTTCTTCAACGACAGGATTGTCTTCCATCAGACGAAACATTTGGTTGACGACTCGTTGCTGGACTGACATTGGTCTAAATGCCTCATAAACTATAAGTGTATTTCCGTCAGCAAGGGCGTACTGTTGAGCAGATGCGATTCTTGGTGCCATCAAGTATAGGACAGGAACGATAAACTCATCTTTGGCTAGGCGTTCGTTAAATCCATGTGCTTGATACAAGGTGTGTCCGGTAATGTTTGGAATATCAAAAGAGGACGCTCTCATAACTGATGAGTAAGCGTTAGTTATATTAAAAACTATAGAAGGTACAACGTCAGGCAGGTTTATAAAACAGTATCTATGCATTACCCAACCTGTGTTATTTTCAACAGCAACATTCCACCAAGAACCTGATTCGCTTATTATGGTAAAGCCTTGTCCTGCATCTAATGATAAGACTATGGCAGAGCTTGTAGTGGGTTCTGCCCATACTTGTAAAGGAATTGCAGCAAAGCCGCTTGCACCGTTTACAGGAAGTTCATGTCGCCCTCCGCCGCTCATGTAGCTCGGTTTAGTCAGCGTTAATTCATCTCCGGAATTGTTTGCATTATAACCGGTGTCCGGTGGATAAGTCGTTACTCCGCCCGGAGGGTAAGGGTATATTACATTGGAAGAGTTATTTGATGTCTCGCCGTTACCGGCAGGCGTCGATAAAGCCGTATAAATATTGACGCCGGCAAATACTCCAAGAGCAAATATGATTAAAAATACAAGAGTTGCTCTGATTTTTTTTCTTCTTCGTGCTCGTGCTTGTGTTCTCAATTTAGCCACCTCAAAACATCCGAAAGCGGAGTTAATGTATTTAGTAGATATATCAATATCAAATGTGCAGGATAAAACACATAAAATGACAATGACAGTGCTTTTGATTTTTTGCCGAGTTTGCCGTTGTACAACAATAGCAAAGGTATTGCCAAGAAAATTCCAAGTTGAAACCAATGCGTCAGTATAGCAGGGTTAAAAAATGAACGATAAAACGCAGGCAGCAAATGGAATAAAACGCCGATCACAGAAAATGAAGCAATTTGGTGTTTTATATTTCCTCGGAACAATCCAAATCCCATAATCCACAAAACAGCTACATAATTCCAGTTCGCAGTAATTGCAGCGACACAGCAAACCCACATTATGATAGGTTTGATTACTATGTGTATGTTTTTGCTTTGCAGTACTGTAAGACCGATAAGCCCCATTGCAAGCGCCCATATTACGCTTGTTGCATGAGTAGGGGATAATGTATAACCAAAGCAAATATTGTATGGTATATGCGATATTACGGCTAAAATAATAAGCCTGAAAATATATTTTTTCCTATCGGAAGTATAGTAATAGCTTTCGGCAATTATGAAACACATGCTTGGAGCGACTATTCTTCCGGGAACTCTGAGAAACATGCCTACTATTGTGTTGCGAGATGAAAAGACGGCAAAAAAATGGTCAAAAAACATGGCTGCCATAGCTATGATTTTCAGTTGGTTTGAAGTTAAGCCTTTAGAGCTTTTCATCGGTTTAAAGTCCTCCTTATATGAGAACGTAGGTGCAAGCCAGTACGTCGGTATTCTATCATAAAACTACGGCAAACACCAGCAAAAAAATATCAATTTTGTTATTCCGTGCATAATGTCAGGCTGCAAACTATTCATCAAAAATCTCATCATAAAAATTAAAAAGCTAATTACACATCATCACCAACCAATTATACCCCAAACGCTGTCAGTTATTCCATGCTCTCGGACAAGGAGTTTTTTCCCGGTATAATTGCTTAGCCAAGATTGTTATGTATTAAAATTTTATACTAAAAAAGGTGACTATGAGAAAACAGTTATTAAAACCAAACATGAGACGCAGCCTCAGCTTGCTGGTGGCGGTTGTCATGGTATTTGGACTGTTGCCGACGACTGCGATGGCAGCAGAGGTGCCGGTCTATTCAGAAGAAGTGCTGCGGTACGCAATCGGCAATGCGTACACAGACGACACACAGCTTGAGATTGACACTACGGCGAATTTAGAACCGGATGCCGTTTACGATATTCCGGAGAGTAGGGATATTGTGACAGAAGAGGATAGCGGTGCGGTTGTACTGACCACCGAGGTTTTGGCGGCGTATGAGTACGATGAGCCGGTGGCGACCGGTACCCTGTCATCCGGCGTAGAACCGAATCTCGTATATTTCAACGCGAATCCAAACTCTGTGCGTACGATAGTGCGCAATATCCTTAAAAACATTTGGGGAACAGGCGGGATGCTGGCAACCCAAGGTATACGCGGTATTGAAATTCCTGATGTTTTGTTTGAATTAGTAGAAACACCGGGTTGGCGAGAATGGTTTGAAGCATATCGTAATCAGAATGCACATGCAGCATCAACATTAAGGGGTGCAACTGAGTATCAAATTATTATGGACAATGGCTTTGGTGTATGGCAAAATATGAGAGTGCAGGTTGCTATGACTGAACGTTTTACGATAATTGGAAACACTGCGAATTTTAACCATAGAACTGCGAGTGTTGTAGTCTTGCCAATGACCCCAAATCAATCTAGATTAACTGTGCTGGCAGAACAGATGAGGCATTATAGTGGCTCAACTCGATTGAGGTCATTTACGATGCAAAATGCATCAGTTATAGTAGGTGGTACTAATATAGGGTTTTCTGCCAGAGAAAATTCAACAGCTACTGCATATCCAAGAACAAATGGCAATCATAGTAATTTTTCGTATAGATTGTTTCGTGGTAATTCATGGCACTATAGATCATGGAATTTAGGACTGAATGTATAAAAGACAACAATCGTTAACTTTATTTTGTAAGCCTGATAGAGTTTAATAAATGTATAAAGGTTAGTTAAAAAGGAGAATTCATATGAAAAATAATAGAAAATTAAAAATAGCTGTTGTGGTAGTTGTCATAATACTTGCACTTGGGATTAGTGTAGGAGCTGCTCATTTAGAGGAAATACAAGCAACTTTGTTTAGAGCAGACGGAAATGATTATATTTCTGACGATGCAAGAGCCACTTTGTATTCATATGGACAGTTATATAGAGAACTTGTCGAAATCCGAGACGATCAGGGAAGTGTGTTCACAGACGATAGGAGTGTAACAATTAATGAAGAAGAAGTTGCCAACTTGACTCAGCAGTTTGAACTGACGGGAGAAAGAGAACCTTATTTAATGGCTCGAAATTCATTAATACGAAGGCAAGTTTTATATCTTGAAGCAGTATCACAAGGATTCGAAATTGCAAATGAGGATGTTTATGCAATTATTGAAATGGAAAAAGAAGCATCAAGAAATGCAGTCAACTTTGAGCAGTTTTTAATATTTCTTGAGGGAACACAAATGACAGAATATGAATATTGGATGAGCATTTTTGACCATATAAGAGTCGATTTAATCATATCACAATATACAGACAGTTTGAGAGAACAGTTTCTCAATGAAAACGAAAACTTGCCGGACACATATGACATACATTCAATGTTTGACAATATGCTTGAAGAAAAAATAGATTATCTTATAGAAAAAGCCGAAAGGTAATAAAAAACTTTGTTGACATATAATGGAAATTGAATTATAATATCTTTTATGGAACGTTTATTTATAAGAGAAAAAATCGAAGAAAAGCCTGTTAATATGATTGAGAAGCAAAAGATTGGTGTGACAGGTATGAGCAGAGGTGCAGGAGTCAGCTTTGTAGCAGTTTCGCTTGCGAAAGTTTTGTCGCTTGGAGGTGCAGGGAAAGTGACTTTTTTAGAAGTGAATGACTCTGTTTGCAAGACTATGCCGCTCATTTATGATGCTATAGGGTTTGACAAACGCTTTAAAATGCGTGAGTTCATAAGCGTCTATAACGAAATAAAAAGCGGCGGAAGCGTTAAAGGTAAGGTCAACAATGACGAACAAATAAACTGGGCGCTGATAACTCCCGAAGATGTAAAATCATGGACAGGGATCACACCTATTGAGATGGTTAGACTGATTAATAATGTTTCGGGAGATATTATTGTTTGCGATATTCCTGCATGTCAAAATGCTGAAGACTATTTGCACGACATGGATATTATAATATATGTTATAGATCCTGTTCCGTCTGCAATGATTGCGGGGTTTCCTTTTCTAAAGGAAGTAAAGCGTATGGAACACAGAGGCAAGAAAGTTGTTTGGATAGTAAATAAGTTTAACTCGGGAATAAACAAAAGAGACATGCATAACTTTTTGAAACTCAAAGATTATTACAAAATTCCGTTCATTGATGCAGAACACTTTTACAGTGCGGAATATAACTGCAAAATGCCATATGAAATGTCAGATATACGTGATGCAGCAAGGGAAACACTTGAAAAAATAATAAAAAAAGAATTATTGTAATATTTATTTAATGAATTAACGATGTAAAATATAGTATAATATTTACTGCAAGATACTTCCTTTTAAAGTCTTAGTTGCGAAGTTGCAAATATTTAATAAAGGGGATCTTTAGTGATACGATTTACGGATGTAACGAAACACTACAAAACAAATGTTGGTCTTGACAAAGTAAGTGTTGACATAAATAAAGGGGACTTTGTATTTTTAGTAGGTCCCAGCGGTGCAGGAAAATCAACGTTTATAAAACTGATATTAAAAGAAATCGATGCAGATTCGGGAAGCATAAAAGTAAACGGCAAAGAAGTGACAAAGCTTTCTAACAGACTGGTACCAAAACTAAGAAGAAGTATTGGTATTGTATTTCAAGATTTCAGGCTATTGCCAAAGATGACAGTTTTTGAAAACGTTGCTTTTGCTATGGAGATAATACATTCAAGACCAAGAACCATAAGAAGGCAAGTACCGCAAGTGCTAAGCCTTGTTGGGATAAGTGATAAGGCGGAGAAGTACCCTGACGAATTATCAGCGGGTGAACAGCAGAGAGTAGCTATTGCGAGGTCAATAGTAAACAATCCTACAGTCCTTATAGCTGATGAGCCTACAGGTAATTTAGACCCTGATACTGCATGGGAAATCATGCGGCTCCTCGAAAAAATAAACATGAGAGGAACTACAATTGTCATGGTTACACATGCTAAAGATATTGTTGACAAAATGGGCAAGCGAGTTATAACTATTGACAAAGGTAAGATAACAAGAGATAACGTCGGAGCGTACGAAGAGATGGAAGCATCAGGAAAAAACAGAGGGGCGCAACGAAAAGGAATTTTGACTGCTAATGAATATTAGATATACGATAAAACAAGCATTTATGCAAATTATAAGAAATAAAGCGATGAGCTTTGCTTCAGTGTTTTCAATAATGGCGATGCTTATAATTTTAGGAATGTCTTTCGTAGTCGTTGTAAATTTAAACGTTGCGATGGAAAGTGCCAGAGATGGGTATGATACGATATTGGTACACATAATGGACGACACTCCGGAATGGCAAGTAGAGAATATTATGGAGACGCTTGACAGTATGTATGAAGTCGAAGGCGTGACATTTTTGCCGAAAGACGAAGCATTAGAGCAGTGGAGACTGGAGTGGGGTGATCGTGCATATCTTTTGGACACACTGCAATCCAACCCGCTTCCGGATGGGGTGATAGTGCATTTAGCCGACCTTGAGGGCGCTGACAATGTAGCGAGGCGAGCAAGCAATTTTTACGGAGTACTGGAAGTTCAGTATTACAGAGATACAGTAGAAGCACTGCTCAGAATAACGCATTTCATACAAATGGCAGCTCTTGCGATTATGATTGTTTTAGTAGTTATAAGCGTAGTAGTTGTTTCTAACACTATAAAACTGACAGTGTTTGCCAGAGCTGAAGAAATAAACATAATGAAATATATAGGAGCCACAAACTGGTTTATAAGAGGACCGTTTTTGCTTGAGGGTATGTTAATCGGAATAATCTCGGCAGCAGCTTCAGCGGGAATTATTTCTTTTGCATACAATAGAATTATGGAAATGCTGCAAGCGGACGTTATGAATATGTTCAGGCTCCAGCTTGTGCCTGTAGGGTTTTTGACATACAATTTGTTCTGGATATTTGTTGCACTGGGAATTAGTATAGGAACTTGCGGAAGTATTATATCCATGCGCAGGTTCTTAGACACGTAGTGTGTTTGTTATTTTCTTTACACTTTGGGATATAAAATCGAGTAAAAATTATCGTGCGACAGGAGGGAAAGTATGAGTAGTAGAGTAGTTTCATATGCTTTGATATTTACGTTTATTGTTTTGACGGCATCTTTTGGATTTGCGTATGCGAGTAATACGAGTAATTTGAGAAACGAACTAAATCAAGTTCAAAGAGAAATGGACGAAACTCAGCGTATATTAGACCAAGGACGTGCGGAAGAAAGAAGACTTGCCGGTCAAATACAAGCATTAGAAGAACAAGTTAACGCAGTCCAAAGGGAAATAAATGCCATAAGAGGTAATATTGAGCAAACGAGAGAAAGAATCACTCTGGCACAAGCAGAACTTGATGAGCTTGAACGGTCACTTGGCATACAAAATGAAGAGTTAAATGCAAGACTTCGTGCGATGTACATGAACGGAAACATCAGTATGCTGGATGTGCTTCTGGGTTCTCACAGCATAAATAATTTCCTTACAAATATGAACAGAATTCAGCTTATTCACGAAAGTGACATCGCAGTAATCGAAAGTTTGGAAACACAACACAGGATAATAGAGACGCACAGGCAATATCTTAATGACATTGAAGCAGGGCTGGTAGCTGAAAGAGACAGAGAAGCGCAGAAACAAGCAGCGCTTAGAGCAAATCAAAGTGAAATCGATGTGTTGCGAGTAGAAGTCTCCGCAAGCAACAGAGAGTATGCACAGATGTTAGACGCATTAGAAGCAGAAGCTACAAGACTTATAGATGTTATACTGCGAGCACAGCTTGATAGTGAGTGGGTAGGCGGATCGATGCGGTGGCCTGTCCCCGGGCATTCGAGAGTGTCATCAGAGTACGGAGAAAGAATTCATCCGATACTGAGAACCAGGAGAATGCACACAGGCATAGATATACCTGCGCCGTCCGGAACAAATATAATTGCGGCGAATGCAGGGACAGTAATAGTAGCAGGATGGAATAACAGTTACGGAAATATGATAGTAATAGATCACGGCGGCGGAATCACTACTCTTTATGCGCATAACAGTACAAATTTGGTGAGCGTAGGAGATATCGTTACTGCGGGGCAGACAATCGGCAGAGTAGGTTCAACAGGCATGTCAACAGGGCCGCATCTTCATTTTGAAGTTAGGGTAAACGGGCAACATACAGATCCGAGAGGATGGTTACCGCGTTAGTGCGTACCGTTATGGAATTTTTTTATGAATGATATTAACCCGGTAATTTTAAAACTACTAAATAAACGCGGTATTTTCAATGAAGATGAGATCGCAGAGTTCTTGTCTTTAAAACCACAAAAAACATACGATCCATTCTTGCTTCTGAATATGGAAGCAGGAGTGGATTTAATATTGTCAACTATAGAAAAAGGCGAAAAAATATGTATTTACGGCGATTATGACGCAGACGGTATTACATCAGTGTGCCTCTTAATGAAAGCATTATCGCATTTAACAGAAAATCTTGTATATTATATTCCAAGCAGATTTGACGAGGGGTACGGGCTTAATATGTCTGCAATTGAAAGCATTTATAACGACGGAGTAAAGCTGGTTGTTACTGTCGATTGCGGAAGCACGTCGCATGAAGAAGTAAAGTTTGCAAAAGAACTGGGGCTGGAAGTAATCATAACGGATCATCATAACATTACATGTGCGATTCCGGATTGCATAGTCATTAACCCTAAGCAATCGGATTGCAAGTATCCTTTCAAACAACTTGCGGGAGTCGGTGTTGCATTTAAGCTTCTGCAAGCCATACAAAAAAAAGCCAACATGCCTAAATCTGTAATTATGGAAGCGCTTGATCTTGTTGCTGTCGGAACAATAGGTGACGTAGCACCTCTGATTGATGAAAACAGGACATTAGTAAAATACGGGCTTAAAGAGTTGAATAAACTTGAAAAAAAAGGAATGAAAGAACTTGCAAATGTAATTTGCAGAAAAAACGAGAAAATAAACTCTGAAAGTGTTGCATTTACGATAGTACCGCACATAAATGCTGTCGGTAGAATGCTCAGTGCAGACACGGCAGCAGAGCTTTTTATATCAGATGATGAAAAAATTATTGCAAGAAATGTAAATAAACTTGTAGAAAGTAACAAAGAACGCAAAGAGATTCAAGAAGAAACATATAGGCATTGTGTAGAAATAGTTGATGCACATTTGAGCAAAAATAAATTCCTTTTGATTTGCGCACCTGATGCACACGAAGGAATAGCCGGTATAGTCGCAGGTAAAATAAAAGAAAAGTACAACAAACCGACCGTTATAGTAACGACATCGGGAGATGTGTGTAAAGGAACAGGTCGCAGCATTGAAGGGATTAATATATATGAGCTGCTGAAAAACTTTGAAGATTTGTTTATAAAATTTGGCGGTCATTCAGGTGCATGCGGATTTTCAATGAAACAGGATGACTTTAAGATATTAAAAACCGGCATTGAAGACAAAATGGAAGAAATTTTCAAATCAGATCCGCATATATTTGACGAAAACTTTGATTTTGATATGGAACTTTCAGAACAAGATGTGACAGTATCGCTTGGAGAGCTTATAGAGTGTTTGGCACCTTTTGGTCATCAAAATAAAAAGCCTACATTTTGTATAAATAATGTAAAACATGAAAAGGTTTCTTTTATGGGAGATGAGGGGATTCACTTGAGATTTACAGGAGTTGATCTTGCCGGCGGGATGTTGCAGTACGTGTTGTTTAATAAGGCTAAAGAGTATAAAGATATGATTTATGCATATGAAAATATGAATGTATTAGGCACTATTGAAGTGCAGACATGGAATGGAGCTAAAAGAGTTCAGTTTATTGTTGAAAAATTAATACCGTGCGAAAATAGGAGTATGTGATATGGTAACGATTGGCAAAAAAAGTTTAGCGATAGTTGTAATAATTTCGCTCGTGCTTGGTGCGTTTGCGGCAGGTGTGGGAACACTGTTTTTGGTGGGACGCGGCAACCTTTCACTGGTCAGAACATCTGAATTTGCAATGCTTGAACAAACTCAATATAGGTTTGGCAAGCTTAATGAACTTATGCAAATAATTGAAGCAAGATATTACAGAGATGTAGAGCTGAGTGAGCTGCAAACGAACTTGTACAGAGCTTTGTTTGCCGGACTCGGTGATATGTATTCGGCATATTTAACTGCTGAAGAATATGACGATTTACACTTATCTTTATCGGGTGAATTTCAAGGAATCGGAATTACTTTTTCGCATAACGGATATAACTTAATCATCGTAAGTACGATTGATGACAGCCCGGCTGAAATGGCAGGTTTGCTTCCGGGCGACATTATTTTAATGGTTGATGATGTCACGTATTTTGCAGATGAAATGCAAGCTGCAGGCGCACATATGCGCGGCCCGATGGGGACGGAAGTGACGCTTACTATCTCAAGAGACGATGAAATTAAAGAGTTTGATATTATTAGAGCAAATATCGTAAGACATTCTGTGCGAACCGAAATGTTAGATGACGATATAGCGTATATACGAATTTCTACTTTTGAAGATAATACTGCTGAGCAATTTCAAACAGAGCTGAGGGCTTTTG
>Ga0123355_10021803_pt1 | contig 10261 bp, 6 predicted proteins | sample TergutEmb28metaG_3_FD_89872 | JGI IMG/M metagenome (GOLD analysis project Ga0123355, IMG submission 89872) | Embiratermes neotenicus P1 segment gut microbial communities from Petit-Saut dam, French Guiana - Emb289 P1 | ecosystem: Host-associated > Arthropoda: Insects > Digestive system > Gut ... | reverse complement strand
GACAACAGCACAGGATGGTGGTAAGGTTGTCAGCCTTACGCACCGGCCGCCTTTACCCCCAGGAAATGCTCCTGGTACTCATTTCTGTTAGAGGCTGAGTCGACCCCAGGGCCATAGTGCGATAGGAAGAATTTTATGTCATTGAAAAATTCCAATGACACCAGCTGGGATCGAACCAGCGACCTTCCGATTTGTAGCACAGCACCTTAACCACTGTGTCCTAAAAAATAAAGTATATGTGCGAAATACATTCCTTAGTCAGTACCAAAAAGTTACAATTACAGGCCCCTCGGCATAGTGTGTGCGGGGCCCATAAATTGGTATGCACTCAGACAGCGGAGGCAGGAGTCATCACACTCTGTAACATACCTTAATACTGCGTAAGGTAAAATCACCTTAGAGCATGCCATGGAAGCCCATAGGGGGAGTAGACAACTAGAGAATTTGTCGACGGCGACTTTAAGTAACGTGTAAATAAATACACACAAAAAAGTATAAAGTTGCATTCAACTAATTGTCTTTCACTACGAAGCTACATTTTACCTTTCCTAACTCCGTTAATCTATGTCATCATTTCGTCCTTAGAGGAATTAACCCTTTAAACGCCGAGTTAAATCCCATCTGCCACCTGCTGACATTATTAGGAGCTCACCATATTCTCCACGTTAGCGGGTCAAGGGTTAAGATTGCTTTAGTTTCACATGGGTCAAGTTTCTAACAAATATTATCTTTTAACTAAGGAGTGGAAATACAATTGCAAAAAAGAAGTTGTTTATAAGAACTGAAATTTTGGAAATAAAATCGACTGATTTTAAGTCAGCGTAGAATAAAATACTCTACAAAGAATTAAAATATTCAGGTGAATCTGAGTCAAATATTATATAAAATTTTGGGTCGTACATCGCAGAAAACATATCACATACCTCTTACAAATTTAATTCAGCTACTGATGACCAGGAGAACTATCTCTTTTATTCCGATAATTGATAATAACGAAGAGTCGCTCTGACAGAAAATTTGGAATCTTTTAACGTTGAGACCGGTGGCCCCATTAACCGTGTAAGGCTTAGTGATACTTGTAGAGCCAGGGTTAAAACAAATAATCTGTATTTTATCGTTGGGCGTATTTATATATTTCGTATGGTTCTTACAATACAAAAACTAATATTACCCTACACGGTACTCGCAGATTGGTCTTTCTAACTGATTAAAAATATTCTCTGTACGATAAAAACTTAAGTGTTTTATGCACGATGCAAAATCAATTTAGTCTTGAAAGAGACGAAAAGTTTAATACAGCATTTCATACGAGTCAGTACTTATCACCGTTTATACATTTTAAAATCTAACCACCAAACCCATTTGCAATCCACATGCAAAAACTTCTGTTTCAAACATATCCTAGTCCAGAGTTTTGTGCTTTTTCCACACCCGAATTTATGTGGCATTTTAAATTCAAAATTCCACAAGAAAAAATTATTTGCTACAGTGTCTACGAAAGACTGTTTCTTTGGGAGTAATTGGCTTGCAGTACAAATGCAGTTTCTGGCTTCACGTTTACATCTGTTACATTATTACGAAACCAATACATCTGCAGCCTCCCACTACGAGTCTGTGTTTTCGTTCACCAGAGGGAATAACATTAGCTTAAAATTTACAGCTCACTGGGCCGTTGTGTAATATATTTTAATTATTTGACAATACACGTATAAATCATTGCGTTTAGCTTCGGTGTGAGGTCTTGTCCGGACCAGCGGGAGTTTTTTTCCCCCTTTTCTTCTTTTTTCTTTAGCTTGGCTTAGGTCGGGAAAGTGAAGTCCATATATTCTCATCAGTCCAACAACCACTGTGAATGCAGTCTAGGTAGGCCACGAGTGGGATACCTGTACCATTATAACACGCAGGGATGTCTACAGGCCTATTACCTGCGGTTGGTTACCCGGCGACTGAACCTTACCAAACCAATATACCCCAACACGGAGAAGATATGTGCCGACCACATCTCGACTAAATTCCAGGTATAACCCCCAAAACTGACAATCCATGGTTCTGAGTTTGGGAGATTTATGCCCCACGTGTCAGACACGTATCAAAATTAAGGTATTGTTAATATTAAAAAAAATCAATCAAATTACACACGCAAGTCTTTCGTTAGGTAACAGACGACACTCTCCGCCGCGATGTTGTTTATGAAAATTATCGCTTTTCATTGCAACAATCACGCCAAACACTTAAATATGACCAGCGACCAAAAATATTGAACCTCTTTTTAAAGTTACAGAAGATGTTAGGTACATTTAGTACTGCAATTTAAATGGTTAATGTCAGACTAATAATCAGTACAAACTGATAAGCCAAATTAATGTTAAGCAATAGGTCTATACGCATAATGAAACAAAAGCACAACTCAGTCACTATAGGTGACGTATCATAAAACCAATTCAGATGCACTGCTAACGTACAGCTTCTTTGTCTCTTCTTACGAAATAGCTGCTTTGTCATGAGTGTTCCCGTGAGTCGAAGTTGTTAAAATTGATCACTATTTAATTTGTTTTATCGTCTTCAATTTTCATCAAACATATGTACCTCATTATTAATTAAAAACAATTCATCTTGGCTATTTAAATAATTTTTTTCACGTGCATACTTTATTTTTAATCATTGCTAAAAATGTAGGTTAGAGAGTTTCGTATGAAATTGCATAAAAGTGCAACTCCCCTAACTCAAGTCATTCGTAAGAAATTAGAAGGCTCGTAACACAAATCACACTGAGGCTACTTGCTCAGGATGTAAAATACTCGTAACGTGCAACTTACCAAAAAGAAGCACCATGACTATATGAATATTTCACAATATCTACACTTAACACAGAAAATTAAATATATAATATGCTTGTATGTTCAACAATGTATCAACATGCAACAACACCATACATATTCCTTCAGAATCAACTTTCTGGCGAGAGAGTACCATACCTGTGCCTTTAGAATCAATTTTGGATTCTACGTACGCGTAAAGGCAACACCGTACCTATTTGTTTAAAATCAACTGTGGGTCTTTTCTGTAACACTGTACCGTGTCTGTGCCTTTAGAATCGATTGTGGACTCTACGTAAGATGGCTCCGTGCCTGTGTCTTTAAAAGCAAGTATGGATCCCGATCCCATAAGAAGGCACCGTGCCTCTGCTTTTATTCCATTTATGTCTTGCTCTACACGCAGTCTCTTGTCAGCAACTGTCCCAGTGAGAATTTCTATTCCTTTCTGGTCTCCTCCAGGCCACTCTTAACCAATAACGGTCAACAAGTTGTAAATGCTAGAAAGTGTCCTATGAAAGTACCTTTTCCCATTCCCTAATCAATGACATGTATACATAATCATTAAGTTATCCAGATATTTCTTTTCTAAGCAGTTACGTCTACTGTACAGACGAACTGAGACAAATAAGATTCCAGCGTAAAATGAAGCAGCAAATACTTAGTTCTGTAAAGGCTACACTTCAGCTTGCACATGCAGGGTGACAGATGTTCCTGTGCACAGGCTACGCTTCAGCTTGCACAAGCAGGTTAACAGATATTCCTGTGCACAGGCCACACTTCAGTTTGCGCATGCAGGTTGACAGGTGTTCCTGTGCATAGGCTAAACTGAAATTGGCACATGCAGGATGACATGTTCCTTAACTGCTACTTTTTTTTTTTTTTAATTTAATCCTATCTTAATTTCATGATGACCTCCAACGCGCTTTGTTAAGAACACTATTTGATTCAGGCGTTGGATATTTTAAACACCCCTTAAGCTTTTTTTTTATCAAATAGCTTGTCGTACTTTAGGTAACTTAATTCGGTCACGAGAATATTTCTTCAGTTCTTTCTACGCTCAAATTTAGATCAACAAATATTGCTCTTTTACTGGACCTCAAAAATACGATTAATGTGTTTGAGTGGTCTGTCTCGTGGGAAGATAATTCTGTTTTCGATTAAGTTCCAGTTCCACTCTATTTCCTGCCAAGATGTTACTTCAACTCCGGCATCAGAGAATTCCAATCCCTCCATGGTTCTGGTACCGCTATTAACATACACGCAGGGCGGACCTGAATTAGCGTATCCAAGCCTCACGTTTATAGCTCCTATAAGTGTCAGTGTTGCCCCGTAAGTTACCGTGGGCTAGACCTTATTACAGCGTTATTGTACACCTTTCATATAAATAATATTCTTTATTCGAGTCGCTTTCTCTCATCAGACGTTTTGGATGAGATCTAGCAGACACGGTAAGTTTCACTTGTTTTCTTTTTCCGTTCTCGCTGTCTCGGGTTGTTCTGAAAAATGCATTCATTATTTTTCTCATTTTGAACCCTCCTCCTTTCTTAGAAAATATACTCACCAAGAACTCCTTCAATGTGCCGCAAAAGAACCAAGGCGTTTTCTTTTGGATAATGCGTTCTCATATTTTTCGAATGTGGACAAGAATTTAACTCCAATATTATACCAGATTATTATGTTTTTTAGCGTGAAAATACGAGAAAGCTCTTCAATAAATTATAAAATTACATACAAAGTAATTCAGGGGCGTATTTCAGCTTCTAGTACGAAGCAAGTTATTTTCTTGCAGGTTATACAAAAGCAACTAACTATATAGAAATATTGTAGTTTTAAAGCAATATTGTTGTATCATCATCATTTTCTTTATTATTATTATTATTATTATTATTATTATTATTATTCTGTATGGATGTCTCTTGTCACAGGCTTTTATTCCTGGTACTTCTCTTGAACCAGCGGTGATCCCCACCGCTCAGGCTTCAAGCTTCACACTGCAGTACTTTCCGTATTATGTGTGATGTTCCAAGTACTATAGCCGTCTTTTGTAGTGAATCTATCGAATGTTTTCCTGGTACAGTTTCCAAATTGTTCCTTAAGCTTCTCGTTACTGCTCCAGTGGCTATTATTATTACTGGAACAATCGTACATTTCAGGTTCCACATTTGTTGTATCTCTATACATAAACACTTGTATTTTAACTTCTTTTCCATTTCCTTTTGTACAACATTTCTGTCTGCGGGTATTGCCACATCTATCAGTATGCATGTTTTCTCTTTTTTTGTTTTTAATTATTATATCTGGTCTACTTGCTGTAACGTCTCTCCTATTTGTTGTAACTTCTCTTTATTATTATTATTATTATTATTATTATTATTATTATTATTATTACGTCTAGCTAATACAACGTCTAAGAACCCAAACTAGTCACGTCTTTTTCGTCCAAACCCATTTTTTTTCTAGCGATTTGTTCTGAACACCGAGAAATTTTACTTTACTCTTTCTACCTTAAAAACAAAGTTAGGTCTACAAAAAATGTAATCATGCCACCTCGTGACACAGTCACGTAAAGCTAAGGAATGTTACATGTTAGTGACCTTATAATACAAATTCAATTCAACATTGAGTAGCTTTATAAGTTTTTTGTGAATAGTACTACACACAAAGGGGGACCGCGGCAGCACAGTGGTTAAGGTGCTGTGATACAAATCGGAAGGTCACTGGTTCGATCCCAGCTGGTTTCAGTGGATTTTTCATTGACATATAATTCCTCTGATCGCAGTATGACCCTGGGGTCGACTCAGCGTCTAACAGAAATGAGTATCAGGAGTAATTCCTGGGGGTAAAGGCGGCCGGTGCGTAAGGCTGACAACCTGCCACCATCCTGTGCCGTTGTCACGAAATCTGGGGACCTTAACTTAATGGAACCCCCTGGGCCTGTCCAGGCCTGTAATGGGATTGCTTTACCTTACCTTTTTAGTAGAAGTTTCAGAAGTTAATACCTACAAGTTCATTTGGGCCCTTATCTAAGCAGCTGTCCCTTGAAAATTATACAAATTTAACTGAAATCAAAAAAGCTTGACAAAATTTAGTGAAGCTGTAACATACCAAGAATAACCAAAATCGGTCAAATAACTCGAGCAGCGTTACATACAGGTGTGACTAAACTAGCAGGAATTTTTAAATTTCCTTTTTGATAGGCACCTTGAAACCTATCCATATTGCCTTTTGATAAAATATACCGTCCATTATTTCGCATGAGCCAAATCTTTATTCAGTTACTTATTTCTTTTTCTTTTTCTTATGAGATATTACATCGATCCATTATACTAATATGAACAAATAGTTCGTAAATAAGAAGTAAATTAACGATATATGTATATCTAAAATTTATAACCCCTAGCAATCCGACTAAAACCCGCATCACCAAGGATGAAAGCGCTTCTAGGCGCTTTGGCAAAGTTTGCGCAAAGCGACTATTAGCTTAGTCATGTATGTCCGTCCGCATGGAACAACTCGGCTCCCAGAATTCATCCAATTTGATATTTGAGCATTTCTCGAAAATTTGCCGAGAAAATTCAAGTTTCATTAAAATATTACAAGAATAGCGGAAACTTCACATTGACACCAATATATATTTGTGATCATATCTCGCTTAACTCTTCTTCAAACGAGAACATTTTCAGACAAAATTTGTACAGAAAATCGTAACACGCATTAAATGTTAAATACTTTCTTTTAATTGTGCCCTTTACAAGATAATGTGAAAAATACTGTACAGCCTCACAGGCCACTGATGAAAATATGGCGCATGCGATTTGAATGCTGAATACCTAAAGCCACAGACACACACTTAGAATATGTAATACGTATTGCTTTCCCACTGCAACAATGGTTCACGAACGCGCCTCAGTGTTACTTTATACGTAAACTGCTTGTCTTATTGAAATGTTTTATGTATAACCTTTCAATGAAGCTAAGTTCTTCATTTTTAAGTTCACTTTCATGACGTCCAGACTTAGGACACACTTTAAAGTTGTCCATTCCGTGCATTTTTTACATCAGCGTACACAATTTGTAATACCAACTAAATATACCTTCTTAATTAGTAACAACATTAAATGAGCTAATCAAACATGTTTCGGTACATGTGTACCATCGTCATGGAGAATGCAATGACAATTCTTAAAAACCAATTGCCACTGCAAAGCTGTTAGTTATAGGTTCGTTGGACTGTAGCAGCTTCGTCGTTGACGTTGATTACATGTAAAACGAATAATTGCACATGTTTTAAAACTTACGATTACAGTATAGTTAAAAACAGTTCTTATCGCTAAATAAGCTGTATATACAGCATACTTTATTAACGTGTATTTGGCAGCGGACGCTTCTGTTAGTGTGGCAATATATGTTTCGTTCGGCAGTACATATCACAATCGCAGAAGACTGGGTCATTATGCCAATCCACTAATGTCACAGAACAGTAAAGGATATGGGTTCCAAACATATGACACGCGTGCCCAAAGTAACAAGCGAAACGAATCTACTTGGCACATTTGCACATGTGATACGCTGCCACACTTCCATGTCAAAAAGAAACTCACTGCAAGTCAAAAGCAGCATAGAACTGTCCATCCTTCGCCAGTGTGTAGAGAAAGCAGTGACAGAAGTGCGTTAATGTATGAGTCAGAAACAGCAATGTTACTACCGTCGTTACAGTTTGCAATTTCTGTTGTTATTCTTATATTGAAAGTATACTGTTTACAGAACGAGTGTAATTTTTAGGCCCGTTACTAAAATTGCGAAAAGTAACTATTATCTTCGTCACGTTTGTCTGACCGTCCGTCTGTGTCTGCTTGCCCGCCAGCCCGAGATAAAGTTGCGGATTCTATCACACTGTAAAAATCCACAAAGCCATTGGCATTCACACTCAAAGAATTCAACTTTACAACCACAGGTGTTGATGTCGTCAAATCGTAGTCCCAAACCAATAAAAAAATCTTCCAACACAAAATACAAACACAAAATATTTGACAACCAATTCGTATAAGCTTACTCTTGTTCTCCGTCACTGAATGATTCATAACGCCCCTATCACAGTTATGACTACTTCCAAAGAGGCATTTAAAGCTTATTGTTGCCAAGTGTTTTTGAAATATTATTATATGTACATACTTAAACGTGTAAATAAAACAAAACTGAAGTTCAACAAAAAACACACACAAAAAACAATACAGAAAAATTTCAGTTCTTTCTTTTGTATGTCCAACGAAAAACTTCATTACAGCATTTACTATCTTTGTACATAGTCACTGTCATCGAAGCTAGCAGTTACCACAGTAACCGACGCCACGAACTATCAATCACTTATTATCATTTCCTCTTACTGCTGATTGGTTGAACAACTGAATGACGGATTTTAAATGGAACTTCTGATTGGCTAAAGAAGTCGATAAACTACTTTACCATTCCCCGTGTACTTGTACGTTACACGAGGGAGTTTAAAAACCCCCAGAAGGTAGGTTTTGACTGACATGGAAATGGTAGAATAACAGAGGCAGGGAAAAGGGACGACCCATTGATTATTCTGCCGGCAGTGTTGACTTGTGAGGTGATTATGGGGTCAACGACCTTCATTCCGTCTACTCTATAAATGATTAGGGTAATGCTTAGAAGGAACTTTTTTTACTTTAATCTGTAAACGTACAGATAGAAAAAGTGGATAGGTAGCCAATTATTACGATTTATAACAAGAACCGAATGCTACATAATAAATGTAGAGTCCTCCTGCTCGTAAGCTGTGCCCCAATATCAGTGCGAACTTGTGTACTATTACGTAGAACTTACCCTGTTGCTTTTACCTCGTGCTGACACCGAATGAACGAGGAAGTTTTGTTCCCGAGAAAATGTGTTGTAAAATCGGGCAGAAAATAATAGGCATTATATAATGCAATCCTTCGAATTTTTCACACTTTTCTTCGTTGTGTAAATACCAATAAAACTGATTCCATGGGATAGAGTCCTTGAAAAACCAACAGTCACTAAGAAAGGGAAAATTTCCCGAAATTTATGCAACCTTTAAGTTCAAACACCGTGTTCAGAAAAGTCCCGTACTAGAACTCAGATAATCCATTTTACCACGCCAACACATTTAGTTTTTAATAAATATTTTAATAGCCTATAATCCTGCTATCGACGTCTAGGTATCCCAAATGATTTCTTTTTCTTATAGGTTTTCAGACTAAAAACTCTTTCCATTTATCGTTTCTATCATGCGTGCTACATGCCTGTCCGTATTATCTTCCGTGTTTTGACAAAATTAATACTTCGCGATGAATACAAATTATGAATGTCATCACTACGTAACTTTCCCCATCCTCGTATTACGTAATCACTTTAAATACAAATGCCCCCCTGTTCTCAAACACCCTCTCAAACACACTCTCCCCTAAAGTAAAAATCCCAAACAAAACAATACAGAAAATGAGAGTTTTGTATATATATTTAAACTTAATCAGTTTAGATAATGAGGCGAGAAGACATAAAGCGTCCGACCAAATGACAGAAAAATTCCGTGAACAACATATTTCTTATTTTCATGAAAGTATTATTTTATTGTTTCCAGGTATATCTACTTAACTTTTGTCAGATTTTGAAAATATTTATGAACACTTTAGTTCTCTGTGCGTTTACTGCTTAAGCGATCTCGTTACTGGCCTATGACAAATGTCTGTGTTTTTATGGTTGTACCCAATAAACTTACATCAGCATGGACATAATGACGAAATTTTCCATTTAATTCCTAGGCCTAATGACACTAAAGAGAAAACAAAATGCGCCACCTCGTTTCTGGTTTTAATTTGTTACCGATTTAAAATTTTAACTTAACTGAATAAAATTACAGTTTTCATAGGTGACGTATTCCAAAATTATTTTAAAAAATAGACATTTAGGCCTCATTAAATACTCAGTTTTGTCATAAAGGAAAGTGGTCCTTAAAATGCTGTAAATACGAGAGAAGGAAACGTTCACGTGGGTATGGTGTACAGTGTGACATACGATAGCCATGACCCTAGACAACAGATCAAGTTTCGACAAACAGTATTATCGTCTTACCAGCCAAGGTTGCCCTGATTTGGGTACAAACACTCGGGACACTTCGCAGGTGTCCACAAAACGTCCTGCTTATTTTTATTGTTTGACTATGTCCGTGCAGATTACTTTGTTTAGAGTCAAATGAGAGTGACTTATTTTTGAACTGTAATATGGAATAAAATCGAGATCAGAATGCAGGGCGAATTCACAGTGTGAGGATTGATAATAGGACCTTCGAGAGGGTGGAGGAGTTTAAATATTTGGGAACAACTTTAACAAATCAAAATTCTATTGCGGAAGAAATTAAGAACAGATTGAAGTCAGGAAATGCTTGCTATCATTCGGTGCAGAAT
>Ga0123355_10021801_pt1 | contig 10261 bp, 7 predicted proteins | sample TergutEmb28metaG_3_FD_89872 | JGI IMG/M metagenome (GOLD analysis project Ga0123355, IMG submission 89872) | Embiratermes neotenicus P1 segment gut microbial communities from Petit-Saut dam, French Guiana - Emb289 P1 | ecosystem: Host-associated > Arthropoda: Insects > Digestive system > Gut ... | reverse complement strand
TATTCAACAAATATAGGTACTGAATATTTTAAACATGGTATATACTCTCCGTTTCTTTCTCTTCAAAATGCAGTTTGTTTCATAATTCTAACGTATTTGGTTCCTGTATTATTCACATTTTATGTACAGTGTGTGCTACAATTAAAAAATAATAATTCAGGCGCCAAACGGTTAAGTACAGAAGGAACCTCGCTTCTGCTTTACATTGCCCTTCATAATATTAATACAAATAATTTCGGGCTGTCAATTCCCATTTACATTCACTAATTTGACGTCCAGGTGACCGTGAATCGTGATAAATTCTTATTATAAAACCAACTAGATGCACTAATTTTTCAATTTTATTTTCGAAGTAAAACTCTACATGTTTCGGACAGTTCCTCTGTCCATCATCAGGAGTTTTTCACTGTACACATAGCAATGGTATATGTCATACAGGTTTGCTAACAGCTTGCGAGCAAGCTTTTTAGCAAATAACTTGCTTACCTTTGTAAGGTCCTTATAGCAAAGTGGCAAACTAATATCACGTGGTGGTAACTAACAATTATTCAAATAAACACTGGTATTTAATCTAAAGAATAAAATATTTCATATCCCAACAAATTTCTCCCATTAAACGGTCATCAACAGTCAAGGTTGCTATCAAACTGCTATATAATTACATGTACTGAAATATTTACTGTCCATTGCATGTAAAACTGACACTTCATATTTCCTGAAATTGGCGACATGGCGTATGCAATCCGCGTACTACATAAAAATTACAGTTATGGTATATAATAGCCATAAGGAAGTCCAGCTTGCTCTCCTGTCGGAAACAAGCAATGACATATTAGAAATTATGGATAACTGACAGTGAAGTTACGTAATTTTGTCAGAAGCTGACAAAATTGTGCAGCTGCTAGTAGCCACGCATATTGTCACAGCAATAATCAACTCACCTGGATGCTGAGTATCGATCTTATAGGCTGGTCTTGACATGTTGAGGTCTTCGGGTCGGCCCCAAAAAGTGTGATCGAGGTTGAAGTCCCCCACTTGCCCATACAGCTCGTTAGGACTCACGTGACATTTGATGAAGTAATCCCCTGCCCACTTGATGGCACTCAGCGCGTACTTGGCCTGTCCTGCAAACAACGAGGGTCTGAGCGGAATATGCAGAGGGAGGAGGGTTAGGTGTCACGGCTGGCATCATGCAGTTACTGCAGTCTTTCTGAAGGCAATGTACGGAAAAAATTGTAAAGACTCGAGACGTGATAAAGCGGATGTCTGATCTGTATTGCTGTTCTTGGTCGGAAAAGCTGAATTATCGACTTAAAAAAAAAACCCTATGTTCTTGCAGCTACAGACACACTCTACCGGATTTTTTTAAAATGTTTTGTTGACCGTGCATCCCTGTACATCTTGTAAATAAAGCCAACAAAATAACAAGTACCAAGTGTCGCATAAACACAGTTGGTTCTCCTGATGATGGGCACATAGTTGCCCGAAACATATAGAGATTAATAAATACGCTAAGAATAAATATACTAAGAATAAATAGTGCACCAAGTTGGCTTTATTTACAACACTGTACCGGTTTTACAAAGATGGCGTGGGTGACAGTATGGGATTTTCTGTGTTGTATTGTGTTGTTTCTACTTTTGTATTGTCTTGCCCTGCCGTGTGCAGACACGGACACTAATATGGACCAAGAGTCGCACCATATATCTAAAAACATTCCATTATTAATCGAAGCAGGTCAGGAGGTCCACTCCGTAACAGTTGCACACCGTGAAAGAACATATTCTGATGAGCTATATTGCAGACTGTCAGCAGTGCTGCTGAAAGGTCTTTTGGGATGTTATGTTTATGGTTCCGTGCATTGCTGATCTATATTAATAATTGTCCAACGAGATGCAACACAAAGCAGTCTATTTATTATTCTGCAAGTTCATTCTACATGTTTCGGATGTCAACCACACCCATCATCAGGAGTACACAAAACTGTACCTACAGCCTCCGGTACTGGTCATATTTTTTGTGCAGCTACCTCCCTCCAACGTCGCCAAGCTAGAGATGCACAAAAATATGATCAGTACTGGAGGCTGTAGCTACAGTTTTGTGTACTCCTGATAATGGCTGTGGTTGACACCCGAAACATGTAGAGTGAACTTGCAGAATAATAAATAGACTGCTCTGTGTTGATCTCGTTGGACAATTATTAACATAGTCTTCTGGAATGTTACGGTGTATCTACTAGTACACAGTTAAAGTTACGGACGTTTCGAAAGATCGTCGTGTCTTATTCTTCACTCCAAACCCCTGAAGATAAAGGCACTACAGTCCTCTAAGACGTCAATAACAGTTAACATCTCAGAATACCCGAACCCTCAGATTCGATTGCCCTTGGTTCTTAGGCTGCTTAATGATGCCCCTTCAGCTGCTCAGCTCATCGTGACGTCAATGAAATAAGATGTTAAAGAATGGGGAGAATGTGCAGAGTGGATCTGAAAGAAAGCATACAGTGAAGACTTTTCTGTATTGTACTTCAGCGGACTGAGGATATTTATGACGAAATCCCAGGAAAGCTGCTCCACAGCCAACATTCAAATTAGCTGTCTTTATCATCAGCAACATCCTTTTCATCAAGGCAGAGAGCGTGTTCGTTACAGTTGCAAGATTAACTTTCATTTCTGTCCAAAAATTATCCGTTTATTAGGCACTGGTTTTCATAACCTTCCTAAAAGCTCCTTAGTTACAGCTCCCTCTTGAGTCACACTTACATGATCCTATTGCCAGTTGATAGTGTTCCTCTACCCTGACGACGCGTAAGCTTGAGGATTTTGAAAGTATTTCTAACAGCATCAGTCAGAAAACAAATTCAAAACGCAAATGTGTCCGCCAGCGATCCATAACCTATGTCTGAATAAATCAGCCCAAATTCTCATATCCTAACCTAATTAATTCCAATGAAGTAGAGACAGGAAGTGGATGAAGAATCGACTCGCCTCTGAAGACCTGTAGAGACACAACACGTGTCAACTAAGCCACTCGCGAAGAAACATTTATTTTCCAAAAAAATTGGTGGTGGTGGTGGTGGTGGTGGTGGTGGTGGTGGCGGTGGCAATGGTGGCGGCGGCGGCGGTGGTGGTGGTGGCGGTGACGGTGGCGGTGGTGGTGGTGGCGGCGGCAATAATAGCATCAGTAATATTGGAGTTGTTTATTATTAGCTCACAATGGATTTTATGTTTCAATTAAATTCACAAATGACTGTTCCCATTCCCACAAGAATCCTTTATTAGAAAGTCTCCGCTCTAAAAACATACAAGATCATAATAGTACAGACCAAAATACTGCCAGCTGTTTTGTGCGGTTATAAAAACGTGGGTCTCTCATTCAAAGAGAAGAACTAAGATTCAAGACAGATGGAGTCGAGTAATCAGTTTAGCGTTCCGTAAGCCTCATCTCGGCACCTATTGTAGGAGTCAAAGCAATTAGGCACAACAGCAGGTCTGCATATGGTAACAGAGAAATTCATGCCGCTGCTTGGAAACAAGCCTGTATGAAGCCCACTTAACGATCTTATTTAACCTGGTTCCCCGGCAGGTACAATACGTAATACTTATTTACTTACTTACTTACTCAATGGAGCAGAGTCCTTCTTGAGAAGCTAATCGGTTCTCAACTGGTCAAGAAATTCCACGCATTTTATGGAATCCGAAGGTTCCTTACCGCATTCACAAGTGCCCGCCACCTGTCCCTATCCTGAGCCACATCGATCCAGTCTATGCCCTCACATCCCACTTCCTGAAGATCCATCTTAATATTATCCTCTCATCTACGCCCGGGTCTTCCAATTGGTATTATGTAATACACAAGTAAATTATCAAAGACAAGTGTCTGAACCAGTGGTAGGTACAGACAACAGGGTATCGTCACGGTAATTTCCGTGTCAACGCACCGTCCGTCGCCAGCAATCTACGTCAGTAACTAACGAAGAAGACACAGACAACCCACGTAACTCGTGTTCATCTTCGTGACAGCGATGAATCAGAGGGTTTTACCACCCCTGCCGTCGGCTCGTCTGATTAACTCAAATATTGCACAAAAAGACGTAAAGAATAGAAACTTAAGGAGCATGGCGATTGGAATGCATGCCACCAACTTCTGAGATGTAATTGAGGCAGCGGGGGCCGTGGCGACCATTGTTATCATGATACTAATTGGACGTGATGGAATTCAAGGCCCACTAACAATACGTCCTATATCAACACAGTGCTCGGACCTGCTATCCAATTTATATTCGTCGAAAGACTAGCCTTCAATAAAATCGGTTCGATCAATCATGCACGTAATAGTGAGTGGCGACGTACGCGGTGGGTGACCAAGGTTCAATTCTCGGCAGAAACACCGAGTTTCTCTTCGCCATCACGTCTGTCAGTATTCTGTACATTTCGAATAAAGAATTTTCCTTCGAGAAGTACAATGGTCGGAGCTCGAAGCTACCCACTCACGCGCATCTAATGCCGAAACTACACAAGCGTAGCGCTATATCGCCACTATCTCAAGTGAAATGTATGGTTTTTAAGCGCCCGCAAAATTGAGAAAAGCGACTATTAGTTTCGCTATGTCTGTCCGTCCGCCCGTCCGTTCGGCCGACCGTGTGGAACATCTGGGCTCTCAATGGACGAATTTTAATTAAATTTTATATTTGAGTATTTTTCGAAAATATGTAGAGAAAATTCAAGTGTCATTAAAATCGTACAAGAATGAGAAGTGTTTGAGACAGAAGTTGTAGAGAAAATCAAATCACACATTTTATGGTCATGCATAAATCCAACACTTTGTCTCAAATTATTAACTGAAAAACGAAGGGAATATAATTTAGAGACATACTTATTGTCTATAATTATAAAAAAAAACACTCTAGATAGTATACAAAGACAGCTTTTATTTGACATTTTAAAATCTAGAAATATTCCAGATACATTATTAAAGGCAACATAGCACATGTACATACAAAACAATATATCAATAGCATTTAACTCCAAACTATCGATAGTGGCTGGAATTAATAAAGGAAAACGACAAACCTGCCTTCTCTCGCTACACTGTTTAAGATATACTTCGATGAAATAATAACTACATGGCAAAAAGAAGACATATAAAAAGGAATTCCACTTCCCAAAAAAACAGGAACTGTTAACGCTGTTATTTCCTGACGAACAAGTTACGATACCCAACACGGAGGACAACTTGCAGAAAGCTGCACATAAGTAAATCGAATAATAACACTACATGGTTTGACTATACCTGCAGAGAAAACAAAACGGATGGCAATGAAACGACGACAGTCAGTTAGAAGTAAAATTGTAATAGATAACAAAATTATAGAACAAGTAAATTGCTTTAACTGCTCAGGAAATCTGATATATTATGAAAACGAAGTGGATATTAATGACAATAAATTGGATAACTATTTGAAAATAGCTTTTACTTTCAGTTATTTGAGACCTGTCTCTGTCTCATGTTGTTTTTCATTCAATCGTCAATCTCCAACAACCACAGTCAAAGTTCAGCGCCGTACTATAGATAGGTTGGCCACAACGCGGCTCACGGATGACACCGGTGCAGCCGGTGCAAGTTGCTACTACAGTTGATATTCAGATAGTTTACATGCATACGTTCATGACCGTAAGCGGCGTTTTAAAAGATTCCGTAAAGAAACGACACTTATAACTAACCTATCACATCACAGGTAAGAAGGTATCAAATGTGGAAAAAATATTTTTTCTTTTATTAATACATATATGGCTCTTGGCAACGACATAATGAGGAGATTAATGATCTGTATTCCTCGCCAAATATTGTTCGGGTGACAAAATCGAGAATGAGATGGGCTGGGCATGTAGAGCGTATGGGGGGAGAGGAGAGGCGTATACAGGGTTTTGGCGGGGAACCTGACGGAAAGAGACCACTTGGAAGACCCAGGCGTAGATGGAAGGATAATATTAAGATGGATCTTCAGGACGTGGGATGTGGGGATATAGACTGGATCGAGCTGGCCCAGGATAGAGACAGCTGGCGGGCACTTGTGAATTCCGTAATGAACCTTCGGGTTCAGTGAAATGCGGGGAATTTCTTGACTAGCTGAGAACCGATTAGCTTCTCAAGAAGGACTCTGCTCCATATAGTAGGTAAGTAAGTAAGTAAGTAAGTAAATAAGTAATATGGCTGTTACCCAAGCTGCCTTCTAAATTGCTGCTCCAGACGCTCGTCTACCTGGCTACCCTGCCGTGAACGTATGAATTTCGTTATATTTCGAGCGATTCTCTTTCGCTAGTTTTGCTGCATGGTAAAGACTATGAACACGCACAGCAAGTGCAGTCATGTTTCGGCATTTTGACTTACCAACATTTAGCATCAGTCTGTTGTTCTGAATGGTACTGTTCTCCGTTTAAAATTTTTGCAGTGCACTTGAGTTGGCGGGGTTACAACAGGCGGTATATGACAGGACAATAACGAAATGTAAATAATAAAGAACCCTACATCTTGCTTGAGTAGTTAGCACTTATACTTTCTACTTGTCGATCATTTTAACGGTGGTATATGAATTACCACAGTTAATTAGCGTCAAATGATACAGTGAAGCGGGAAGGATTATTGAAGAATCTTGTCCACTCTGGGGGGAATGTCCGGCTCGCAAGCCAGACAGCTTTCTTGGCCGTAGCTTTTCGCGTTCATTTTTCAGTCCCCATAAGCAAATACCGTGGGCCGGTCTAGCTCAGTAGCTATAGTGAATCGCTACGGCCTGGACGGTCCAGGGATCGAATCCCGGTGGGGGCGAGATTTTCCGCACCCGTCCAGACCGGCCCTTGGGCCCACCCAGCCTCCTATACAATGGGTACCGGGTCTTTCCCGGGGGTAAAACGGCCGGGGCGTGGTATTGACCACCCATCCCCTCCTAGCGCCGAGGTTAAGGAGACAGCAGAGCTATACCTCTACTCCCCTTTGAGCCTTCGTGGCCTGTTATAGGGTGAACTTTACAAGCGTATACCGGGACAGAACCTCAAAATAATTCACAGTCGTTTCCTACCATCACATCTTACCCACGGCAACAAATATTAGCTACTCATTAGACATGAGAGTGCCTGACAAAGTGGGAGGTATTTGGAAGGTGTTGTCGGTCATCGTGTGCTTCAAGTTATTATTCTAAAATTCGTCTCGCACACGTGATACATGCAATGAAAATTCTCTCCGTGACTCTGCACTTGGCTACGTGTGTGCTACAAGGCAGTGAGTATGTCTGTGAAGTTGGTAGGACTATTTCAAACTGCTTCATGTGTAATGTGAAAGAACACAAGCCTACTCGGTAGGCATCTTCTAGCGGATTGATTCAGCCCGACACAGAGACCTCTACCTGACAACACACAACACTCACAGGAGACAGACATTCCTGCCCCCGGCGGGATTTGAACCCACAGTCCCAGCAAGCGAGAGGTCGCAGACCCACGCCTTAGACCGCGCGGCCACCGGGATAATATTTAAATTATACTTGATAAAACCCAGAAAAGGAGTTATGACGTCACTTACCTGCCGCTTCGTATGCATCTCTGTAGGAGAGGTAACCCCACGACAAGAGGGTGGTGGTACTTGCCATGGTAAACCCAAACTTGACGAAATCTCCAGCTGAAACAAGGAGAGACCGGTTGCCTTAAATAAGTACGGTTGTAAAGCCCACGTAATTGTACAGCCTTAAGTTTCTGGCCGTGTGGCAATAGTTACTGTAATGCGCTTTTACGAACACCACAGGGCTGCCTATGAGGTATCACAAGGTACCACAAACTCGCCACTGATTTTGTGCCAAACTTCTACTTGGCGGGTTAGAAATATTTCATAAGACGTATGCTTAACACCTTAAAGACTAAGATTAAATTGAATTGAATTTAAATATTCACTCCGCCTCGGTTAAAAAACAAACAGTTAATGCTGTGTAAGGTAATAATCGCTATTTGTTCTCAGAACTATAAAAGATACATAAATGCACTCTGTAGACAGAACATAGTGTTTGTTAATGTTGAAACTAACGAGGCCTCAAAGGGCTACGTAGCTTACCTAGATGTCACATGATGTTAAAGACTACAGAAGTTACACGTTCAGTAAGTAAAAAATACACATAATTCGTGGCGCATGTTTAGGAATTCTGTGAATACACAGCATGTAGGTCTTATCGGTTGATTATTCGATCACTCAACCTAGATGTCACATAGGATAAAATTACATAACAAATTAAATAATATAATAATTTACAGTCTATACTAATAATCTTCCATATCCTTATGAAACAATTATTGTTACAGATTACATATAAAATTCACCAAGAAGATAAACTCGCAATACCAACACGTTTCCTCAGTTCAGACAGCCCAAACCACAACAGCTCCGTTTATGTAATATTTTGTAAATTTTAAAGATTTTATGTATTAATATATTCATGTGTTTTATTACATTTCATAGTTTAACAGCTTCTTATTGTAAACGAGATCTCGTCTTTTACGGCATTGCAATACATATACACCCTTCTAAGTTCAGCCTGAAGATGGCTCTAACAAGCCGAAACATGTAGCTAAAAGCTGTAAATTCATAAAATATTTAATAAAACGTAATGTTAGACTTATTTTATTATATTGTTTAATTAATAGAGCAACACACAACGGGGATGCCTTGCCTTAAAATTATATAACAAAGTTATCAATGCCAGATTCTAGGTTCTTTCAGCGGTGTTACTGAAGAATCAAGTTTTCTGCCATGTTTCGACGTGTCACCTGGTAAATAGTTACCGCTGTTGACAAGGAACATAGTGCCTTAATCTTCGAGCCTTACGTGATTTCGAAACGTCTGAATAAGGAAGTCCGTTTCTTTTAAACACCGGTACCTATTTACTAGTCGACACGCTGTCAGATCCCAGAAATCTTGCATCTTCTTGACCACGAATGCTGGCTCAGCACAGGGTCCAAGAGGGATGTTTGTGTACACAACAATACATGAAACTCGGCACAGCAGTAGGAGGCAATTTCTTGACTACGTGAGCGACGATAAGCTCCTGTAGAAGGAATATGCTGCAGGCAGTTGGTTAGTTATGATTCGGGTGTGTGTTTTATAGTACACGGTGTATTTTGTTTCCAATACATTTATTTCTGAAACAAACTCACATATGACTATCAATCAACATTAAAACCCATAAAGTTACGCACTTAGTTAAATAGATTTAAATTTTACAATGATCTTTCTCTTTAAATTCATTCTAATTTTCTGACGACTTAAATAAATCCAGCACTGACGTCTGCTACTTCATCTTGCACCATAAGTGGCTCATTTGGATCATCTTTGCCGACGTTCAACAATACAGCTGGCTGCGCACAAGTCCTAAGATGACTTAAAGAAACTGAAGTCTGGTGACAGACAGACCTCTTCTTCACTTTCAGAATCTCCTCATAGCAAGCAAGCATCCTTATAATTCCTTGTCCAGTTGCTGCTCTGTTCTCGTTCTAACCAGTGCCCTCAAACACCTAGGTACCAGCTTCAGTCCAAACCCCTCTAATTCAACTCTGAAGCATTCGTATTCCTCTTCTTAGACTCAGGCTCAGGTTACTCAGCTTTTTCAAGGGCGCTTTGCTTCCGACTAAGATCGTCGAGTGTGAGCTCCTGATCGTGGGAATTCAGCAGCTCGAAGAAACTCTTCAGAGCATCGTATGTACAAATTTGCGTGCTTGGCTATGTTGTGTCTGAGGGCAAAGGACGTAATTGCGGAATGACGTAAGTCGAGATGACGTAAATCGGGGGATGACTGTACATGCCACAAATTTTATAAATATAAAATAATATATGTAGAATGAACATGCAACTTGGTAGCATCCGGGGTGGCGTAGTAAGCATGGTGACTAGTCTACGGCCTGAACGACCGAGTTCGATTCCCTTTCGGGACAAGAGATTTGTCTCTCCAAATCGTCCAGATTCGCTGTGGGGTCCACCCGGCATCCTTTACCTGCGGCGACCCATTCACTTGGGTAAAGCTGCCAGGGTTTGACACTCAACTCTTGCCTCCATATAGTGCTGAGCTTAAGAATCAGTGAAGCTGTACTACTACTTCCCACGCGCCTTAACCTTTTGACGCCTAACGACGACTATAGTGGTCGTACCGCACCGCTAACCTCTAAACGTTGCATTTTATATATTTATTCAACAAATATAGGTACTGAATATTTTAAACACGGTATATACT
>Ga0123355_10021800_pt1 | contig 10262 bp, 5 predicted proteins | sample TergutEmb28metaG_3_FD_89872 | JGI IMG/M metagenome (GOLD analysis project Ga0123355, IMG submission 89872) | Embiratermes neotenicus P1 segment gut microbial communities from Petit-Saut dam, French Guiana - Emb289 P1 | ecosystem: Host-associated > Arthropoda: Insects > Digestive system > Gut ... | reverse complement strand
TTGTATTGTGTGGATGTCCATATATTGTAAGTTGTGTTGTAAATTGTAAATTATAATTGACGTGTCCAATGTTACATGTGTGACTGAATGGATGAACAAATAAACTAAACTAAACTAAACTAAGTTAAGAAACAAGGTCATATTAACAACTTACCTTATGTTCAACAGCGGCACAATGAATACAACATACATTCCTCAGTGGTACAGAAATCTTACCATAAGCCATATAGTTGTTTTATTTTGGTTTTATTTGGACCCTAAAAATCATGGATGCAGATCTTATTTGGGACATACACTACATTTACATAATTATAGTACATAAGGCTTCTGTCCCTCAGAATCACATGTACTCCTTACTGAGAAATGAAACCCACACACACCTGATGCAGGGCTGTCAAACCATCTTCATTGGTTGAATCAGGACTAACACCTTTCATTAACAACCGCCTCACTGCAAAGAAAAATAAATACTAAACATACAATGAAAATAAATTCACTGGTGCTTCATGGTTTCTATACACCAGAGGAAAATTTGTAACTAATATCTTACACAAAACAGTAAACAGTTACTTAAATTTCTTTCACTAACATTATATTTTAAATTATACATTATTTTTTTGTGATTTTTGCTAACCAAAGAGTGGCAATGTATTACAATGCCAGCTTCCATATCCAGAATGGGGAAACAGAGATGGAAATCCTTTAGCTGAGACACCAAGAACGGATATGCTCTTTTCACAGAAATTTGGGGCCTAAAGTAAAGCAAAACATGGTCTCAGCCAGCACCGAGGACAATCAGTATGGTTAAATGAAGTGACATAACTTGACACATGATTCAACTTGCCTTCATCAATGTCATTCCTAGCAGCAGCTTCCAAAAGCATAACACTGTCACTGAAGTATATATGTTTGTTGGACTTAGAAACTTTTTGGCCTGACCACTTCTTCTCTCGCTGTGTCCACACTTTGAGCTGCTGCAAGCGTCGACGTCGTGCCATGTGGAGACGTTCTTGGGTGCTTAACCGTTCCACATGGGCCATTTCAGCCACAAGATCTGCATGCTCCATATCTGGCAGGCTGTAGTACTGAAATTTCAGTGTGTTACTGGTCTAAATAAAACTATGGTTATACAGTGCTTAATCATGGTACTATACATCAGTCCATCAGACATGACAAGTGCCATTTCTCTCCTCAAATCATTGTAAACTGTGTCATCATTGCACTGTTATCTTATCAAAGCTTAACTAGAATTCTTTCGCGTCAGACAATTATACCCAATTTATCCAATAACATGTTCATGACGTGATAACAAATTTTATCAATCAGAACCCACACCCTTTTATACTGATATAAAGTATCACAGATGCGATCTGTTTGCTTACCTCCTCTGGAATCTTGAGCGAGATCAGGAGTTAGTGGCATTTACCTCCATTTCCTTGTTACGATGTCAACATGTGTGCGCAGCCACAATACAGAATGCATCTTCTCAGTCTACACGAATCTAGACAATAGCATAATACAGTTTCAGTTCAATCCAATTTCAGCCGTTCAACATCAATGGTTTTCACCTACTCCTGCACGATAATAATCCATACCAAACGCAACCGGTTGCCATTTTCCAGATTTCAAAACTGTAATTATTATGAAAAATTTGTTCCATCGTCATCTTAAAAATTGTTTAAGCAGACACAAAATGCACCTTTCTGCAGCAAGGTCGAAGATACAATTTTTATGGCCAGATAATTGCCACGAAACGTTTTCCGAATAATGTGCACCAGCGCAATAATTCAAAATCAGACCATTGCTCGAATAATAATTATTTACTCACTGCCTACTATTACCTCCAATCCGTCCACATCTTACTCCGAAAGCACGGATCATCCGTCAGCACAGATCCCTTGGATCTAAACTAAATAATCGGCGCTGTATGTGTGTCATACTAACCCATGATCATTACTAAGCAAACTTACCGTTTGATGGCAGTGAAATCTGTAGAGACGTACGTCGAGGTGGGGTGGTATGGTATATTTTTACAAGAAACGTAACAGGTGGGAATGTATCTTATCTGTATAGTGAGTTAGTACAATACATCGTACAAATTGGAATGTTAGACTATCCTTGTGGAAGAATGATTTATGCTGTCAATGCAGGATTGTACGCTGCTGCCTCAAGTTTGTTGGGAAAGTTGTCTGGAATACAGGATTATTCAACATGTGTCAGTATCATTGTGTCTTTCTCAGTGACAGTAATTTTAACTAAGACTGGGAATATATTTCTTAGTCCCATTCCCAGAATGGTGTGAAAGAAATTGTAACTATTCTCAGCGAGCAGGTTCTAAGTGTTGGCTTGTACAGTAACCAGTGTTTGTAGAAGAGGTTGTGGCATCAGTAGCCATTGGAGATTTTGTGCCTTGGTGTATGTTTCATATTACCAGGTATGGCAGTACCCAGAATTTCGTCTCAACGGGCTTAAAAATAATAAGGGGTCTACTGTATAGTGAAACCTGCAGTTAGCTGGGGGGAAGAGGTTAGAAATGTTCACTCGTGGAGAATTCCAAAATGTGATCTTTTCCATCGCCGTGTTTCGCTGCCTTATACGATTTGATTATTCCTTTGTTGTTTGTAGAAAAGGTCTACTGCAGAAGTAGTGGGATATAAAAACGATTTGTGACCTTGGCAGTGGAATGTGAGGGATTATGGGCACCAAGTGACCGATTTACCTGAAACTTATAATGGACATTAAATTGGATGCCACCCAACCCTGATACATTTTAAAACTCGCATAAACAATATAAATTTGATAGTGTGAAGACTAAAGTTAAACAATTTCAGTTTGCACATGGTTGATATTGTTACAGGTGGGCATAGTTTTAAAGACGTTGTTGATTGTGCTTATGGTGGCCTGTAATGTTCGGGTATGGACATGTTTTGTTAAGGCATTACAACATTCAGCCTCTTCTTTACCACCCACTGTAACTAGCACTGCAGTCAACTACATCAGCTCGGTATGTTATTTTAAATGACAGTCATTAGTCACCACCTTGAACTGCCATTTAATATGATTTATCACAACAGGATGAATTCTACAAAAATTGTTACAGCTGGTCAAGTTCGCATCACCAACAAGCATGTGTTGAGGGGACTAATAGAATTTGTTGTGGTTGATGGTATGTGTTTTTCAATTTTTAGTATGATGTACCACAACAGATGGATTCTAAAAAAAAAAAATTGCCATTTAAGTTCCTGGATGATTTTAATTTTTGTTCAGTTTGTACTTTGCATGTAATTAAAATTGCACTTTATTATATTTTCCAACAGACCTGCAGTTCTGTTTGAAACATTTTTCGGTATGGTGTATGTGAAACTAATATTAATTCAAGTAGTGTTATTAGCTTTGTTGCAATAGAGATGTATCTGAAAGACATGAACTTCAAATTAAGATCCATGTGGTATGCTGAAATGTGAAAAACATGTTTGCAAAATATTTGTACTACAAATTAAAGAGTCCACCTCTACACTTCTGTTCATTGTATTGAAATTTGGACTAGCATAATGCACTGCAATGTATCCTGTAACATGCTGAAATACATAGTAATATCATAGCAAAGTACAGATGTGAAGTAGTCAACCTTAAGGATAGCAGAGTAGCAGCGCCAGTGTTCTGTTTGAAACAGATCAGAATATGCAGGGAATACTGTCTCCACTTTATTACATATTCAAAGATCTAACACAAGAAGTGTTATCATGTAAAGTTATAAACAGAGAAACATCTAATAATTTTCAAATATAAAAATGGCCACATAAAACCACTTTGAAGAGTCATCATCCATCCAGATTCCAGTGCCGTTATGAGCAGCCTGAGAGATAAGATGTCTTGAAGCTCATGTAAAGATCTCAGTAGTAAATAATGAAGGATCCAAATACTGTCAGATACAAGTAGTGTGTATTACATAATTTTTTATTACAGCAACTTGCTTCAACCTAATTCTGTCATCCTCAGGCCAATAATTCAAAATTCCTAATATGTACTGTATACAATTGTGTTAAAAGATATTAGTAATGGAGATTTTGATTTTTACAATTAAACCAATACTTGTTGCTGTGTCAGATTTGTTTTGATAATAATTGCAGTGATTAAAAGAGGATTCAAATATGCTTCTATATTTCAATGTGGTAGGAGGATATGCAGTGTAAAGTCCATAGAATGGTATATTGTGTGTGGCCTTGTTGGTCTAGTTTATGCTTGTAGCTGTACCTCCTTGTTCATTATAAATTATTGTTTTGAATTGGTGGTTAATTATATTGTATTCCCATACTGTTTAAGAAGTGTTGGATCCAGTGCACAAATATAATGGTGTAACATCGCTCATGCTGGGTCCCTCATTTGCACAATACAACACAGTAAGTTATCAATTCTTTGGAGTTACACTACACACTAGGCTGAAGTGATAACTATTCCAAGGTACAAGACAGGTTTTAAGCTGTATTCAATTTCAGTATAGTCTTGTAATGTGCTTGTCTACAGGTCATATAATTTTTTGACAGTGTTTTCATGTAAGTTTTTTCAATTATATTTATTATGATTTTTTCCACTATTACAACACATAACACCACATGCTGTTTCAGAAACTACCTGTTTCTGAAATATTGTGTGGTGTTAAGTGTTGTGATAATAGAAAAAGTTCTAATTAGGTATATTAATGGGTGTATTGTTACAGGCCCTGCTGGGACACCTTGTATTTGGAGAAGTGACATCATTATTTTGGTGGGGTGGTGCTATGCTGGTGTTGCTTGGCTTGATGCTTATTTGTAAGCCACATAAACAGCATGATCAATAAACTGATCACAAACTCACATGTGTTTTATTTATCATCATCCTAGAACCCATGTTTATTCAGTGTGTGGGATGTGTCACCATGTAGTTTGGTGGATCTAAAGGATAGATGATTGATCTGCTGTGAAGATGCAGCAGGTTCCTTCCAACATTGGTATCAGTGTGCCATACTAGATGGTGTCACATCCTAGAGGACTGCAATCCTAACAAATTCAGGGTGTTGATTATCGTAATAAAGACAAAATAAAGTTTCAGGGTGCTTGAGAACATGATGGTAAGGGCATACTTAGACCTAAGAGAAAGGAACTAATGGGAGGATGGAGAAAATAGTGTAATGATGACCTTCATAATTTCTAAGCCTGCTGTTTAGTATAGTTGGTAGTGACTAGGCTGTAGCCTGGACAAATGAGGACTTGGGGTTGGATTCTTGGCACTGCAAGAGATCTTCTCTCTCTCTCCTCACAAGTGTCCATACTGGCTCTAGGATTTACCAGGCTCATATTAGATGGGTAACAGGGGTTCTTCCCCCTGGGCTAAACCAGTTTTGGAATGAAATTTATAGCTGCAGTTAACAATGCATGAAGCTGCACCTCCACTCCCATAAATGCCTTCATGGCATGCACGGGAACAACTTTTAGCTTGCCTGTTCGCAGAATATATTATGACAAATAGTGAATGAATCATTTGGGGCATTTGATACACACATAAAGATGAGAAATACAAACCAGACTTTCAGAAGAAAACCATAGAAGGAAGACAGTGCATGTGATTACTATGCATAAATGAGAGGTTGATATCAAAATTGATCTTAGAGAAGATGGGTATGAAGGTGCAGACTGGACTCATCTGGCTGAAGGCTAGGATCCACTGCCATATTTGTGACAAGTAGATACCATGAAGGCGGAGATTTCTTGAATTAATGATTAAATGTATTTGCCGAAGGACCCTGCCACATGGTGTTGGCAATAATTTTTAAATAAACACATGGAAAGAATGATCCTAGACAACACGGAAACGCCGCACTCGAAAATGTGAGCCCAGTTTTGAGTGGTTGAACCCCGTGCGGTCACTATGAAAGCCCACAGCTAACAGTCGAAACTAATTAATTATGACAACAATGACGTTTTTTTTTCAAATGCATCACACCAGTTTGTGAGCATGCTTCGATTTTTGACATTAGCCTCACCCAGTCAGACGGGGTGTAACCCGCGAACTATAAGTTTTAAAGTAAAGCGAATGCAGCGTGGTGGTGTGCCGACACAAATCGCGAACTTTGATTACTGCCCCTCCCGAAGTGGGTCGGGTCATATCGATCGGCCCCTGCTGGTCGGCAGGTTGCGGGCCTCAGTCGACATGTGAACGCGCCGCAGAGCGGAGCAGCCATGGGCAATGGCATGAATAAGGTCAGTAAGCACGCCTGTCTTATTGCAGACTGCTTTGGGCTCCTGGGGAACGAGGTATGTTCATTTTCCTCATGCTTTACCTCACACATGCGAGATTTGAGGTTGTCAAAGTGGTACTGTTAAAGATTTCCGTCTTGTGGGATATGACGCCGTGAAGAATGGAATATAGGTACCAACGTTTCGGACGAGGCTTCGGCCCCCATCTTCAGGGTAGGACCAGTTACCTCGCATATTTAATGTCATTTCTAGACACTGAGCTTGGCTGCATTATGACTGTGCGCCAGAGAACAACACTTATAATAATCAACTGTAAATGTGGAGGTTACACCAGTAGTTATTTGTGAATTAGTATCTAGCAAAGTATTTATATGTAATCGGAGCAAAGACAAGCACAGTAATGCAAACATAAGCAAAATGGCCATTTTTCATTAGGACTTTGATCGGCAAACAAAAGTTTCGCTCCCAAGACAGGTTTTACACCACATTCAACCTCTCGATAAATAAATAAATATATATGTATGTATACGAGCTTTGAGATTTCCACGGCGGTGAAAATGTAGATGGTTTCCTGGGTAGTGCCGTGTGGTCTCATAGGTAGATACCTGCGATTAAACGGATGGTTCCTGAAGATGGAGACAGCTGGTTACGCCGAAACACAAGTATCTGCTCACGAGTCATAACCCAGAAGACCACAGCCTAAATATACCCCAGCTGCCGCAATGCACCACTCCCCCAGCTTTTAAGAATGCAGATGCTCATATATATATATATATATATATATATATATATATATATATATATGTGTGTGTGTGTGTGTGTGTGTGTATATAAAACACATTAGAAGCGTTATGAATCATTCGCTGCAGCTTTCGTAAGCCTTTACTTGCGTCCCAGTTGTGTGGTTATATAGATGTGTAATATTGCGAGTGCTGATATTTATATAATGAACAAGAGTCACAAACATGCAGATGTCACGTCTTTTCAATACATTTACCTTGCACAAATAAAGAAGCTAAAAGAGCATGTATTACATTGGGTTAATAGTTGGGGCTTCAAATGTGCGCCACGAAAATAATCACATGTGTGTGAAATGAATGTAATATGCGTAACGAACCAACACTGAACTACTGTACTACAGCCGGATAAAAAAAAACGATAATTGGATTTTACGGCATTGAAAAAGTCGATAATGGAAGCTTGAGTAGGTTACTACATCTAGCCAAACATCCCCATTGCTGACGGTATCTGATGTGGTGGTATCCAAAGGAATTCATCTATAAACATGAAGTTCCGAGCATAATATACAGTCTACTTTTATTTTGCACAGGTTTCCGGTTCTGCAAACGTTATGCTCTTAATGTTATATTTGGGTAATAAATTCTGATCCTAAAATAACATGTCATGGTTTATCGGGTAAAGTCCTTAGTTTATCCAGCCCATATCGTTGGTCACTTTACAAACTACTTTGCACGGCGGCAGACAGCGCAGCGCCAGCCGATCTTAGTGTGCCGTGAGTCGTGGTCAAGGCATTTTATTTCTTTCTGTGGCAGTTAGCATGAGGTGTTTACGCACAATTTTTAAAAGACGATAAAGGAAAGTATTAGTTCAGTGTGTCGCAGTTAATATTTGGCTTTCGCACGCAGTATTTATAGAAGGTGCTGGAATTGGTTTCTTTCAGCTTCCCCACACGCGTCATATTTAACAGATACTTTGTTCACTGTACGTAGAAGTTCTGCTGGTGCAACTGAAGACTTCTTTTCACATCTTCTTCAGTTTGAAGATTATTACTGTGCAATTTGTCGTTTAACGCGCTCGGCAAATCACAATCACAAAGGTTCAGATTAGTCGAAAATGGAGGCCACAATCCCCTCATTATTTTGTCACCAAAAACTCTCGAAACAACACACAGAACTGTATGCTATATGAGCTCGTATAATGTCTGGCTGAAAAAAAAAAAATACATATGGTCTGTCGTAATCCGACAGGTACCTAAAAACATGGTGTCAATGTTTGTGTAACACATTGATGATCTCATGAAAGAAGGCCACATAATCCTATTGGACGCTCCTAGAACATCATACTCTGAACATAAAGTTATATAATGGCAATTCGTGGATCACGATTGGATTTTCTACAAAAATACCTTTTATTCTGAGAGTCTGCGTAACAGGACGAGTGTGGGGTACTGTTCTTCCATCACGCACCACACGAAGGTAACAGTTTCTAAAATTCACTCTTACTTCACAACCTATGCTGCACACTTCATGAATCAGAGTTATATGAAGTGAATGTAAAGACAACGTCCCCAATCCAGCACCAATTTCGTCCTGTTTTTCTTCGGCGCGTCTTCTATAGTTCTTTTCCTATCTGTAATTCAACCTGTCACTCGAAACCTTTTCACGTATTTTAAATTGTTTTTGTGTTATGAACATGCATGCGTATCAGTAATTTTTCGCTTATATTTACGATGGCACTTCTCGATGGATCGGTACTGAGCACGCAAACGACTTGTCGCAATGGTACTGTATAACATGGCCACTACAGACTGGCTTCACGACTAGGGGCATCACATCTGCGAGAGATTTCGTGGTATGGCAAGGGATTTCTGTTTTCTAAACTGTCCACACTGGCTCTTGGGCCCTCCCTGCTACCTATTCAATGGGCATTTGGTTCTTTCCCTGGGGTTAAAGTGGTTGGAGCGTGAAGGTGACCACTCATCTCCTTCTAGTGTCAAGGTTAAGAATGGAGCTATACGTTTACTACCCTATATGCTGTCATGGCGTGGACAGGGGGCACTTCAATTTACCATGCGGGTGTGTAAGTACCGATTCTATGCGCCATTATTCGCATGTAACTTAGCCATTTCGTATCGTCTTCATGTTTGATAATGTTGACTTACAGTATTTCACAATTAATCTTCGTTTATGCACAGCCTTTCGAATGACTGGGAACACAGCTTTGCTGTAAAAGTAGCGTTGCTAAGATACTTCTGCTGCAAATATCTAAGCACAGACCTAAAACAGAAAGCCTAAATGGATTAATTTACTCCGTTCTCTTGCCATTATGTACGGTAGCCACGGCTGTTGGGGTGGTGAAATACGTGTTTTGGATTCGATTCGATATATTCTTTAAAGTTTCAGCTACCTACGATACATTTTGATAATGACAACAAATAAAGCAAAAACATCCCAAGCGAAGAACGCTCAATAAATGAAAATTAATTCACTTGCCTGATTGACACATTTTAAATATCTGTGTAAATATTTCACTTTTATTCGTTTCGAAACATGTAGGCACATAATCCAGACGACTCTTATTTAAAGACACCTTTCTTCAGTGATTAGGCTCACAGTCAAAGCGGAAGTCTATATACGAAGTGGGCGGATTATAGTGAGCGCGTAATCGTACGTATGTATGATGGAGTTACTGAAATCAGAATTCATTCGTGCTTGACGTTTAACTGTACCTGATATGTTTTTGAACAACAACTTAAGAGACTGGTGCAAACAGCTGCAAGTCTGATGCTTACCGTTTATCTACTAAGCTTATTTAATTTGAAAAACCTAAGTCTGGTACGAAACAAATTCGAAACCAGTATTTTACAGTTAGTGTCTACGAGGAATTCCAACATAAAGTTGCCTAAAGCGTTCCAATGTGTCTTGTCTACCGATGTTTATGAAATGGATTTACATCCGTTTAGTACTAAATCCTTCGTAGCGACCCATGACCTCCTGATATGAAACATAGACTGTCCCAGAACTTCTGCCTTCACCCATCGCAATTTTGATATATATATACGGATTAAAATGTCATTAACTTAACACAGGCCGACCCCAGTGTTCGCGCTGTCTAAAACGTCGGTCTGCTGCCTCCCGCTTGCTGGAATTGCGGCTTCGAATCCCACCGGGGGCATGGATGTTTTGTTCATTGTGAATGTTGTATGCTTTCAGGTAGAGATCTCTGCGACGGGCCAATCCCTCGTCCAGAGACGTCCTACCGAGTGTGTGTGTGTGTGTGTGTGTGTGT
>Ga0123355_10021798_pt1 | contig 10262 bp, 9 predicted proteins | sample TergutEmb28metaG_3_FD_89872 | JGI IMG/M metagenome (GOLD analysis project Ga0123355, IMG submission 89872) | Embiratermes neotenicus P1 segment gut microbial communities from Petit-Saut dam, French Guiana - Emb289 P1 | ecosystem: Host-associated > Arthropoda: Insects > Digestive system > Gut ... | reverse complement strand
CCAAATACAAAAAAAAAAAAAAACAGGTATGGGACCGGCAGACCAAAATGCTGAAACTGAAGAAATAAATTAGGTATAACAATCCATTAAATTGCAGCTTCAAATTCATGTAACATAGGCTTCAACTTCAGAAATATTTACAGTTTGACCGCACACATTATTTGTCATTTTCATACGATTCTTAGAGCAAACAGCGATTGATTTCCTACACAGCAAGGATCGGCAACAGTTTGGAAGTTGCAGTTCTCAGTGGCTTTCAATTTCATAAATCGGGCTGCCTGGCTTAGGTAATGTAAGTAACCATATAAACATTGACTTTCTGAGAAAGAAGTGGGATATGATGATAGAAGACAAAGACGACGACGACGGTGACAATGATGATGATGGTACTGCAAATGCAGTCTATATGAGTATGCGCGCTGATATTTATTTCACAGATGTATAATAATATACAATGGTTTACTGAAAAAGCAATTGTAGCAACTGTTCATCGCAGTTCACGGACTGGAGTTGTTTACTGAAACATTTCACTATTTGTCGCAGTCTTTAGTCAGATTACTGATGTTGGAATTTCTCGACAACTGGCGAATGTCTGCCTTAAAACTTCAAGTATTAATGGGTAAAGTAGCGTGCAAGGTTCCTTCAATAAACAAGGAAGAAATTGTAATTTACCGCAGGTTCATGATCAAAAAAGGTTTTTCGCAGATGTCAAGTGATGTCAAGTGGTGTCAAATGGACTAGCGCTTTCTTTGCAAAAGTCTTGAGAGGCTTAAAATTTTGAGGTTCGCTCCCATTAAACTGCTGCATATTTCCCTCGACGAAAGCATTTTTCTCTCACTATTTTGTAAATTATTCGTCTTAATTGACATTCGCAACAGAACCTCATCAATGCCAATGGCAAACAGTTTTTATACACGCATTTCAATTGTCAATTTGTAAAAATCCCAGAAACGTAACGGCAGGTGATTTTAGAAATGTCGAATTCTGCCAAACAATTTGTCTTTCAGCCTCTGCTAATCATCGCATGAAGAGGAAGAGTTTGACAAGGTTTTGCAAGTTCCAAAGTGGCTGAGATTTTGTTCAATGATATCTTTATGCAGCAGGTTCAGTTTCGCTTCAAAGACATTCAAACCAGGAAACATATCACGCAGGCGTTTACATTTTTCTTGAAGTTGTGGGTTGAGTTCATTAAGGTAAGTCTTTTTGCACAATAAAAAAGAGAGGAATATAATTTGTCACCAATTTTTAATCTGAAGACTGTCTAATAATATCTTTCAACCAATTCTCGATACCATCTACAGCTCCAAAGTTACTCTTAACAGAAGAACAAGCAGGAAAAGTCTGGAAAACTTCCAACAAAAATAATAGGCCTACTCTCTAAGAAACACATAGAATTGTAATCGGACAAGTTTTGTAAAATTGTGTTAGAATGTATGAAAAATATCGATGTGCATTTATGGTCTTTCAACAAGAACACCTCCAACAACCACAGCGCCATCTACAACTCACTATACACGAAAAGTAACGTCATATAACGACACTTCATGGGTTAATGTGGAATTTTATGCACACGAGACAGTACCTTTTATTTTGAGAGTTCACCCATCCACTGAGAAGCGAGGAAGCTTCAGCGCTGAACGTGACAAATGTAGGGTCTATTTCTCCAAAATACACCACATGGAACGTACCAGTTTACAAAATTGTCTGGAGGCTCAATTTGTACAGCGGCGTCACTGAACTACAATTTTCGTGTTTGGATTTAAAGCAGCAGTTCCTTGTGTCTTTCTTGCAGAAAAGTCCGTTTTCTGTTCAAGTAGACTAAAGACGTTATTGAAGATATTTTCTACCTAGTACAAGTTTCGTCTAGTGTTTCTTCAGTCAACACGTGTGTTATTTTACCGATGCTCGAAAACTTTTCAGGCATTTATAAATTTTAGTCTCGTTTGGGAGAGGAAAATCAGGAAACTTACATCTGAATTAATGACAAAACTTCTCATAAATAAATATAGTCAGGCTATGTATAATAAGAACATAAAATTTTTCAATGAAATTCGCATAGCGACTGCATGTGGCTAAAAAAAAAAAAAAAACTGTCATCCTCTCAGATAAGCAGCGAAAACGAACTGGTGAGGGAGATGGATTTGTTAAAATGAACTAGTTTTTGGGAGACGACTAACGACAGTTGTCAACACTAACTCGCCCCCTCCCACAAAAAAGAGAAAATTCGGCATAGACAAATCATATATTGTTTGTCTCAAGGGAACTGTCACTAACTGCAATAAAATTTGTTTCGAGACAACTAAATTTATCATTTTTAGAAATTTATATTTTTTTATATTTCATTGACTATCCAAGACAAAATACTGCTTTGTGCTACAGTACTTAGGTCAAGTATTTTAACAATTAAATAAACATTGCTTTATTAAAAACTGAGTTCAGTGAGCTAATGGGTAAAACTTTGGTGAAGGGACAAGCGACATTTTCCAAAATTCCATCGATGTAAAAACTTAAATTCTGTCTCCACTGTCCCCCCACCCCCCCCCACCCCCCATCTAGTAAAACGAAGTTACGGATACGTACGTTAGGTGGGAGTGACTGCCAAAAACAAGGGGTCGTTATGGAGCAGCCCAAAGGCACAGAACATGTACTTTGGTTAATGCTGCAGGCAGGACGTTGCTAATAAAAGGCTATCACATTGTAACACAGCTTCTTCTGTCCTGTCGCGTTTTTTTCGAAATTTTACAAATTACGTCAGATGTTAAGGTGCCCCTAAGAGACTACGATGGCTGAGAGTAGCTGCGAGATTGGAGGGATTTCTCTTCCGGACTGCTTCATTCGGAGGGTGGAGGCTGTACTTTCCATAGATAAATTGTTTAATATTTACCAGCCTATAGGGTGCATCATCCAAAAAATGTTTGGTGCAAGAGTTCCTTGTTGAAATCAAAGTTAGAGACTGCAAAAATACAAATTTCCTTCTGAAATTCCAGCGGACTGTATATTTTCAGTAACAAACACATACAGGGAAACTGAAAAATAGTGCCAAATCACAGCAGGCAAAGAGTGGATAAATAAATAAATGATATTAAGAAAAAAGTTCATTTTCTTTAACCTAATTAAATGGTTCGCAAAAGCATTCAATCTTAACGGAGAACTTGCGATAGTGCAACAATAAACTTGCCAGAAGAATAGACCACATTCCTGTAGACCAACTGTCCTAACGTTTTTTATTGCTTTTCTAGCAAATACCAGGAAGCTAGGTCTACCTAAAATTCTGCCACGATCGCTTCCTTCCCTATTACTGCTACTACGATACATAATATTTATTCTAACATTCGACGCTGTAATACTAGTCTCATCTAATGATAGTGTCGGTACCTGGCCAATAAACATTTATAGAACCTGCATTCATTCATTCATTCATTCATTCTATTGTCTGCTTCACGACAAGTCCACATGCTCTTCCAATGCGCTTTTTCCACAAAGGGCCATCTAGTGCTTGCTCTTTTAATTTCCTGTATTCTCATGTTTCTTTAAGGTTATCCAGTAGCTGGTTAGGCCTTCTTCCTCGCCTTCCCCAAATTCTATCTTTCCTTCAATAACATATTTTAGGAAGCATTTCCCTCGCAAGACGTGACACCCAGTTACCCTGCCTTCTGCTTATTGTACGCAGGAGATTCCTCTCTTCCTTTACTCTATGTAATACTTCTTTATTTCTCACACGATCGGTCCAACTGATCTTTCCCATCCTTCTCCAGAACCATATTTAATATCTTTCCAGGTATTTCTGATCTACTTTCCGATGTGTCAAATTTTCAGCACCATACAAGGCTCCGTTCCAGATGTAGTCATTAACTAGTTTCTTCTTTTTTCTTGTTGATTTTTTCCCCCCATGGCAATCCTGAAATTAATTTCACGTGTACGTCTTGCATCATTTGGTATCAAGCTAGTCCAATACTTGAAATATTCCGCATTCTCCAGATGTTTTTGATCTACCATACTCTGTACTAGGGATAATTGCCTTGAGATTCTAATTACCTTAGATATTTTTCACATTCATTTCCATTTCATGACACCTTACAAATTCAATTATTCAACAATCATGGCCTCTCGAATCGTTTCTTTCTTGGCCGGTAGCACAAGATCATTTGCATATTTAACAGTGCAAATTACTTGTCTTCCTACTGACAGAACTTCCATACTTGGTAACAAAAATGAGCCAAAGGAATCTTTCTTTTATGGGCCCAAAGATTTCAACGACAGTGTGTACATTAGTCACCCCTTATATATTTTTTTCTACAGTTTTAACAACATGCCTTCAGGTACTTCTTGTGCCCCGCAGTTTGAACAATACGCCACACTCTCTCATCCCTTCCCACTACGGGCCCGCAGTAGTACTTCAGTCGGTCTACCTACCGTTTACGGGCCTACACTGCCAGCAGCACTGTACAGTACGTCCACCACCTTTCTCTTTATGGGCCCACAGTATCAACAAGCTGTACTTCAGTCAGCCCACCCCTCATCAGCCCACAGTTTGAACAAAATGCTCTACGTCAATAATCCGTTACCTTTATAAGTACAGCTTTAATAACAGTGCCTACAAATTCAGTGGTCTCCTCGCTTTTTGGGCCTACAGTTTTAACAACATGCTGTATGTCAATGACCACCTGGTCGAATATTGTACAAGTCTTAATTGCCCACAAATTCTGTAAGAGGATGAATATTGCACTGCAAACCAAGACTAAGTCGAAAATATGTTTTTGCACCAGGTCAATATAAGGAATTTCATAAACAATTTTTAAGAGCCACATGACGGGCATTCTACTACGCCTCATTTGAAGCCTCAAAATATATCTTTTATACTTTGACAGAGGCCACGTAGGACGACAGGACCTGAAAATTTTGTCTTAACTCTCTCTTGTAAAATTTGGTGCGCGAAGAAAAGCAGGTTTAATTGAGTTAGGTTATAATGAAGATGTATGTATGTTGTCGTGCTCACGGTGCGCGATAACGCAATTTGACATAAAAATTAAGTAACAAATGGAAAGCAGTACACGAACTTTCACTCTGAAAGTAAGCAGTTCGTTTAGTTAGACTCTGCAGCCGAGCTGTAAGCAAAGTTACACTCAGAAACCTAGTAGTAGGCTTACGAAAAGATCGCTCTGAAACCGACTGGTAATTGCAGTCCACTACGAGAAACAGTGGTAAGATGACTGCCCCTCTCAGACCAAGGGGTAAGTAAAGTCTACTCTTGAACCTACGCGGCACGTGTAGTTTCATTCATAAATGAAGGGGAAGTGCACTTCACTAAGTGAAGTTTCACTCTAAGACTAAAAAAATTCGACCTCTAAAATTATAACGCTGGTCTAGTAGAATTTTATGGCTCGTCTTTCGTTTCGCCTGACTTTGAACAGCCACAAGAACAGTCCAACAGCTGGCGTTTGAAGCGTTTTATAACTGGATTACAGGATGTCGTTCGGGGCGGGTAGTATTTTTTCTTGTGATTCAGGATACCTAGGGTTCAAATCTCGGTCCGCAGACTGCCTAACCCCCGTAATGTTTCTGGTCATCCCCAGAAAATGTCGGGACAGTATCTCAGGAGACAACGCCTGCTAACTCTCACATCCATTCCAAATCATTATTTAGTTACGCTATTATCTGTAACTCGGTAGTTTGTAATCCGATCAACTTACAACACTGTGAAACAACCTAAAAATAAGTTTTGTAATGCTAATAATAAATAAAGTAGAAGTTCTCCATTCAATGTCGAATGAAATTGTGTAATCTGGTAGGTCACCACACCAGTGTTTCAGAGGGACGCATTGGCGCTTTCAAGCCAATACTGACAACTAGGCTAAGATAGAGGTGCGAAACCACGATTCAGTTACTTTCAATCAGCGCTTTAAAATGTTTCTTTTCACTGTAGTTTAATTTCTATTATTGGCCGACACCGTCCAAAATTGAGTAATGTCGAAATGCTGGAACATTTTTGGTTCAAATTTGTAATTACTGCGACATGCAATTCCACTAACACACCGTTTATAGTGAAGTTTTCGTGTAGTCTATGAAGCATCAGGTTTCGAATGAACGTGGAAGGCTAGAGGAAGGCCTCTAGACAAAATCCACGAGATATAACTTCAGTACGTAATGAGACAAAAGATTGGCTTCATTATCGGTTGCGTTGATCCCAAATTCTCTCTGGAAGCTTCAGATAGGAAAGTTTTTTGTCCATACCAGGCATCGAAAGACGATTCCTCGGTCCTACGACCTGCATCCTAGTCACTTGAAAAGACTACGAAGCCCTGTGTTTGTAAAAAAAATTAATTCACAAACTAAAACGTTGTTCTTTATAAGGTGGGAACGAAGAGGTTGTAGTCTTTAATTTGACATGTGTCAGAAGATTTCAAAAGCAAAAGAGGGTCTGCGAGAAATTACTTTTCCTATGGCGTCTAAAAAGGGCACGAAAGTACATATACAGGGTGATCCAGTTAAACTGGCAAGTACTAGAGAATAGTGTGTGTTATATCACAGTTTACGATTACGCAACGTGGTCTAGGGAAATGATGCAATGTAACCGTAAACCCTCAATGAAGCCCGGCTGTTCGAATATGTATGAGAATTCGCTAGTCTTTAACACAAATGTAGGGATAGTTCATTGGACAGCATCAGGCCGCCGATCAAGAACCATCGTACCAATTGATAGTGTGCTTTGTATCAACAATCAACAAATTGATTTATTACAAACACGTGCATTAATTAGTAGTTGTCCCTAAATGCTTACACACAAGTCTTAAATTTGCTCTCTATCTTCCGCTATTTTTTAGTTCGGTGAATAATTAAACATACCTTTTGACTGACTAAATAGTGACTAACGATGCAGGCAATGCTGATCGATCGCTAAGCTTAGATTGTGCAAGTACTACAGCGTAAGGCTTAGAGTCGTGCTCTGGCTTCTGTAACATAAGGAAAAACATCACTCTTAGCGGGCATCTAAATTCAAATCCAAGTTTATTTGTTTCCGGTTTTAGGATTATTGAAGGAGGGCTATACGGAGAAAAAATTCAATTAAATCTGATTCACTGCTGCTTAGACAAACCGGCTTATTTTCGTCAGCTTGAGCCTGACACAAGTTTCTAGTCGGTTTTTCAAGAAATAACCAAAGTTTAATATTGCATATTTCTTTCTTTTGGTCACGGGCTTCTCATCCGTCAGACAAACACATGGAAGATTTGGACTGTCAGCTTTATCCATATTTAGGTTAGAAACAAAAGAGTTAACACTGATTACTGAAGAGAGGTGCATAATAACTAAAGACTCTAAGCGCGTCTTCATCTTATTTCACATAAACCAGACTAATAGTCGAAAGTTCTAGTTCACTATTTTAACACTGGAAGCATTGGTCGTGTTGCAAACTACGTAACCGGGATGGATAGAGAATATATGTTTTAAAATATTACAAAATATAACCTAAGCACAGTGAAAAAGTTCGACTACGTTAATTTCTCATTAATACACAAATCTAAAGTTACGAGAAAATAATATCGCTCGTAAATCCAGTACTATCATTTCTTTAAGACTTATTTTCACAAAACTAATTCGTCTTTACAAATACGAATAAGGTATGACTAGGCTCGAGTTGCGAGATGAGAAGCACAGGACTTTATGTAAATCGTCCATTAATTTCTTTCGATTTTATACAAAACTAGAATGTGAAAAAAATGTTAGTAAACATGGCTAAGGTAATAGGCATATATTTACAACAAGTTTTTCGAGGTACAGAAATAGGATTCTGCAGCGTATTTTTTGAAAGCTAGTTTACACTTCAGGCTGGACGAAGCAAGAAATACACTTTTTACTACTTGTGTGCGGTTTTAAAAGAATCACCCTGTACAAATACTAAAAGCAAACAGAAGTCATTTTCGTAGCGGAATAGCGAAAATAATAAAAAGAAAGAAAAAGAAACACCAGAAATGCTTTATAAAAGTCAACTGTACGCCATTATGACAAATTAAACGAGAAGTTTATGGAAGGTTAGTCACTTATTTTTATTGCTGCCTCTCGTCTGACTACACCCATACAAAAGAGGCAAGTTGCACATGGACTTTCTGTATAGTTCGTGGTGTGAGTGTGACGTCACGACGGAGAAACGTCCCTTCGTGCTGCATTTCAGGTACAGAGTAAAATATTATTGCCGTATTTAAGTCAGAGTCATTATTAAAATGTACAAAGTAGATTTTGATTCGGGGACTTTTCTTGCTCCTTGTTCTTTTTACTGCTGCGGGGTTGATGGAAATCATTTTTACATTTTGATGGCGGTTCATATAACACAGTGTTTTAACGCCTATCCTGAAGGCAAGTCGGAGTTGAGAATGATGAAAGATTTAAGGTTCGTAGAACACTGACGTTTCATATTGCGGCCTTCTGTCTTATAAAACGACTTTACTTCGTTCATTAGGCTTAGATTCTTGCTTATACTGGGGAGGGGCGCGTTTTGAATCGAAGAGTATGCAACGTATATCTGCAAAACTAAGCATCACCAGAATTCCTAAAACATTGCAGTTCCTCCAGTGAAGATAAACTAAAGCCGCAAATGTCTGTAAACACCCAGGCCTCTACAATACGTGAGGTGTGACGTCCTCAGTATGATGCCGTGTAGTTAGCTAAGTGCCAACATTTCAGAGGAAATTCCTGCCTCCCTCTTCCAAGGTATGGAAAAAGACAGAGTAATTCCTACGGAACATCACGGGTCAGGGTTCAAATCTCGGCCCACAAGACGGATATTCAGTCACGTTTGTAGCAAATCACGTCAGTCAATGCAGGAAAATTATTGATCAAACATGGTAGATAACAAAGGCTCAGATCCATATCCGTATTATTCCGTTTTAGAGTTAGGCTACTGTTTTTGGCTACGTAAAGTTTGCCAATGTTTATATGAACGTTAGTAATATATCAGATTTGACAGTTTTGTTGCCAAGTGTACAATAATATCAAGGTAAAAAATTGTTTTCTTAGCTTGGCCTACTTTCATATTCTGTCTGTGCACAAACTTTCACACGCACGATGCCTAAAGTTATGAACATTACGTTAACAATTAAACAAAAATTTAATGTGATCGTATCTTCTTCTTCATCTTCTTTTTCAGCACTACAGCTCTTTACGTTTGGCCTTGGCTTCCCTCACAACACATACCAATCTGTTCCGTCCAAAGCTCTTGTTTTCCATCCTTTTATCTCCATCTTCTTCAAGTCCAATTCGATATCATCCATCCACCTTTGTCTAGGTCTTCTTTATTTTCTCCTTTCTACTCTTTGGCTTTCCAGTAACTTCTTTACTGTCGTTTCACTGTCCATTCTTACACCACGCCCAAGCCATTCCAATCTACGTACGGAAACTACAGTTACAGCATAGGAAGGTTTATATTAATTATTAATTAAATGATTCATCTTTATTCTTCAGTGACCATTTCCATGCGTTGGCCCATACTATTTTTTTTTTTTAAACTTTCCTTTCTCATGTCATTACAGCTATTTCCAGTTTATCCGTTAGGGCCCATGATTGGGCACCATTGGTCTTATTTTTGTTTTATGGATACCTACTCCTAGGGATATTTTCTTTACTAAATGTCCCAGTGCTTGGTAATATACATCGCCAGCAATAATTCTCACTTTTATCGTTGTGTTTGTTACAAACGAGAATGATACTCTACGCTGTTTCAAAATCTTTTGACCTTCAGAGAAATGACACACACGGAACGAATTACTGTGTGCTTGCTTAAATTCACTTAATTTCTCGAAAATACCAAGACTTACGTTAACATGTATCGTGCATGAAAAGTAAGTTCCATATCTCTCCGCTACTTTTTCCAAATATTTTTTGCTTCGGTAAGTATTTAATAACTAATAGTCGAGAGGCACTCAGAAACACAAGCAGATCTTAATGTACTGTAGAGTACTGACATCTACTTTCGTTTGTAACCAAAAATAAAATTTATCAAACTGTACAAAAATTGTCTAACATAAAATTCCAATTTTATCCCTCGAGTTCTTAGATGCGGATAACGACAACACAGAATGCACTCTTGCAGGTTAGGTTGCAAGGTACTATAATCCGAGGGTCGATTTTGAACTGCAACGCGGTTTATCACGTATTCTCGCTCGTTGTTACAGGCTGGAAAAAGACGTGGAACTGCGAGGGGGGGGGGGGACCCAAAAAAAGTGGGGGATTTGTACAGACCCGGAATTTGCCCGGCTTCCTGGTATCCTTTG
>Ga0123355_10021797_pt1 | contig 10262 bp, 6 predicted proteins | sample TergutEmb28metaG_3_FD_89872 | JGI IMG/M metagenome (GOLD analysis project Ga0123355, IMG submission 89872) | Embiratermes neotenicus P1 segment gut microbial communities from Petit-Saut dam, French Guiana - Emb289 P1 | ecosystem: Host-associated > Arthropoda: Insects > Digestive system > Gut ... | reverse complement strand
TGGTTATTGACCGAACAGGTCAAAATGCATTTGGTCGGGAGTTTAGAGAAGTACGTCCTTTTGATGAGAATGGGTATGCGCTGGTCATTATGCTAAACGGGCGACAAAGGTATCTCCATAGGTCGGGGCGCATCGTAAGAAATCGACCAAGATGACAGTACGTGAGGCGTGTGTAGAAAAGGGATGCTATTATGAAAAAAATGTTTTTGCTTGGAATGTTGAGCGTAATTGTTTTGGTTGCTGTTTCTTGTGCAAATAGATTAAGGGCGGTTGAAATCGCCATGGGAACAAATGAAGAATGGGGTGTTTTATACCCATTTCAAGAAGATAGGTTATGGGGATACAAAGATGATTTCGGAAATGTAGTTATTGAACCTCAATTTCGAGGAGCGCGTGACTTTTCCGAGGGTCTTGCTTTTGTAGTAATCGGATACCCTGAGATAGTACAGCGTGGCTTTATAGACTTGACTGGGGAGCTTGTTATTCCGTTTCCTTTAGGGCGGCTAGATATAGGAGATTTTTCCGAAGGGTTTGCCCACGTTAACAAAAGGGAGTGGGATTTTGAAAGAGAGAGGCCTAACGTAGATAGCACGTTTGGCCCATATGTATTCATTGACCGAACAGGTCAAAATGCATTTGGTCGGGAGTTTAGAGAAGTACGTCCTTTTGATGAGAATGGATATGCGCTGGTCATTATGCTAAACGGGCGACAAAGGTATCTCCATAGGTCGTTGCGCATCGTAAGAAATCGACCAAGATGACGCACATCAAACGCCTGTCACGCAGGGGACATCACAAGCACCGAAAAAAAATATAGTACCAAATTCCATATATGAACAAATAAATTCTTCTGGAAATGTTGAAATTTGTTAAAAAGAGATTGGGATAATATTGAGAAATTTGAATGCATTGACTATGAGTGTATTGCGATAAAGACTTTTAAGCGACATACGAATGCCCGTAGCGTGCGAGCGGTTGAGAAAATAAATTTGTCGTATTTTGCGACAAATTACATAGTTGATTTAATCAAAACCGCCCGCCAAGGTTCGAGTGCAACTCGGAAGTGAAAAGTTCCCGCCAGCGTGATACTACACAATGCGACAGCGCACCCCGCAGACCGTGTAATTTTCACAATTTCGGCAGGAGTGGAGCTTGCAAGCGTGTTCAATATGTAAAAGGGGTTGATTTTCTCCAAAAATGGGCATATAATAAAAATGGGTCAATGCTAGACACATCGACCCTGTGCAACCGCAAAGCGGCGGTTTCACGCTAAATCTTTAAATGTTTATAAGAAATAGCCGTTTTCCCATTCCACAGGGCGGCTATTTTTTGCGACGTTTGCTGCGTTTTTTTCCAATTAAATGGGAGTTAGCCTCCATGGAAGCTACATATTTATATACAAATTGATGCTCCTTATTATTGATGGTGTTCTTGCCTCGGCGGTAGCATCTGTGTTATTTTTCATAAAGAAAAGGCGTTTGTGAAATGCTTCACACAAAAGGAGGCTCTTATAATGTCAAAGAAAATGTTTAGGAAGCTGTGTATTATTTTTCTCGTACTTATATTAACTTCGCTGTTGCCATTCATGGCGTGGGCGGGTAGCTGGGCGCATGTTTTTGAAACTTCACTGCCCACCGTAGGCGATGGCGCGGTAATATGCGAAGAAAATGCCCTTTGGATGTGGGGCAACAACAGTCGTTTGGAACGCTTTCGTCCAGAACGCTTTATGGAAAATGTTGCGTCATTTTCTCGGGGTGATGGCCATAATATGGCTATCCGCACAGATGGCACTTTGTGGGGCTGGGGTGGTAATTGGTATGGCCAGCTTGGCGATGGTACTACCACAAGCCGCCAAGCCCCTGTTTTAATAATGGATGATGTAGCCACTGTAGTAGCAGGCAGGGCAAACACCTTTGCCATACGTACAGATGGCTCTCTTTGGGCATGGGGCAATAATGAAAACGGACAAATAGGCGATGGTACGCAAACCATTGCCGAGTGGCGCACCATTTGGGATGACGGAGAAGTGGTGAGCCTTCATGTAGACAATGAAAGACATTTACCTGTGAGAATAAAAGAAGGCGTAACCCAGGTTATAGCCACCTCCATAACAAGCACCCACGAAACTACAAGCGACTGGGTATTTGCAATCACCTACGATGGCGGATTGTACTCATGGGGCAGTCATTGTTGGGATGGCCGCTTGGGCATAGGTATCCAACCCAATAGTGATTTGATTACTCACTTTGACTCACATATGCCCGCCATTTCCGTACCTATAAGAATCCTTAACAATGTATCATATATAGCCTCGAGTGGCTCGGCATTGTTTGCCATACAAACCGACGGCACTTTGTGGGCGTGGGGCTTTAATTGGAATGGTCGGCTTGGCGATGGCACAGAAGCAACCCACAACCACCCCGTAAAAATTTTAGATAATGTAGTTTACGTTGCCTCATCCCTTGAGGGCGGGCATACCATGGCGATACGCGCAGATGGCAGTTTGTGGGGCTGGGGCTTCAATGGTTCTGGCCAACTTGGTGACGGTACAACCTCTACACGTTTTGCGCCCGTTCGCATTATGGGTGGTGTTGCGGATGTTTCTGTGGGTGCGCATTACACCATGGCTGTGCGTACCGACGGTAGCTTGTGGGGCTGGGGTAGCAACAGACGCGGGTTACTGGGCATTGGCACAGCAACCTCAGTGGAGATACGCGAAGGTTGGTTTATGCCATGGGAATATGTTTTGGAAGATAACGACAGCCATTCCCCCGTGCATATAATGGATGATGTTGCATCGGTTTTTACTTTTGAACACCATGCTATGGCAATACGCACCAATGGTACACTGTGGGCATGGGGTGATAATACTTTGGGGCGTATTGGCGACGGAACAACTACAACAGGGCAATGGGTAAGCGGTGAGGGTAGAGATTGGGATTATTGGGGTGAAGGGGAATGGAGTTCTGTATATGAAATTTTGATAAACAACGACCGCCACAGCCCCGTGGAAATTTTTCAAGGCGCAGTACCACCGCCACGCCAAAGAGTTCCCCTGCCCTTTCATGACTTAACGGGGCAAGAAGCCCTGCCCGAAATTCGCCTCCCCGAGTTTTTGCTTTCGCCAGAAATTGAACCAGAACCCGAGCCGAAACCAGAGCCAATACCCGAGCGCGACCCAGACCCGCGCACTATCGCCGCAATGGAGGAAGTCTACGAAATACTAACCGCCCTATCCCCCGAAGAGCGCGATTGCGAAGATGCTCTTTCAGACATTGCAAATGCCATAAATGACATTATGCGGCGCGAGTCCACTTATATTGTAGGCGGCAATGTGGTGTTACACTTTTACACTGTGTCAGACGCATATCGGCTGGACCGAGAGCTGCGCCAAGGCATTAACGCTATGCTGTATGCGGAAGGCTTTTCACATATACCGATTTTGAACATCGTGCCGCTGATATACGATGCCCGCGGGCGTGAATTGTATTTTGACAACTCGGCAAGTGTGATTCTTTCAACCAGAGGTAGCAGTTCAAGGCATTATGTAATGGTTAAGTCCGATTTTGCCAACATAAGAATTGCTCATGAAAACATTCCATCCGCAGGCTTGGAAATGCGCCTTGTTACTATGGAACTTTCCGATATATCAAGTGGCGGAACGAGCGGCAACGCAGGCGGCTATGGTGCAGCATATGTTAATGGCGCGCATGTTAATGGCTCAAGCCGCAATAGCTCACGCCTAAGCCCTTTGACTTTATTTGTACGTTTTTGGGCTGCACATGCCTTTATCTTATTGGTGCTCTTGTGGATGCTGTTACAACGGAATGGCAAAAAGTTTCGAATGTGGGTTATACCTGCGTTTACGGTGGTTTTTGTAGCCACGAATATTTTAACTATTAACTTATTCAGTACACCAGGTGGCGATTCTGCTTTGCAGACAAGCCCGCAAACTCCTCAAGGTGTGGATGCTGTTAGCCTTACGTTAAGGTTTTCACATTCATGGGAATCAACTCTTAGAGGGGCTACGACTCTTTCATTACCCATAGGCGACAGAAGTCCCGATGACTTAGTAGTGATAAACGAAACAGGTGATATTGTGGATTCGTGGTTTAATCCCGTAACGCATACCATGGATTTTTATGTTCGCGCCGATGGAACATTTGCTTTGATGCAAAGGCAATATATTTGAAGCGTGGGAAAATTTGAATAGTGAGAAGAGAGGATTTGATTGCGTGGGGAATACCAAAGCGCACACAAATAATTGTTGCCCGCTGGCAAGTGTGGATTTTTCAAAACTGGCGAAGGCTGCACTTAAAGCGCGAGAGTTTTCATATTCGCCGTACTCTAACTTTCGTGTGGGGGCGGCATTGCTTGGTGTAAACGGCGTGATTTATACAGGATGCAATGTGGAATCGGCGGCGTATTCGCCTACCAACTGTGCGGAGCGCACCGCGCTTTTTAAAGCCATAAGCGAGGGCGAGCGCGAGTTTGCCGCAATTGCAGTGGCAGGTGCGGTGCATATTGGCGGTAGCAATGCAAGTGACGCGGCCGATGGGACAGGTAGGGCAAGTGGTACAGGCGAGGCAAATGATGAAGGCGGCATATCGCAGTTTTGCTACCCATGCGGGGTTTGCCGTCAAATGCTCGGCGAGTTTTTTTTACCGCAAACCAAAGTGATTGTGGTGAAAACCGAACATGATTACAAAGTGCATGATTTCAGCGAGCTATTGCCCTATGGTTTTGGTGCAGAGAGTTTGAAATAGGCCTGGAAAATTCAAGAAAGGAACGCTTCGGACAAGGTTCTCAAGAAGTTTGTGCGTAAGCGAACGGCAAAAATATGAGTTTCTATGAATTAATAAACAAAAAAAAGCGCGGCGGCGAGCTTACCCGCGAAGAAATCCGCTTCACTGTGACGGGCTTTACCTGTGGGGAAATTCCCGATTATCAAATGTCGGCGTTTCTTATGGCTGTGTATTTTCGCGGAATGACGGCCGCCGAAACCGCAGAGTTGACTATGGCCATGGCGGAATCGGGAGAGCAAATTAACCTTGCGGCCATACGTGAAAAATTCGGCACAACTTCAGATAAGCACTCTACGGGCGGTGTGGGCGATAAAACCACCTTGGTAGTTGTACCTATTGTGGCGGCTTGCGGTGTGCCTGTTGCAAAAATGAGCGGACGCGGCCTTGGCCATACGGGCGGCACGGCAGATAAACTTGAGGCCATCCCAGGCTTACGGCTGGATTTGCATGGGGATGAATTTATGCAAATCGTGGAGAAACACGGCGCGTGCATCGCCACGCAAAGCGCGAACCTCGCCCCTGCCGACAAAAAAATATACGCCCTGCGCGATATTACTGCCACAGTAGACAGCCTGCCCCTTATAGCCGCATCAGTGATGAGCAAAAAAATAGCCGCTGGGGCAGATTCTATTTTGCTGGACGTGAAGGCAGGTAGTGGTGCATTCATGAAAACCCCAGAAGATGCCCGCGCATTGGCACAGGCCATGGTAGATATAGGCACGGCTTGCGGTAGAAAAACTGCCGCACTTATTACTAATATGGATGCGCCTTTGGGCTACACTATCGGTAACTCGTTGGAAATTATTGAAGTTGTGCAGATTCTTTCTGGGAAAATTCCTGCCGCCGCTTTGCCTGTATCGCAAAATTTAATTACCCTTTGCGAAGAACTTTCCGCCGCAATGTTGCTTATTGCAGGTAAGGGCGATGGCAACTTAGAAGAATGCCGCGCTATGGTGAAGCACGCAATATCAAGCGGGGCGGCATTAAAAAAATTGGCAAATATCCTAGAAGCACAGGGCGGAGATGTTTCCTTCATAGAAAAGGTTATCGCTTGCAATGAGGGCGCATTTACAAACCTTTGTACCAACTCGGCCTGCCACGCGGAAATAAATTTGTCGCAAAATGCGACGTTTTTAAATGGCGATTGCGCACTTGGCTCACGCAACATTTTTTACAAGCGCATTCCCTCACCGCAAAGCGGATATATTGCCGCATTCGACACGGAAGCCGTTGGCCTTGCTGCAATGGCTCTTGGTGCAGGCCGTGTCCGTGCAGGCGATGATATTGACCCACATGCGGGCATTATTTTGCGTCACAAGGTTGGTGATTTTGTTGAAAAGGGACATGAGTTGTGCTGTTTCGCAACCTCTTCGCAGAAACTTGCAGATAATGCCGCCGAAAAATTCCTTGCCGCTATTACTTTTTCTGAAAAACCACCTGCATTACAGCCGTTGATTTTCGACACAATCGGGATTTGAAGCGCAGTAAGATTTATGCTACAATTTTAGGGCGTGTTCCTGCTATGAAGATGGGAACACGCCCTATTAAATGACAAAGCGGCTATGCCGCCTTTGTTTTCCGACAGAGAGAAACTGCGGAGCAGTTTCCTGGAATTTAAAAATTTCTCACAGGAGGTGCTTTATGCATCAAGGAAGGCGTAATGGAAGGCTTAAAAAAATCGCGGCGACATTGGCAATTGTTTTAACGCTTGCGATAATCGGTTCTAGTGTGGCGTTGGCAAACCAGCCCCCACGGTTTACGGACGAGTTTGCAGGTGACGGGTTTGCCATAACATTTGTGGTAAATAGCAATTGGTACAACAATGGCGAAGTTGGCTACAATGCGGAAGTGCGCATAACAAACACGAGCGCGGCGTACATTGTGGACTGGGAACTTACAAGCTCTGCGTACTTAGGTCTTGCCGATAATTTTCACAACGGCGCGCACTTAGTTTCTCAAGGCGATAGCTATTCCACTTTGGGCTTTTTGGATTGGAATCGTAGGATTGCCCCAGGTGCATCACATTCTATTTGGCTGTACAGCCATTCCACCAATGCACCCGAGGGAATGACTTGGCAACTTGCGGCAGATACCGCCGCCGCCCCTCCCGCAAATAACGACGATGCAGACGATAATGATGCCGATGACGACAAAGATGCAAATGACACCGACGATGAAGAAAAAGGCAGTTATCCAGTAAGTGTGCAGTTCCGCAACCCAAACCTTGGCAACCTGGATTATGGCAACAGAATAGGCCAGCTTGACCCATGGTTTCGCATTACTGCCCACAGCGATGTGTATTTACCCAACCTTGTAATACGCTATTTCTACAATATCAATGGCGACATTGGGCAAACCTATGTAATAGACTGGGCAAGCATAAACAGCAACAATATTATTGGTAGCTTTATACCACTTGAGCCTGCGGTAGAAATGGCTGATTATATTTTCGAGCTGGGCTTTTCGGGCGGAACTCTTCGCGCAGGGCAAACAGCCTATATAAACGCCAGAATTTTCAAAGACGACCATTCTCACTTTTTCCAAGACCAAAACTTTTCCTTTGCGGGTGCAGATGCGCTGGCCGTTCATATCTACTGGGAAGGCATTGCCGTTTTTTATGATGGGGAATTAATTTTTGGCACAACACCCTGCGGCGAAACAACTTTGCTAACTCCCGACAATGACGATGATGCTAACGACGATGATGATGACGAAGATACAGACAACGACAACGACAACGACGAAGATTCTCAAGACGACGATGCAAATGGCAACGGCGATACCGATACCGATGATGATGACAGCGACGACGACGCAAACGATGGTAATATAGAGGCATACGTTGCAAATATTGGCAATGTAAACGACAACGACGATGTACGCATAAGAATCAATGGCGTTTTCGTATACATTCCCGCAGATGACCAGCAACCATTGGTAATTGACGGACGCACTTTAGTACCAATGCGTGCTGTAATGGAGGCCATGGGCTTTACCGTAAACTGGGACAGAACCACGCAAACCGCTACCCTTGTAATGGGCGACCAAGTGGTAATCGTAGAAATAGGCAGTTTATCAATGTCGGTAAACGGCGAAGCAGTGGCTTTGGACGTACCTGCGCAAACCCATGGCGGGCGCATAATGGTTCCGCTTAGGGCTATTGGCGAGGCCGTTGGAATGCGTGCAGGCTGGGATAGACACAGCCAAATTGCCGACCTTACAAATTAATGGCGACCTCCGAAAACCATACTGAACCGATTTTCGGAGGTTGTCCGTAGCAAATTAAACGGAATTTTCGGGGAGGTCTACGAATGCTTTGTGAGCATTTTGGGCGTTGTGGCGGTTGTACGTATTTGGACATTCCATATAATGAAGAGCTTACCGAAAAGCGGCGAGCCTTGGCAGAAACAATGGGCGACTTTGCAGACTGCATAGGCGAAGTGCGCCCTGCACCGCCTTGCGGCGGGCAACTCCGTGGGCATACGGTGCAAGCCGACGAGCCGTCTCGAAGCCATATTGCGGGCAATGAGCTGAACAGTGCAAGTGCGTTGCAAGCCCCTGTTGGCTACCGCAACAAAATGGAATTTGCCTTTGGCGACGAAGGCGCGAACAGCTTGCTAGCTGTAGGCATTAGAAAGAAGCGTAGCTTCTACGAAGTTGCCACGCCATACAATTGTATTTTAGTCCCCGAAGATTTTAAAAAGATAGCCGAAAAAACAGTTTCGTTCTTCCGCGAGAAGAACGAGACTTTTTTTCATAGAAAAAAGCACACAGGGGCTTTGCGGCACTTGGTACTGCGGCGCGGGGAGAATACGGGTGAAATTTTGGTGTTGCTTTCCACAGCTTCAGCTTTGCAGGCCAATCTTGATGAATTTGTTGCAGAACTGCTTGCCATTGATTTGGATGGTGAAATTGTAGGCATTATGCGCGCAATAAACGACGGCGTAGCAGATGCCGTTAAAAGCGAAAACGTAGAGATATTGCACGGACGTGATTATTATTACGATGAGTTGCAATTTAGTCCCGAAGTAAGTTCGCAACCCTGCTCCGAAACAGGTTCGCAGGTTGCTCGCCGCCTTCGCTTTAAAATATCGCAGTTTTCGTTTTTTCAGACCAACACAAAAGGCGCGGAAGCTTTGTATTCTATTGTAAGGGAATTTGCGAGTGAAGGAAATTCGCAAAGAAGTATGGACGCATCACAGGCGCAAATTTTTGCGGAAGCACAAGAGCCATCAGACATCCCCCTTCAAAAAAAACCTCATCTTGCTCTAGATTTGTACTGCGGCACGGGGACTATTGCGCAGATAATCGCACCCGATTTTGAAAAAGTAATAGGCGTGGAAATTATCGAAGAAGCCGTTGTTGCCGCCAAAGAAAACGCCACAGCAAACGGCATAACAAATTGCGAATTTTTCGCGGGCGATGCCTTTGAAGTTTTGCAGGCGTTGCCGTATGCAAACGGCAATTCATCAAACGCGAGCAGTTGCCGCGATGCTTCAAAACCGCATTCAGATGTCGCCTGCAATTTTTCTACCATTATTGTTGACCCGCCGCGTGACGGTCTTTCGCCCAAGGCTCTTGCTCACATTGTTGCGCTTGGCGCGCCTCGTGTGGTGTATGTGGCATGTAAGCCAAAATCACTTGCCCGCGATTTGCCGACCTTCATTGATGCGGGATATGCCTTGGAAAAAATAGAAGCCGTCGATATGTTCCCGCGCACGCCGCATTTGGAGTGTGTCGCGTTGCTACGTCGCGGCTAGGAGGTAAAGTTTATGACCCCTGCTCGTGAAATTTTAACCGCGCATAGGCGTGCGGTTGTGAAAATCGGTACTACATCGCTGACTTATCCTAATGGAATGCTTAATCTACAACGAATAGAGAGGCTTTGTTGGGTGCTTGCCGACCTGCACAATAGGGGTAAGCAGGTGATTTTAGTAACAAGCGGTGCGATTGGTGTAGGTGCGAACAGCCTTGGAATGGCCACACGCCCACGTGATATTATTGGGCGGCAAGCCGCGTCGGCGGTGGGGCAGGCTATGCTTATGCAAATTTACCATCGCTTTTTGCAAACGTATAACCGCCACGCCGCGCAAATTCTTCTTACTCGCGATTGTGTGGATAACCCGACCCGTCGTAAGAATGCGCACAATACTGTAGAGCAATTGTTGGCTATGGGTGTAGTGCCGATTGTTAATGCAAACGACACAATCGCCACAGATGAGTTGGACGAATTTAGCGACAACGATAATCTTTCGGCCTGCGTTGCGGTTTTTTCGCAGGCGCAGTTGCTTGTAATTCTTTCAGATATTGAAGGGCTTTACGACAAAGACCCAAAAACACACCCCAAGGCTGTACTTTTTCATGAAGTAAATGAAATAACGCCCACCATGGAAGAAGCCGCAGGCGGGGCGGGCAGTAGCCTCGGCACGGGCGGAATGGCCACAAAGCTTACTGCCG
>Ga0123355_10021796_pt1 | contig 10262 bp, 7 predicted proteins | sample TergutEmb28metaG_3_FD_89872 | JGI IMG/M metagenome (GOLD analysis project Ga0123355, IMG submission 89872) | Embiratermes neotenicus P1 segment gut microbial communities from Petit-Saut dam, French Guiana - Emb289 P1 | ecosystem: Host-associated > Arthropoda: Insects > Digestive system > Gut ... | reverse complement strand
GCGGGGATAGCCCGTTTAAGCGTTCTTCCTCCGCTGTCAGGGTGAGACGGGGGGGGGGGGTGGGGGGGGGCATTTGTGCATCAGTGTAACATTCAGTACAACTGCTGCGTGAACATCAGTATAAGAAAATTGTGGGTAACAGATGCAGTGATACAGGTAATGACACAAGACTGAATTTTGTGAACTGGTGCATACTGGTGCAATAAACTCCATGCTCATTCTGTTTTGCAGTGAGCTAGGTGTCATATCATGTGTGGTTCTGTGATCTGTCAGAGTAACAGATTTGCCATGTTAATTAATCCGCAAAGCTACACAAGACAGTGTTATGGCTGGTGTGTTCTTTGCTGTGAGAGCACCTGGAATTGTTGGGCTATATTTTGTGCTGATAGCTGAAATCTATACTGAAATGCAACACACATTCTGATGCCAATTTTTGAACATCTGTCCAATTATGACAGAACATGGACTGTTTTGCTTCTCCCCCCATATTAAGTCACAGCAACAACTCACACTAAAAACAGTCTCGTGTATTGTTTAGAGTGCTTCTGGTGATGGAATAGTAAGCAGGGGAGTGTGACATTGCTGTTTGCTAGATCAGAACCTTCTTAACTTGTAACTTGTGAGATATGTTAACAGGATAAATTCTGCGGTAATAATCCTTCCACAGCAGGTGGTATAGAACGTATTACTCAGGATGTAGTGTTTTCAAATTTCTCAGCATAACTTTTATGTCTGTGAGAGCTGGAGGAAAGCTTTAAAGATGGTTAATCCCTGCAGTACACTGAACCAAAATGTAGGGACCTCATGGAAAACTGGAAGAGGGGCAATTGGTCACAATCAGTCTCACTGCAGATTGATTACATCTGATATGCATAGGAGAACATCTATATGCATTGTGTAATAAATAACATCACTTGTATATGGACGCTCTCCTGTGTGTTAGGATTGCTAACTCCCCATCACCAAGAGGGCATATGCCATATATGGACTCCACCTAAGCCGTGTAGTTACACAGGATTTTGTGAAGTAAGTGGCATGACAGACCCGTCTGTTTGACATGTGGCTGAATAGTTGTGGCCTCTTTTGTTTAACCCTTATCCTGCTAATGTGGAGAATATGGTGAGCTTCTAATGATGCCAGCAGTTGGCAGATAGGATTGAACTCGGCGTTTAAAGGGTTAATTGTGTGTGACACTTGTTTACTGAATATTATTGTCATGTGCTTAGTACTGTGTGATGTGTTTGACTGCAAACCGCTCATTAGTGACTGCTGTTGGCTTCTTGCTGTATTAGTTGTTTATTTTATTTTTAAAAAATTGTGTTACAGACCTACTAATCAGCCAGTTTTAGTGACTGTTTTAAGTGGAAGGGTAAATTATGTAAAGCATTTCAAAACACTGTGTCATAATATTGTGTCTCCTACAAAATCTATGTTGTTTAGAAGTTCAATTGAAGGGGTGCTGCACCTCAGCAGTCCCCCCCTCTTCTGGTTTATCATAGTATGGAGAAGGTAGTGTGTTATCTGGTGTAATACCTGTGTACCAAACCTCATGGCATGCTGACTCTAAGACCATGAAATAGATCTTCAGCACTATAAAAATTTCAAATTGCATCTAAGGTTTCAATTTGGGATTCAAAAGTAATTTACAGGAACTATTACGTGTGTGGGAATGGCCATATCCAAGTTGTGTAAGTCAGTTTCATGAATGTGGATGCTCTGTGGCACCTGTAAGTCTGTACCAGTGTCATCTTGATATAATGGCAGGTCAGCATTATATGTTTGAAAAATGGTGATTCCAGTTTGCTTGAGTTTTCTAGTGACATTTTGAAGGCTGTTTCACAAGCACTTACCATCAAGCAGTTCATGCAGCCATATGCATGTCATATCTGGCTCCGTAGTGCATCATGTCATGAGGATATGGGCATTCTGTGGTGTCTATTGTGTGTGTGTGTGTGTGTGGAAACAGCCTAATTGTTCTGGATAATAATGTTTGTGACAGTTCAACATTATGAATCTTATTACAGATTCAAAGTGAACAGTGGCCTAAGAAGCAGTTTGTACAGCCTTACACACAGTGGGGGAACTGCCCAGTGTGCTTATGTAGTAGTAAATGTCAGGACAATTGTTCTTGCTGGCTGAGTATGACGACATCCTGCAGACCTTAACTTGAGTATGCAGTGCAACACGTACTGATTCCTGTTACTACCATATTCACTAGGGTCCATCTTTGTTTGGGTTGTTAACATTGTCACTGCCCATCATATCCAATATTTTTTTTTGTGAGGCTCTTGGAGGTGTGATTCCATTTGTAAATCAGTCATTTATGATGCAAGTTGTGTTATACTGGAAAAGTTTGGATTGGGTGTGGGGTTTCTGCCCTGTGACACTGGTGAGCACATAATCTGATAACAACTGCGACACACTGAGCCAAAAGAAAATATGTGGACTCTGGCTAATGACAAATTGGAATAGCAGCAGTCACTGTCCTTCCTGCCATCAAGCAAAACTGTCTGACTTGATGATGCATGATGTTATTTTCAAAAATGTCCCTCTGTTATTTAGAGTAATTACATCGGATACACACAGGAGATTGCCCATATCCGTAGTGTAATAAAGTGCTTCACCTGTATATGGTCACTCTCCTGAGTGTTCAGATTGTTCACGACAATATGGACTGCACATAAGCATGTAGTTACACAGGTTTCTGTGAGGTGAAGTATAATCATGTGTCTCCTCTTTAAATCAGAGTCTGCATAGTGCATGTAGCTGCTTGGGGCTGTTTTAATTCCTTATGATGGTTATTTACTGAATATTGTCATTATATTTGTGGTGTTGTATGCTGTAGATTGACTGGGAACTGGTGCGTACTGAGGTACCTACCAGTGGTTGCTTCTATTTTAATTTAAAATTCAGTCATGGTTGAATCTGCATGCATATGTTCATATTAGGAACCAGAAATTATATATTTTGTCTTGACTGCTCTACTGGCCAAGGGGTTGGAAGGGAAGTGCAGTGAGGTATTTTAATTGGTGAGTCTGCATGTAACCAGCCATTCTTAACCTGGGGTGATAAGGGATCTGTGGGCAGATATCAGGGGGTCTGTGTACTTGTATTGGGGATGGGGGGGGGCTTTTTTTTTCACAAACCTCTAATAGTAATTTAGGTCTTCATGTGATAATGAATGTAGGCAACAAGGTAATTTGTGGCCTTTTGTCTCCAGAAATGTTTGTTAACTTCAATGAATCTAATTATATCTATTTATTGCATTTAAATACATTTTTCTGAGAAGGGATCTGTAGGTTTAATCAGACTCTCAGAGGAGTCCATGGCACAAAAAACGTTAAGAACTCCTGATGTAAACGTTGTCAGGAATGAAACAAAGTTTTCTAAAGGTCATTAATGTCTGTAAGGGTGTTTTGTATGGGTCACTGTTGGTTGGAAACTCTGGTGAGAGGCAGCATGATAACATCATGGTTGGAATGTGGCCTTAATCAGCCATGAAGGAATTAACTGCAGCAGCTAAGAATTTCAGAAAAGGTCAATAAGGAAGCCAGCATATCATAGCTGGGAAACTGCAATGTACATAAATTATTATATAATATGGTTTCCACAACAAAATATTCTGAATTCTCAACACAAAGACCCCGTGATTAATGCTGTTTAGGGAATTAAACACTTTATTCTAAAAACTGTACAAAACACACACACACACACACTGGGCAAGATTCAAAGCTTGTACATTTAAATTAGGTGGTACATGTGATTGTGCTTTAAAGGTTTGGGAGTGTGATAGTGTCATAGATGTAGATTAAATAAGTATCATGTGGGAATCTCTGTGAAGCCTTTGTTAAGTACACAAAAGTAAGTTATTACTGTTAGTAGCAAGTAACACACATTTACATGGTGAGCTCTAAAGACAAACAGTTTATTTATTTCTAGAACAGAAAAACTGAATTGTAGAAGAATTCCAAATAAGACTTATGCCCTATTATTAGCCTTAGTTTACCATTATTAGGCTTGTCTTGCTTATTTTGTGTCAGAACCGCATAGAGAAAGAGTTTCAGAAGTTTGTGAACTTCAGTGTCTGGGATTTTGACCTTTTGTGGCCGCATCTAGAAAACTGAGATGAGACCGTGTGGTTGGTGAGATGACTTCCCCTGGTCTCATGCTTTTGCTGAAACCCCTCTCAGGCAGTCTGTGCTTGCTGTGGAATGTGACTGTCCTGCAGTTATTAACAAATTTTATCCAAATGAGCACTTGTTTCATTAAAATTAAACTTTCATGCTGTTTGAAGTTATTTTGTGTTTCATAGGTTATTGGAACAAAATGTATGTGTGGCAGTTTTATGCGCCTCAGGTAATTGCAAGCATTGGGGCTGTACTGTTACGTTTGTCAGCAGCCAAATTTCCTGCTCAGTTTTCAGTAAGATTCAGATAAAGATCTGCAGCCTTTACACACTAGAACCTGTAACTCACAAGTTCAAAGTCAGAATTAACTCCTTGAACTATAAGCCCCTCAGACTAATGTCTTTTGACCAGCTGCATCTAACTGGAGTGAGGTGAGGTGGTCAAAGTAAGAACCTTGTTTTTACTCTGGTAGGACTGCTTATCTTTGGGGATGTGGAGGGGACAAATGACTAGTTGAATGCAAGATCCAGAGACATTTAAGGCTCTAACAGCAGTGCTGATGAGAATTTGAAAACTGGGCAGTTGCTGGTTTAGATGGTTTGAATCTTGGGATGCAGGATTTAGGTATGCATAAATTTGTGTATTTTTAACATTGAGCAGCACGTGGTCAGGCAGTCCACATATCTTTGGCTAAGACTTGCTCTTGTGTTGCATATGTTGGCAGTCAGTTGGTAGTAGTTATAAATAGGAGCAGAAGGAGGTAAAACAGTGGAAGGTGTGCTGGAGTTACAGTTGCAGTAGTATCCACCTCTGCTAGAAACATCGAATACCATGCCTCTAGAGAACAGCACTGCTTGTTTTGTAATGTTTTTAGGAAATTTAAAGGGTTGTCCCTGTCCATGCCATGAAGGCCACCAGAGGGAGTAGAGGTACACCTCCACCAATTCTTAGCCTGGGCGCTAGATTATCAGGTTGATTATTGTAGTGTAAATGTGGCTGTCTTGTCAGGAACTTTAATGTATTAATCAATCACAGTGAAGTAAGTGCAATGCCACCAAGTGTAATGTTTACAGCGGTAAGCACCTTTTAAATTTCTGCAGACTGTGGTAATAATTGTGGTGCTGTAGATTCATTACCACAAACAGCACTCTGTGCTCCATTACCAGTTATTACTTCAGTTCATATTTATGCAGATACAGATAAACCACTAAATATGTCCACATGGTTAATTAGGCAACAAGCCATGAAGTTTGCAAGTTTATAGCTGCACCTTACTGAATCATCTAAATGATGCTTTAAACAGTTACATTTCTGTGCAGCACCATTTACCAACCAATGGCCGACAGACAGCTTATGGTATGGTTCATGGAGATTTCTGTTAAACTTTTTTGGAGGGCTGGAATGTCCTGAAGATATGCCATTTAGTTTTGTATTTGGTAATATTTTTTTAAGCTGTGTTGTCCGACAGCCGGCTGCTGTCATGTATTGCAAACAGCAGGTGATTTTAATCATGAAGTGGGACTCAACAGTTAGTTCCTGTTCCATTTCCAAATACAGTTGTAGTCCAGATGTTATGTAGAGCCTTATAAAAATTCTTTACTTCTGAAGGGAAGTGTAGCAAATAAGCCATGAGAGTAGGAAGATTGCTCAGTTGGTGTGTGGGGTTAAAAAGGTTGGGAAACACTGCTGTAGGATATTTGGTGGCATCGTGCAAACACTCACAGTAAAATATTGCGCATAGAGTCGATTAGTAAAAATGTGAGCAATTAAATTCTTATTACATCTATAAAAAAAATTAAAAATATAAAACATAAATGCTTTAACTTCCTTTGGAAGATAAGAATGATTTTTGACGCTTCAGTTTAGGAACTTCTGAGCTCCAGCCCAAACCAGAAACCCCCTTCCACCGACAAGTTGAATCCCGTCTGTATTATTTTCATAGGCAGTGGTGTCTTGTCAATCACTCTGATGTTGAACCGGGACAACAGGTGCACCAGCGCCAGCTTGGATTCCATCAATGCAAAGTGGTTGCCTGAAATAAAGGAATAGATACATTTTTTAACCCTCTCCATAAGAAAAATGGTAAAGGCTAATTCTGTTGGTATTGTACAGGTACTTTGCATTGCCTAAGAGCCATAACTGTCTTGAAACCTGTCATTTGCCACTTCCTGTTTCTACTCTGTCCTGTGTGTGGATGGTTGGCTGAATGGCCTAGGTTAATATGACAACAAAGCCAACAGGAAGTAACAAGTGATATTTGTCAGATAAAATAATGACCATTTGTTATGTCAGCCATGAATTTGTTAACATTTATAGGAGCCAGTTGAGACATAATAAGACTGTTGTTATGACACTTATGTGACGGTGCGTCTGTTGGAACAGACTAGTGGGCATTGGCAGCTGTGACAGGTGTCAGAGCCAAGAAAGTGTGTTGCATGTTTTATGATGTTCCAGTTGAATAGAGACTTAATTACTGGTAAGTGGCTTAATGAAACCAAGTGACTGAATCATTTGAGGTATGGGACTTCCAGAGGGCTAAATTTCAGAGAGGAGATGCATAACCAGAGTAACCCCAGTGTAAGGGACTGCCAGTGCCCACCCTTTAATCTCATTTGAGACATACACCTTTAACTGATGTTGAACATCAGATAAATTTTGAACAAAATGTTATTTTTTAGTGATGCGCCTTTTGAATTCTACTAGATACTGACAGTGGAATATTACACTTGGATTACTAGGCTTTTGAACCTTGTACACATTCTTGTATCTGGTCAAAAACTCACCACCTTTCACCAGAAGACAGGAAGGTATCCATTTCCTGAAAAGTTTTGCAAAACTCAGATACACTATGACACAGACAATATGTAAGGGCTTTTCATATAGATGAAACATCATGGAATGATTCGAGTGTAGTGGGATGTGACACTGTTCTGCTGGGTGAGCAGTTCCTTACACTAGAAAGGATCACTGTGCCTCTGTCTGCAGCCCAACACAGCATCACATCCCAGAAGAGTGGGTTCTTCAGCAGCACAGCTGTGAGAATATCGTATCTCATACAGCTTGCAGTAAAATAGGATTATGGTTATGAGTGTTAGATATATACGAAGATTCAGAAGGAAGTGGCTGGTAATTTCTATACTTGGTGTCCTAGAATTCTTCTAGAAAGATGTCAGAGAACTATGATGTTAGTACTGTAGTGCAACATACAAAACAGGTACTGCCAGAACACAAGTCACAATTTTTTCTCGTGCTGCTGGTTGAATTTATGGTTCTGTTCACATTCAGGTGTGTTGAATTTGAAATTATTTTGCAGTTCATGTGTATGTTGTTTGAAGATTCATTTCTTCTGGAATATTACACTGTGTTGGCAGGCATGTAGTTCGCAGCATTTCAAAGGACTGTAATGCCATCGATCTTCGGGGCACTACACACGCAACATTGAATCTTCAGCAACATGGCTCTGATAGCCTCAAATCTCACGTTGTATGTTCTCATCCCACCGTGTACACATCGACACGTTATCTACCATCACACCCTCCCCAGTTCGCCCTTCAGTCATTCAACTCTATATATGTAAATTAACAGCACTGTGGAAAGCTTGACTGACATTTTCCACATTAAAGAAACCATGCAATGTGGCATGTGGTTGCCAGTGTTTAGAGATGTGTACCGCCGTCATTTTAATACTCTGTCGTAACCCAGAAGAGCACGATTGGAGCTGTATGTTTGTCCTCATTGCCACCAGTCATGTGAGACCAGTTTGTCAAAACTAAACCCCTGGACTTACCAATACAGCATTGTGGTCCTGATCCAAAGGGCAGGTATGGTGAAGTGTTGATGATATGGAAGCGTTCCGGGTCAAATCGCTCAGGATCAGGATAGTACGTGGGGTCATGATGCAGTCCATAAACTGGAATGAACAGTCTGTCCCCAGGTTCCAGCTCCAGGGGAGGATTGACATCTAGAGTGTAGGGTTTGATGCAGAGTCTGTCTGTTGTCACTGTAGGTGGAAACATCCTCAGTGTCTCTGTTAATGTGACAACAGTTAAGCATTACACTTTCTGCCTGGAAATACAGTGTGTTGTGTTCTGCTGTCACTGCAGGCAAGGGAATTTCATTTTATGTTCCACTTCTGAATCATTCTGCCACTAGAATTTGCACAACTTAAAGAAACAGCCACTTGTTCAAAGATGTGGTAGGTCTATTCATAAGTGGTCTGAAAAGAAACAGAGTATTCCACATTAACAAGGAAGTGGAAGTGGCTATCCATTAATGGTTGTGAGTACAAGAGCCCGCATTTTACTTTGAGGGAATTTCTAAATGCCTGCCAAGCTGTTAATGATTTATCAGTGTACTCTGGGATTATGCTGTAAAAATAAATTAGCTATCTGTAAGGTTGTAATGACTGTTCATTTACTTGTATGACCTAGGGAATGTTACATATTGAATGTCCTTCGTGTCTGTTGCAGAAAAATGCATGCTGTCTCACCTGACATAACCATACCCAGGTATTTCATGCTGTTGAGTGCCTCATACGTGAACTTCCCTCCATGCTCACGCAGGGTTTCATCAATCTCCTCTTGAAGTCTGCTTTGTATTTCAGGGTGGACCGCCAACTGGTGAGAGGCGAAGGATAGAAGTGTGGATGTGGTATCCAGTCCGACCACAAGAAATGCCAGAACTTGAGCTGCAATGTCGTCGTCATTCAGTTCTGTCAAAAGTTTGAAAGGGGTTAGAAACTCAATTGTTGCTCTTTACAGGAACCAAGGACAAGTATTTCCTTTTTAGCCAATCTTACTTCATTGAGGATACAATTTCTAATACTGAACCATTATTAGGGATTTGAAGGTGGAAGTGTCACTGTCACCCCTAAATATGCAGTTTTGAAATCTTATGTATGGAAATAGGACTGAAAAGAGACCAGTAACAGTAACCCATATGGTGCTATTGGAAAATTAGAAGAAAAAAAATCATGACGGCCACAGGAACCTCCTTTCATTTAGTTTTCACTTTGATAACAGTAACTAATGGACTTTCAGAGTTAGAAATAACGGGTTATTGCCTGATGTTTAAAAGTACAAAAACTGAGCACGCCGTTTAGGAAATCGTGGGATGAAAAGTTAAGGAGGGTCCTGTATGGTTGGGTGTGTTGCTGACATGAAGCTTTGGGCAATCCTTGAGTACCCTTTGACAACCAGTCTCAAAGTGAAAAGTAGATTTCCCTTAATCATGCTATCTCTGCATAAGATTTGCACACAGGTGGGATGTTAAAATTGTACCTTACAAGCTTAACTTGGGTAGCCTTGTGTAAACGGGTTTGACCACTTGGCTGAAGAGCGTGGCATATCCATTCCAGGTAATGTTGATGGCTAGAGAGAACCCTCAATTGTCAGTCCTGTGGTAGGAAATTTGGTTGGATGGGATTTAACTCTGAAAGTATGTGATAACATTGATGGCCTCTTCAAATGTCACCCTGTTTTTCAATTTGCCATAATAGAAACATTTGCAGTAACAATTTTGGAAATAGCAGTGAAGACCTAAAACCAAGATACACAACTAAGTCGGAAATGATAGAATGAACAGACAGGAATGATCAACCTCATATATTAGTGATTGGCAATCAGTGATATAAATCAGTAATGTGCCATGTGGATTATAGGTTCAGTGACGTTCTGTTATCTGTGGTTGTATGTGCGTTTTGATTTACATTCGGTGGCACAGATTATCTGTGTTGACAGTGGGAATATGTCTGTGGCGATCACGAAACCTGAGAACTTAACATCAGTGGATTACGATTGGTTTTGTGTGTATGTGTGCTTGCAATTATTAAAAGCGCCTGTGTTGGGCGAAAGGAAGGCAGAAGCGAAGGTATGTATTAAATGTAGGTTTGGTTAAAAAGTTACTGTATTTCGAAATGTTGTTGAAAGATGTATTGTCAGCTGTGACGTGTTAGAAGAGATACATCATTACGTTTTGTGCGAGATTTTCGTAACCCACATGGCATGATTTGATATTCTCGATTTCAAGCTTTCGCCGTGTAGTATAGATGATGAGTATTCTTTTGGGTATTTCCCCGGCGTCTTGTAGTTTGAGTCCAACGTTTCGGAACACCGTATCGGTTCCATCTTCAATAGG
>Ga0123355_10021795_pt1 | contig 10262 bp, 8 predicted proteins | sample TergutEmb28metaG_3_FD_89872 | JGI IMG/M metagenome (GOLD analysis project Ga0123355, IMG submission 89872) | Embiratermes neotenicus P1 segment gut microbial communities from Petit-Saut dam, French Guiana - Emb289 P1 | ecosystem: Host-associated > Arthropoda: Insects > Digestive system > Gut ... | reverse complement strand
CGCGCAGTGCTGCTCTTGACTCGACCTTAGTTTCGTACACTAACGTCTTCATGTGGCCCCAGAGGTAATAATCAAGAGGTGTAAGATCTGGCGACCTCGGTGGCCATGCAACGGGCCCACCACAACCTAACCAGCGGTTATGGAAGCATTCATTTAAGTACTCCCTCATGTGCCGAGTGCGTCAGCTGAACAGGTGCAGTACGTGGAACCACAAGAAGACCGGACTTTTCTATGGCCATTATCTCCATAACTGTTCAACTTTGGATATAGGTGTTTTGGGTTATATCGGTATACTTTAACATAAGGAACACTCTTCTGAAGTCTGGCACATTCCTCCTGGGACACCCTGTATATGATGGCATATGTAAATGAATGTTGCCTGAGGGAGACAGGGCAGTTTTGTCCTCGGAGAGAATTTGCTGCTCCCTTTTCTTTAAGGACATGCTTAGGGAGTACCTGTGCTCCAAGTTCACATTATCAGGGTGCAACTTAATATATACTGCTTTCCTTACAAACCAACCCCTGCACCAGGATTTCTTGCCTAATATGCTCGTGGTATGGTGCAGGATGTGATGAACACAATACTGAAAACAGCACATGCCTCCGAAACGTTTGTACATACCTACAGGACTACACAGTGTCCAAGGTCAGAAAAATAAATTTTGAATAATTCCCACCAAGCAAACTATAAAATCTATATTTATAGTTCCATTTTGTAATTTACCTCTTCTTCCAATTCATGCTTGTATAGGGAATTCAATATATGTGATTCACTCTCTTCTTCTTCATCATCATACAAATGATATTTCATCTTCAAATACCCAGTTAGTGCTTTCTTTACAATTTCTGTATCAACTTCCAATTTATCAAGACGGATTATTAAAGATGCACAGCGCCGACATAATACATCTTCTGCTGTTACAATTACCATGAATCTGTCTCCCATTAACTGGCCAAGTTTTGTTGGCAATGCAATTTTAGAGTATGGCGCAATTCCCATTAAAAGGGGAGTGGCTCTGCCATAAACCACACCGTCACAAATAAAGCATTGTGAGGAAGGTGTATAATTTCTTGCAACTTCTTTTAATTTCAGTTCTGGGTCATATCCCTGTACCTGAAAGAAAATTTCTTAATTATAAATACCGTACATATCACAGTTGCTTAGACTATATTCTGCTCACCAAAAGTTCAGGTTACCACTCATCTAATACATATATACATATATATACGACCCATTCTACGTCCCTCGACATACTAAACCCTACAGTAAAAGTACAAACATCGAAATAAATAGCACATAAATAATGCTCCCCATTTGTATGATTCATATTGCCTGCGTACTTGGGTTGCTTTCCTTAGTCATCAAGGCAACGGCAGCTGTCGTCCAGAACAAGAAATTGATGAACATGGACAGCGCATTAAGATCTGCAATGAATTACTGTGTACATAAAAAATGTTTATAAGATCACCTTTCCAAACCTTGGACGGAGAGTCTTCTTCATGGTTAGGCTCATAATTTAAAATATGTAGTACATTTTACTCTAACTGTGTAGCCATTTTGCTGTGTTATCTCGGTTCAGTGTTATTTTGATTACGTCACTTGAAGGGATCCAGTTACGTATAACCGAATGCAAAGGCTCCGAAATTTGAAATGAAAGTACATTAGCCATATTTAAATGCACGTGACTTCCAGGATCTTCGTGATAGTTTCAAAGTGTAGTATATGTAAACAATTGCTCAATATAAAATTGTTACCAATGTTATTTTTATAACGTTGCGTGTTGGTAACATTGGAAAGGGTATTGCATAGAGCATGCCAGGCCATGCACACGTACAGATCATCTAGTAGATCTGTGCACACTTATCAGAACGGATTAGCCACACTGACAAAACCATGGAGAAACTAGTACGAGGTGAACATTTTGTGTGGAATACAAGTATTCAAAGCACGATCCCGTAAAGACAGATAAGATAGTAGACCGTCAGTCACAACAGTTTTATTATTTTATTGTTCGAAACGTGCTAAAGCGAATATTTTAAAAGGACAATGGCGCCTTACGTCTAACGTAACACAGATCTACGCTGACTCTTGTGCCTCGAAGTTGAGTAACCTGTATTCTTCTGTATTCATTTGTTTGTTTATGTTTCCTCGATTTAAACACAAATCTGTGTTGTGGTTTTGGGTCACAGTACAACACAGTCTCTAAGAGGGTTTCTGCAACATTCCATGCAATCTGATGCATTTACTCTTAAAGGAAAGGTTTGGGCCTGAAGCGTTTTATATTGTACATATGGTGCTGACGTGCTACATCAAAGTACAGCACAGTATTTAATATATTGTTGTAATATACTTTTTTTTAACATCTTGACTTTAACTAAGTTTCGGCCAGTATAAAAAGATATGTTACGTGGACAATTGTAAGACGGATACCAGTCGTTTCTGAACTAGAAATAATATCATGACCCTGTCTCTCTTATGCTTTTGATGCTTGTCCCTGATGATGTCTTTATGGAAATGGCCGAAACATGTAGCACATTTGGATACTTAAATAAGGCATTGTCTAGGAAATGTTGTGATGGTATGTTTTATCCGTGCATTCACTCAACACGTGGTGTCTCGGCATAAGATTACTACAGGAGGCTTTCCAAGTTCCAAGTTTGAAGTGGGGGTAATATATGAAAAAATGAAAGTGCACACATATGTTAACAGTTGTATCACTTTTATGAGTGGTTGCGAAATATGTGAGGGTATAACCTGTATTTGTTGCTCAGGAAGCGACCTTTTTCTGCTTAAATGTTCTATGAGAGGAAATGTCAAGATGATGCATGTGCTGCTGATAATGAAATGTTTTTAGTGGTATATGTTGACAGTTTCCTTGCCCAACATCAGGATTGTGATGTATGTCAGTTATCTAAAATGATGTTATCATGAAACCATTTCGTATATGTCAAGAAAACAGTGACTGGGCACAGTCTGTTACCTGTACTGAGAAGGTAGACAGAGACTTGATGCTGCTGTACCATAGACTATGATTGTATTTTACTTGAATTCAGACTGATTGTAATTTCCTTGAATTCAGTCAGTATGAATGAAGAACAGTGTTGACTGATTGGATTTATCATATCCATTGTTCTTTTTATCACTAGTGATTGATGTAGATTAGATATTAATTGATAAAAAAATTGTTTTGATATAGAAGAATGTCTGCCCCTTGGTAACAAGGAAAAGAATAGTGGTTCATGAATAGAGCAAGCAGGTGGAGGGCAACAAAGAGAAAGATGAAAATTGTCACATCAGTAGGTCAGTAGACAAGTATTGATACTTTATATTCTCCTTTTAGCCAGAGTGGCTTCAATAACTATTTATTTATTTATATTTTACATTCCATGGTTCTTTTGGGATAAACCCCATGTAGATATAGGAATAGTCAACATAGATATGAATACACTGTATAAAGTTATGAGGTGTATGCTATAGCAAGCATCAGTCGTAACACAGAAACAGAACAATCCAATACTAGTCAATCACACATTATAATATGAATAATTTGACAGTGTAATTACTATAATACACATAAGAGAAAATAGAACTACATAACAATTCATCAGAGGAAATAAACATAATTAATTTAAGGATAGATTATGAATTAAAGTTGTTGGGAATAAAGTTACTTATATCTAAAATTTGTATAAAGTTACATAAATGTACCAAGATCACTCCTAGAAATCTAATCAAAATATTCATCAAGAGTATAAAATGAACCCATCAAAAGAAACCTTTTTAGAGCTAATTTAAATTTTTTTACATTCCAAGATAATTTTTGATATTTTGGGGTAAATGATTGAAAATTTTAATCCCAGAATAAGAAACTCCTTTTTTATATTTAGTCAGTTTTATTGATAGTGGATATAAGTCTGACCTATGTCGAGTGTTAATAGAGTGAACTTCGGAGTTAAGTATAAACTCTTCTATATTCTTGACTACAAACAACAATAATAATGACAATATGTACTGAAAATGTGGTGGGAGAATGTTTAATTTTTTAAACAATTCATTACATGATACTCTATTATCAACATTCATGATAATTCTTATTGCTCTTTTCTGTAATTTGAAAATATTATTACTGTGGGACAAATTACCCCCAAAAATTATAACATAGGCCATGATGGAATGCACATAAGAAAAATAAATTGTTCTTAAGTTCCTTGGAGAAATAACAGATTTCAGAGATCTAATTACATAACATGCTGTGTTGAGTTTACAAATTACCTGGTCGATGTGTGTTTCACAGGATAGTGTGCTATCCAAAGTGAGGCCCAAAAAGATGGTGCAACTAGTAATATTGATAGGGTTATCTTTATAACTAATATGTGCAGTGACTGCAGGTTTAGATTTTGCCATAAATTGGATATGGTGAGTTTTATTAAAGGTTAGTGTTAATGAATTGGTTTGGAACCAGTTGCTTATTTTTTCAATTACTATATTAATTTGCTCTTTAAAATCTGTGAGGTTAGAGTGAGTAAAGATTATGTTGTTATCATCCGCAAATATGGTTGGTTTAGATGTATCATTTATTATGCCCGGTAAATCAGTAATATAGAGTAGAAAAAATAATGGTTGGAGAATTGATCCTTGTGGGACTCCTTGTTTTACTTTTCCCCATTCAGAGAAACAGGTTTTAGAATATTTTTCCTTCATTAGTATTTTTTGATATCTGATATTCAAGAATGATTTTATTAAATTATTAGCTCAACCTGTGATACCACAGAATTCTAATTTTGATAGTAAAATGTTATGATTTACATAGTCAAATGCTTTGGTCAGATCACAGAAAATACCTCCAACCCACATTTTATTGTTAAGTGCTTTTAAAATATTGTTCATTATACTACATGATGCTATTTCAATAGAGGAATTATTCCTGAAACCATACTGTTCATTTGCTAATATGTTGTTGTTATTGATATGATAATGCAGTCTCTTACAAATAACTTTTTCAAAGACTTTTGAAAAGATGTAAGTAATGAAATTGGTTTATAGTTTGGCATTTTTGTTTTATTACCTTTCTTAAATATTGAATTTATTTGAGAATATTATAATCATACAGGAAATATGCCAGTGGGCAATGTCTTATTACATATATATATGTGTGTGTGTGTGTGTGTGTGTGTGTGTTTGAGGAGATATGGTAAAGGATAAGCTTATTTTTAAAATTTTTGTTGGTATCTCGTCATAACCATGTGCATTTTTCCATTTAAGGGATTTAATTATCTCACTAATTTCTCTGGTAGATACTGGTGTTAATTTTATATGTGGAAACGGTCTAGTAAATACTTGATAAATGTAATTAAGTGCAGCATTCATAGTCATTGAATTATTTACAGACATGTTATGAATAGCATTTGTGAAGTAAGTAGTGAAACTGTAAGCTTTTCTTTGATAGTCTTTGAATGTTTTCCCATCAATATTAAGTGGAGGTCCATCATCATTAGTTTTTTTTGTCACTATTTTAACAATGAGTTTATTATTTTTAGCAGTCTTTATAACTTCAGACAAAATTCTACAATATGTTTTATAATGGTTTTTAACTTAGGATCATGGTACTTCTGCAAAACAAATATAGATCTCTATTGTGTTGACTAGATATTTTAATTCTAGTTGTTATCCAAGCTTTATTATTTTGATTGTGATATGATTTTTTAAGAGGAAAACTGAATTCTCGAATAGGTGTTGAGGAAACTATTAAATGTTGAATCTACATTATCCTCACTAAAAATTTCATCCCAGGACTCATAGCTTAGGTTTAGTTTAAATTCTGATACAGTAAATTAATTTATTAGTCTTTTAGTATAATGGTGGGCTTTTAAATTTTGAATTTTTATATTATGTAATATCAGAATCTGAGCATCATTGATAACCCATTGGGCAATGGATTAATGGTAAAATTGGTATTTTTAAATTTATCAATGGAAATGTTATCGATTGCAGGAGATGAGCAATTATTAATTCTTGTTGGAAAATCAACAGTACTAAACAAATCGTATGATGCTAACAGGGAATCCAATTGAAATTTGTTATTGGTGTTGGCAAGATAGTTTATGTTTCTGTCTCCACAGATAATTATATTTATGGAATTTGTATATAATTGGTTGAGTGCAGACTCTAAGGAACTTAAAAAATATGAAAAATTTCCGGTAGGAGGCCTGTAAACACATAAAATACATAATACAATAAAGCAAATGTGTAGTTTCACAGCACAAACCTCCAAGTCTTGATCTCTGCAAAATTCATTCAACTCAACAGTTAAAAACAATGAAGTTTCATGAACAAATATGCTTACTCCACCATATTTATGGCCCTTTCTACAATATTTAGCCCCAAGGTTACAATATTTAATACATGTACTATTTATTTCATGGTCACATAGATGGTGTTCTGTAAAGCATCATATATGAGAAAATTCAATTGTCCAGAAGTATAACGGCTCATCTATTTTGTTATATAATCCCCTAATATTTTGATGAAATATCAAATCAGCATTGTTATTCCTGTTGGGAGGTTTGGCCTTTCTTGGGTGATCCTGGTTTATACTAAATGTATCAATATTCTCTTTCCCAATTCTTGAGTCCTTATTTATTTGTTGGTTATTATTGTCATTATCATAAATTGTTGTGAGAGTAGAGTTATTGTTATATTCAAGGTTCCTAACGTTATTACATCCCTGTTGCTTTGTAGCCACAAGAGTAAAACACTTATATACAGCCTTATCAGGCTTTATACCCATAAAAAATCATCACTTCTTGTGTTAGGAAGCCTCTTTGGTCTACTAGATGTTTGAGTTCCTTAGTTATAAGATTCATTTGATCTTTGTTTCTTCCTATGTGACCACTCAGTTTAACAGGCTGTTTTTTGTGTATGTGAAATTTATTATAACTGTGTTCAGTCATGTGGTTTAATACTGTGCTGTCATAATGGCTGTTGAAAGTAAGCAGAGAACTCATTTAACTGCTAGAAGAATGGGTATGGCAGCTGTTAATGTGAGCAACATTAAATGGTAGATGACTTGGAGAAAGTGGCATTCTCAATAGGTAGCAGGCCAGTGGTAACATGGTATTCCACCAGGCTCGATTTCTGGACCCCTGGCTTTTCTTCTTTATATAAATGACCTACCTAAGATTATAAATAACATATCTATACCAATGTTATATGCTGATGATATCAGCATATTATTTACTAATTTCAACCTCGCTATTTACTCTAAGGATAGCCATACAGTTTTTTTAATGTATAAATAAATGGTTTAAAGGAAATTTTCTGTCATTAAATTTTGATAAAACACACTATATTTATGTCATAACTAGGAATAATACAACTACTAATATGAAGGTTCGTTATGACAATAAATTAATACCCCCTGTGTTTTACATACTACATTTCTTGGAATAAATATTGACAGTGCATTCTCCTGGAGAACTTGTATAGAACGGCTTATATCTAAAGTAAGTACTGCTTGTTACATAATTAGGTCCATTAAGCCATACATGTCTCATACAACCTTGATTATGATTTATTATTCCCTTTTTCATTCTATTGTGAATTGCAGTTTAATATTTTCGGGGATTTCTTCATACAATTGTAAAATCTTCAGGATGCAAAAGAGGGTAATCAGAATTACTATGGGTTGTAAGAGTTTGATACAGTTCTTGTTTATTTTCCATAGATCCAGTTTAGTTACAATAAACATAAGGATATAAGAATTGTCCTACAAATTTGTGTATATAAACATTAAGAAAATTTATAAAAAATATCATACATCTGTATTTCCTTAGACACTTGTCAAAGATACATTTGTATTTTTTGTACCATATTAGTTGAGAGGTTCTAACAACTTCTCACCATAAAAATGTATCTTGTTACAAAATGTTCAGACAGAAAGCCTCGGACCTGTATGTAGGCTGAGGGTGTTTGAGAGTAGGGTGTTGAGGAGTATATTTGGGCCTGAGAGGGACAAGGTAACAGGGGAGTGGGGGAAACTACATAATGAGGAACTTAATGATCTGTACTCCTCAACCAGTATTGTTTGGGAGATTAAATTGAGAAAAATGAGATGGGTGGTGTATGTAGCATATCTGGGGGATAGGAGAGGTGTATACAGGGTTTTGGCAGGGAAACCTGAGGGAAAGAGACCAGTGGGAAGACCCAAGCATAGATGGGAGGATAATATTAACATGGATCTTCAGGAAGTGAGATGTGGGGCCATGGACTGGATCGATCTGGCTCACGATAGGGACAGCTGGCAGGCACGTGTGAATGCAGTAATGAACTTTCGGGTTCCATAAAATGTGGGGAATTTCTTGACTATTTAAGAACCGGTTAGCTTCTCAAGAAGGGCTCTGCTCCGTGGAATAACTAAGTAAGTAATTAAGTATGATTGTACAAGAATAGGAATAATAAATAAAAATGACAATACCAGTGATCTAGATTATAATAAGACCAATAGTCTATTTATTATTGTAATTAAAATACTCTTCTATTAAGTAAAATGAATGTAGAAGAGGAAATCTCTTTAAAACATGTGTGAATAGTTTTGTTTCATTGGATACATTTTTTATATTTATTGGGAAGTGATTAAATAACTTTATTGCAAAAAAATAAGTGCCCCTTTGATATGCAGTCATATTGGCCATTGGCAGATGTAAATTTGCACTGTATCTTGTTTTAATGTCATGAATTTCTTGATTAGCTGTATATAAATCCCTGTTCTTCACCACAAACAATACTGTGAGTATAAGGGTAAGATTTTTAAATTTTTAAACTGTTTACAAGAGTCTCTGATTCTTGACTTAGTAATGATATGAATTATTCGTTATTGAATCTTAAAAATACTATTACTGTGCAGTGAATTTTGCCCCCAAAATTATACCAAAGGTTATAATTGAGTGAATGTACGAAAAATATATCATTGAGTTTATTCTGCCATAAACAGTGTGACAGTCCTAATAGCGTAGAATGCAGTGCTCAGCCTTGACAGTATATGGTCATGGTGATCCATGACAGTGTCTCTTCAGTATTTAAAACAAGAAGCTTAATGTTTGTGGTGTTGATAATGTGCTTATTTAATAATGTAATATTTAAATAAAGTTTTTGACTGTACTTAGTTTGAAATTGCAAGAAATAGGTTTTATGTAAGTTCAAGGACAACAAATTACTCTTAAACCATTCATTAATATCAGCAAAAACTGTTCCGACTTCAATGGAAAATTCAGTAGAACTAGGACTGGTAATTGTTATACTAGTATTTTCTGCATATAACACTAGTGTAGCATTTTTAGATGTTATTATGGGCACATCATTTATAAATAATGAAAAGAATAAGGGGCCAAGAATTGATCCCTGTGAAATGCCCTGTTGCACTAGTTCCCAACTTGAATAACTATTATTATCAGTATTATTGTGTACTGTAATTGGTATCTCTCCATGAGATAGGATTTAATCAAGGCCATGGTCCTGCAGCTACCTGCATGTCTGAAACTCCGGTGCTCAGATTTTCATCTTGGCACACTTCATCAGTTGAGGGATGTGTGGGAAATTAACTTCAATATTGTCTGAATTTGTTGTTCATTTATAGATAAGTAACTAGCATTACTTTTTCAGTGATCATTGAAATGTTCTGGTTGTCTTCTTCAGCAGGCTGAACTCAAGAAGGCAGGGTGTACGGTTGCAAATACATCATTGCTACATCTACTTAACAGACATGTTATCTTGTAAGGATATTATACTGTTTATAGTGGTGTGCAATGTCCTAATAAATGTTCATAGTACTGAGGAATTTTCAGTTCTTATCCAGATTAGGCATAAGATATGATCACGTAATGCTGGCTAAAGTGTCTGTATATCGTGCTTAAAATTATAATGGTAGGTGAATGATTAGTGAAAAAACTTCGCATGCATATAAGTCATGCTGTTGTGATGTATGTCTTAGTGTTGGTAGCTAAGATTTAGTTATTGAGTTTGTAGGTGGTTTTCTTTGATGTTTGTTGGTGAAATGTAATAGTCGTTAATCTTATGTTTATGGGACCGTGCATCATCTTGATAGTTGAGTAAAGAGAAACCAACTTGATGCCACTTATTTTAATATTTTATTCAATGCTCATTCAATGCTCAACATGTTTCGGCCGTTAATACGACCATCTTCAGGAGCCTGCGACTAATTGGTTGTTATTTCATGGGTTGTATCTGGTTCGGTGTGTGTTGGCGT
>Ga0123355_10021794_pt1 | contig 10262 bp, 8 predicted proteins | sample TergutEmb28metaG_3_FD_89872 | JGI IMG/M metagenome (GOLD analysis project Ga0123355, IMG submission 89872) | Embiratermes neotenicus P1 segment gut microbial communities from Petit-Saut dam, French Guiana - Emb289 P1 | ecosystem: Host-associated > Arthropoda: Insects > Digestive system > Gut ... | reverse complement strand
TTTTTTTTTGTTTTTTGTTTTTATTAAAATAATTTAATTTTTTTTTTTTTAATAAATGTTGTGTGGGTGGGAAAGAATAAATTTTTTTTTTTTATGTTGGATGGGGGGGGGGGGGGGGGGGGGGGGGGGGGGGCGGCGAGTGGCATGGCTGCTCCGGGCAGCAAATTGGGCTGAAAATCAATACTTTAAACTAAAAAAAAATATTCAGCACACTACAGATTTTAAATTACTGAACCGAATGTAAGTAAATTCAGTAAAAAAGTGCCTTTTTTAAAAGTTCATAATTTTTTAGGGGCGAGCATTATGATTACTTTTTCCGGCGCTACTGAATTCACTAACGTTACGTATGCTACGTCATTTCTCACAACTGCCACACTTCTGAAGACAAGACTGAAACAAGTGTACACTCCGTATAAAATGGAAAACGAAGAACATTTTAAAGCCCAAAATATTCCTCCTCCACACATTGGCACTGTCGTCTTAATAATATGCCCTTCTGCATGGCAATGAACCTAAATTTCATCCCCCAGTCACCCGTTATAACAACTATTGTTATAAGTACGAATCTTGGTTACCGTATTTTAATGAAATTAAAGAATGGGGCGAATACCGAACAAGAAACGCAGACGACAGAATTGTTAAAGCAAGATAAACGAAAGAACAGATATGGAGAGAAAGGCAGAAAATACGAACAGGAAATAAATGTCTTGGTGACTTAAAGAATTCTCCAGGCAGAATGGGGTATACTGTCTGCATCGCGAGTAATTGGGAGTCGCTAATGCCCAGGGGCAGGAACGGAAGCTAATGGCAACCCAAGTGGGATGTGCAGGGTTAATTACCTTATTGCTTCATCAGTAATTAATTAAAGTGGGTTCACAGCATTATTCAGTAGCTAGGCTACTGCTATAATCTGTTTCGCTACGCGTCGGACAAATGGAACATCTTCCCCACCTCAGTGTACTCTGTTTGCATAAAATTACCAAACGTCTTACTGCAGAAAAAAAAAACACATTATTTCCATTTTCTTACATGCCCTTTTCTACAAAGAGCTAAACCTTCATTCACACACACACATACACATATGTGTATATATATATATATATATATATATATAAATCTCACAGCACTGCCCACTATACCAGACGGACTAAACAGGGAAAGAAGATGGATAACTGATTGGGAGTTCAGGGTAATAGTCTCGTTGGATATTCATTCATGTATCCAAGCGACTAGCCCAGTCCCCTCATAACTGCAGTGACTCCATCCACCACGAAAGTAAAGGCAATTTATACACAGAAACACATACCCTATAATGTGATGAGTGTGGTGATAAGCATAACGATGATCAGAGCATTAAATTACGGTTATCTGCCGGCCTGATGAGCGCAAATTTTGCGAGTTAGCGACCAAAATATTCACAAGAAAATTACAGTAACTACAGTTTTGTGTTTTTTGCTTTCCACGTGGGTGTCAGGCCGTCTCTCCAAGCCCGAACTCGAGACCAGCTGAAACAAGTTTCATAAAATTTAATACTGGGGACTTTAAATCATGAAACTGTCATCTCGATGTGATCAGTAAGTGAACAATGTAACGGTCAATAAGAGAATCAATTCAGTGGTGCATACAGAACAATGACAGAGGAGAAATGGCACGGAATTTTACGTACAATAGCAGTGACACGGGGACAATACAGCAAAACAAAAAACACAGATTACATAACCAAGAGACGGAACAAATTCACAATAATGCTGCAACAATTAATGTAAAACGTGATAAAGTGAAATAGTTTGCTTGCTAAAGATATCGACAAATGCGATTACCATATTTGCCAGTCATGCACAACTGTCAGATAAAAAAAATGACGAAGAACGTTGAACAATCACTGAGATTCCGAGCAAGTCGAAGGAATGCAGTGCCTACAGAAGGTGGACAAGGTTTAAAACCCTAGGGAAAAACACTACTTTAACATATTGCGTCATGTTGAAGCGCTCTCTCCTGTAAGGGATAAAAATCAAGTACCACAAACGAATCAGCTAACCGGGAACACAAAGAGCTGCAAACTTCCACTGTACGCGGTCTAGGTTGTGGCTTCTGAACACGTGAATGAGTTAAAATATAACAGAAACATACTCTAAGTAAGTGTAACAATAAGCAGTATGTTATGGTTCATAGGAAGGAGACTCAAAGGCATAATAACAATAACAACAATAATAATAAAATTATCATTATAGTGGTGGTGGTGGTGGTGGTGGTGGTGGTGGTGGTGGTGGCGGCGGCGGCGGTGCTGCTGCTGCTGGTGATTGTGATTCAGTTCAATTCTTTTCCAGCATTAGAGTGGTTACAAGCAGCAATCTGCCTGTAACAAGCGAGCACAATTCTACAAAACAACAACATTATCTGATCGCACTAATAGCAGTTGTCGAAGAGTACAACTTATGTCACTTTTTCCATAATGATGACTAAAACAGTACAAGAACACTCCAACACGCAACTACAAGAGACGTGTGACCAATATCTGCAGCATTATCCAAAAACAACTTCAAGTTCGTAATCGTGCAGTCATACACATTTTGGTCTCCCAGTATCTGTGAATAGTAACACAAAATGGAATCGGATATTAGACTTAGAACGGATACTTGGCGAAATATAACGGTAATTTCCTTTGTGTTAAAAGTGATCCGTTAACAGTCACTTCAAACACGGTCAACACAAATCGCTGGTCTCCAAACCCCGGCCTGTCAGGTTGCATTACGCGGCCCATGGCCACATTTGTGAACAACATACACTATCAAAATCGCACAATAATTACTCGGCTAGGTATACCACTTTTTTCCTGTACTGTCCGCGACCCAGCCCACAATAACGGGAGCGGCCCTTCGCCACAAAAAAAGGTTTGAGACCCACGGTTTAACTGAGTAAACTCTATAGACTTTACGGGGGTGTAGCATTTTTTTTAACTCTCTCTGGATGTCACATGGAGGTCAGCAACTCTTCCAGATGTTGTCCAACAAAGTACAAGCAACGAAGGAATGAGAACAAACGGTTACAACGCACTAAACATATCACTATATTCTGAGAATGAAGCCCATATAAAAACAAAGTGGTAGATTTTGAAATATTCCCAAATACACAGTCAACAAACAGGATTAGAGGTTCAAGTCTGCAAGGAACGAGGCCATCCAAAAGGAGCATAAAGCTGTGTTCCTTTGCTTTCAAAAGACCTTGTCTAGTATCAGCTTATACGGAAGCCTGAAGGACCACATTGTTGACTCTCTCTCTCTCTCTCTCTCTCTCTCTCTCTCTCTCTCTCTCTCTCTCTCTCTCTCTAGCATACATACACACAAAAAACCCAACCTTTTGTTTCACTGGGTGACCTTTTTCAAAGAAAGTAACCGAGAAAACAACGCATCAGTTATGCACGAAATTCGAAAGGGGCATGGAAACTGCGTTATGACAAACTACAAAGGAAAGAAGACGTGAGTAAAACAGGTTACACAAAAGGGATGGTTTAATAAGGATTGGCGCCTCAAATATGTACCTGAAAACAAAGAATCCCTCCCACCGACCCCGCACAAACTGCTATGTCAAAACAGTGGTTTACAAAGTACAAGCGTTGTAGTGAAATAACAATCTCGTACAAAGTGAACAGACATCTTAATCTTGAGCCTCGACGTAAACCAAGTTTTCTGCCATCAATACGTAATTACTACACCTTTATGGCAGTTACAATAAGTAATAATATTACTGAAATAGAATTGGGCGGCCAGATTTCGACATCTGAGAAGAAACATGTTAGGAAATTATGGACGAGCTGAGTGCATAAAAGTGACTACCCCTGTACAGACCTGGACAGGCCCTGAGGGTTCCAGGAGGTTGAGAATCCCATATTTCAAGACAGTCGGCGCATGAAAGTAGTAAAGTTGTCAGCCCCCTTTAGCTCCAAGGATATGTTCCTGGTTACTCACTTCTGTTAGAGGCTGAATCGACCCCAATGACACCATCGGGAATCGAAGCGGCGACCGTCCAGCTCGTAGTGCAGTGCCTCAACCAACCACGCCACCGCGTGTCCCGTCTGATTCATGGAGATATTTATTTACCTCAAGCTTGCATACGTAAGGTTTGAAAAGCGTTCTCCAGCATTACATATGTACACCCTTTAGTGTCCATCATCATGCAATAGACGAGCAGCAAGACGGTCGCTGCTGCACAGCAGTCCATGTCACGGGAATTTCCACACCGAACGGTTCGCCGAATTTCTGTTTCGCTCACTTTCACCCAGACAAGAATTATGAATGAGTAACTCCAACCAGACGAGGTATATAGGACACACGGACAGTCACACATTGGGAGCCATTAAAACAGCCCCTGATAGATGGACGCGATAGAATAATGAAATGCTGCGGCCATGGCAGCACAGTCGCGATAATGCGCATAAAAATGTTAAGCGACTTCGATAATGCATCCATCCATCATGCCACGCTCGACCCAGATACGATCAGTTTCTAATTAATACCGTTAAGCCCCAACGCCAGGAAAAGAGCTGGCCTTGCTGACATTCGACACGACATCCACCTCGCTCTTTACAAAGGTACTTACAATACCAACAGTCCGTAGAGAACAATACTGATCCAAAACAGGTCACAGTGTCCCGATGTGCAGCTGTTGTATCCCGAGTGTGATGGATGAAATCAGGTACGCCGGTGTTGAACGAGCGGCTGGTTCCTGAGGGAAACTGGTTCAGGCTCGTGCTGGGCACTTAAGATTGATATTCAAGACTCCAGCCACAACTCTTGGAGAGTAGATAATGCTGATTTATTGTAGCTCGTTGATAGATTATAATAAGATAACTGATGTAATGCGCTGTGGTGATAAATGATGCAGCGCACTGTTAAATAATTGTAAGTACGGCTCGTAGGGAGAAAAAAGAAAATTTGACTATGTGATCAGACAGCGATTCCTGTAGCAAGTGACAACCAAGAATGTCCCCAGAGGCTTCCAATCCCCCCGATTACATAGCATCAGAATTTGGGGTTGAGTGACGTCAGAGGGCGTTGGCATTACCCCAGGCGTTATCAAATATGGTCATTAAGTCTCCGCAAATACAAGCGTGGCTACAGCTGTCTCAACGGGACATTTCAATAAAGCAAGCCTTAATAAAGAGTTAAAACGAAGGGGTAAGCAAGAAATTCTCCCTAGAACGGATGTGGGGTGGGTGCTTGTGTCGTTTCCGGTGGCAAGTGACAAAAGCCACGACACACACACGCCTTGCATCTTACACCATAATTGAGAACAAATGTTCGCTTGGCGAAATTAAAATCGCCGGACGCGACACAGCGCGCTACATGCAAGCACTGCTATCCAGCATCGCGGAATCTTCCGTAAGCAAATGGAGAAACCTCACAACGTCCAAACTTCCCTGTGGTATCTGCGTAATCCATGAAACTTGTAAACCACGTGTTTCGAAAAATAATACATTACTGAAGGGTGTAGAAAGATCTTTCTGTGCTTGAAATATTTGCTCTTCTGGGAATTTACGCAGTGTTGATAGCGATATTTCGAAACAACCTATTGGCCCCATCTTCAAGGGTCACATACTGTCACAAAACGTCGGAAACTACCAATCAACACTGAGTAACATGCCAGAAAAGCGAAGATCTCATTGACACCGAGGCGGAAGACTGCAATCACGCACCTTCGAGTGCCTAATCATGCATTATGAAATAAAGAAGTATTTGTGGTGGTTGCAATAGGCCTAAACTTCCAGACATCCGGCGCGACACTGAATGGTCACTTGCACACAGTTTATCCCCGGAACAAGAGGGGGGAGGGGGAATGGATGGCAGAGTAGGTTTCGTCGCGGTGGCGGAGAGATAAATTCCAGCTCCATGTGGGGCACGAATGCCGCTTATCTTGCCTGCAACCGGTAATTTCAGTGACCGATCTAGATTGTCCATCAATCAAAACTTTTGCAGTCCGACATTCACTTCAGTAATGCATAACAATTCAGCTCCTCTATTAGCAGGAACAACGCGTTTCCATTACCAAAACCAACCAGTTAATGCTGTTGAGGGACATAAGCATTGTTTCTTGCCAGAACCATACAAAACGTACTGGACTGAATGAATTCTGAAGGTCAAAAGCACTGTGTTTATAGTAAATAGTCAATTATGCAATTACTGTTGTGCTTTAAGTGATTATATAGAATAATTTCGCTTGAATATAGGAAAGAAGAAGACGCTCTTGGGCGAAGCGTAATGGCGCACTGAAGGTTTATCTCGAATTCATTCCAACTTGGCTGCCTGTGAGACGGTGGGCAGAACAGCCGCCCCGTATCGATCCCAGGGTACCGCATGACAATCGCAAGAAACCGCGATGGGAACAACAGTAAGGCGGGGAGGAGAGAGGAGACTAGTCTTAAAAAAAAAAAACAAGCACAGCTAAAAAGGACAGAAGGAAATTAGGAATAAAGGGAGAGAAGAAAACGAAGCTCTTTGCATACAGTACCATCGGGACGAGCGCAACGAAAATAATGAAGACTGTCGTTTAGGGGCCAAGCACTGGACCCGAGTTAAGAATGCATGGAAGAGGTAATTAGATGCCAATCCTTAGACAAAACCAAACATATGTTTCTTTTAGAAACGAAGTAGCAGTAATTCTTATGCATTCGTTTCAGAAGTCAAACAGAAATTTCATTAAACTTAACAGGACCACAAATTGAGATAAAACAAACAAACTGCTATCAGACCAGATAACACTGAGCCTTCTAATCGCTGCAGTTCATACCAGCCAAGTCATTAGATCGTTTTCTTACATAATCTTATTAACGTTCGATTTTGAACGCTATGAAATAAACATCTATGTTCATGTGACGCTTCACAGTACAGAAGGAGAGTGAAACATGCGGCATGTAAATGGAACACTTGAGCACAACGACAGGCACTGTACGTATAACGTAACATTGCGGTGCGTTCCCACGACCATTGTTGGAGTGGAAATGCAGTGAGTATTACCCAACCTGAGTGTGCGTATTTGTAGCCTTAGGTATCCAGCATGCAATGCGCATACGCCATATTTTCAACTGTGGCCTACAATATCCCTCCACATTATCTCACAAACTGCACGATTTTCGACAAAACGTTTCTGAACATAAACTGTGTGTTTTGATTTTCTCTACAACTTTTTTCTGAAACATTTCTCATTCTAAGAAGAAATGAGCGAGATACGATCAAACATGCATATTGGTCTTCAGGTAAAGTATCCTTTATTCTTGTCCGACTTTAATGAAACTTAAATTTTCGCGACAGATTTTCGAAAAATCCTCAAATATCAAATTTCATGAAGATCCGTCCAGTAGGAGCTAAGTTATTCCATGCGGACGAACTGACAAACGGACGGAAATGACTATGCTAATACTCGCTTTTCGCAATTTTGCAAAAGCGCCTAAAAATGGTTACATAAGCTAGGCGAAGGAAGTATTTGGAATGGTTACAGACACACCCCGAATGTCATTTCAAGTTACGCAGTTTCAAAGGCGCTATTCTACACAGACATGAAAAGTAAAGTAACATTTTTAAATTGAACAGTTTTTTTCCTTGTGGTAATGAAAGCGCAACGAGATGAAGGTGGCAGAAGAATACTGCTGGGCGATAACACAGGCGGCGCGGCGGTCATACTGCGGCCAATCATATTCCAGTGTGCTGCAGTTTTGATGTCAGGTGGACATTCACACGTTATGTAGTTGACCGTAGGTATATTCAATTCCGAACTGCATAAAATTCGAACTGCGCGCGATCATCCTGAACGTAACTACTGCGTAGGTCAGGGAGTGTCTGTATACATATGTTATTTAAATATAATTAATTACAATCAACATTTCTGCAAATGATGACAGACTATAAGAACAAAAGGCTGGCCTGCAAAATACCATCACATAAGGAAAGTAAGGGCGATGGCTTATAAGCAAAACAGAAAATGAATTAGTGGATAAGAATCAATTGCAATAGGAAAGTTTTCAAGAACAACACCAACAGGTACTCAGTGGAAATACGTAACTCTAGATGGAATAATAATATTAAAACTAATAGGCGAGAGACACGGGGGGAAATGGACTCACATGGCTAGCAAAGAATCGATACTAAGTTTTCTTGAATGCAGCAACGATTCTCTGGGTTCCATAAAACAAAGAACTATTTGCTTTATTTCAGGTTTCCACCGACATGTAAATGAGATCTGCGCTTTTCTGGGATTTTATGCAGCGTAGAATGGTAATTACGGAGGAGACGTTGGGACCGATAGGTTGTCCCGAGACATCGTTACGGCATTAGCTATCTGCGTTGCGTAAAATCGCAGAAGACAGCAGATATGAAGGCAATTTTTCATCAGCATCAGAAAATACAACTTTTTTTTAAAAATAAAATGCACTCGTAAGTTTGTACATTAAGAGAAAAGCAAGTAACTGAGCACTACAGGTGCAGCAGTAGCAGGAAGAGTGACCTGATTCTACGTGGTTGTCACGGTAATTATAGTAACGCTGTAAATTTATCTTTACCGTTGCACCGTGCATTCTGTAGTTTAATTAACGCATCAAGTGTTTTAATGTAAATTTTAGATTTCATAAAGAATATATGCATGTGCATTTGTTAGTCTGTTAATTAAATAAGCTGTAAATTTAATTGTAAACAGCATAAAAAGGTAAAGGTAAAGCAGTCCCGTTACAGGCCTGGACAGGCCAAGAGGGTTAAAGGAAGTTGAAGTTCCAAGATTTCGTGACAACGGCACAGGATGGTGGTAGGTTGTCAGCCTTGACCGGCCGCCTTTACCCCCAGGAAATACTCCTGGTACTCATTTCTGTTAGAGGCTGAGTCGAACCCAGGGCCATAGTGCGATCGGAAGGATTTTATGTCAATGAAAAATCCACTGACACCAGCTGGGATCGAACCAGCGACCTACCGATTTGTAGCATAGCACCTTAAGCACTGAGCTACCGCGGTCCCCTAATTGTAAACAGCATAGTTGTATTTTCTACATATACATAACCTCACAAAAGCAAGCATTGCTTCCAGATATCAGTGCAATGAAGAATACTCGCTGAACTGAACGCAAACGGAATACAAAAGCAAACACTGCAATAGAAGGCACTGTAGCAAGAAGATGCCGGCGCCGGAAGACGGAAATATAGACTACACATAGAGGGTTTGCGAACAGGCAACTGCGCCTGAACCTGCACAGTGCTTAACGATGGGGAAGATGATAAATTTCTACTATTATTATTATTATTATTATTATTACTGGGATATTTAACGATTCTTTCAGTTCTAAGAATGTACTGACTCGAATAATAGGATGATCTGTGAATAATTAATTGCAGGGATACAGAAGGAAGCCGTCATTGAGTAATATAAGACAGAATCTGCCTGACGGTACTGTGGAAAACCACCAAAAGCTGTTAATAGATCCCGGATCCCAGCCGAATGTAAATGAAGACTAGTCTATCGATTGTGTAAATCGGTGACATGCATGATTATATAAATAGAGGCATCAGTCTGTCTATGGAGCTGATTTACTGGCTACCAGAATGTAGTGGCTATGGAAGGGTCAGGAAAGGGACGTTATGGATGATAATGATGTTATGACAATTGTGATGATAACCATACAAATAACCAAACTTCCATATTTACTTACTTAACTACTCCATGGAGCAGAGTCCTTCTTGAGAAGCTAGCTGGTTCTCAGCTAGTCAAGAAATTCATCGAATTTTACGGAACCCAAAGGTTCACTACCACATCTACAAGTGCCGGCCACCTGTCCCTATCATGTGCACAAATATCCTTGCTAGTGGAAATAATTTATTCTGGCATTGTGGCCATAAAGTAGTCCTATCAATAAAGTCCTGGCCTGATGGGCCACTGATATGTCACCAAATTACTGCGGTCAATAAAAGTCTAATAACCTTATTAACTACGAATGTCGGTGTATGGTGCATATCTATTATGTTCGAAAACACCTCTTTTTGCTTCTACAGGGTTCACAATGTATGACTCAGACTTAAGCATTCGATGGGAAGTATTCCTCAAGAATTCTTCATATATATTCCTGTTCCATCATCTTATATGTATTTTCTGAAATGTATACTTACTTATTTACTTACTTACTTACTTACTTACTTACTTACTTACTCCATGGTGCAGAGTCCTTCTTGAGAAGCTAACTGGCTTGCAGCTAGTCAAGAAATTCCCCGCATTTCACGGAACCCGAAGGTTCAT
>Ga0123355_10021793_pt1 | contig 10262 bp, 9 predicted proteins | sample TergutEmb28metaG_3_FD_89872 | JGI IMG/M metagenome (GOLD analysis project Ga0123355, IMG submission 89872) | Embiratermes neotenicus P1 segment gut microbial communities from Petit-Saut dam, French Guiana - Emb289 P1 | ecosystem: Host-associated > Arthropoda: Insects > Digestive system > Gut ... | reverse complement strand
TATGCAGACTGCGCAAAAACGCTAAAAAGACTTTGTTAAACACTATGTGTAGTGTATGATTATTTATGTGCTGCTACATGTTGTGGTCTTGGTGAATTTTATCAGGGTTGTTGCGCAGTCTGTATGAATAAAATAAAAATCGTATAACACATTTTATATGTCCCTTTGAGGAAAAATGTTGAAAAAGAAAGCTACTAAAATTTTATCTCACTTTTGAGATTTGATATATTTTGTTTATTTCCGGGATCAAACATGCAGTTCGTGGTAGCTCTCTTTTTATAAGTTGCTGAAAAATTTTTTGATTAACAAACAAATTAGTGTGGTATGGAACCACTAATGGTGGTTTTGTTAAACGGGCAATTTCAAATCCACTTTCAGGTGAAACATTTTTCGCTACACCAACACTACAAAATACTAGGTCAAATTTTTCGTCAATTCCCATTTTAGCTAACTCTGGAAAGGGTAAACTATCTGCAGTGTGGTAAATTTTTACGCCATCCTCACTTGTTATTATGTAAGTATTTGGATATCTTGCTTCATGATTGCATTTCGCTGCTTTAATAGAAACTTCACCAACTTTAATTATATCTCCAATCCGTATCACTCGAAGTTTATCAATTGGAATATGTGGTTTTAATTGAAAAGCTGATGCTGGATCTGCAATTATTGTGCAGTTCGTGTTTTTTTGAACTTCTTTGACAAGACGTGAGTCAAGATGATCATAATGTTCATGTGTGAGTAGAATTATGTCAACATTTTTCAAATGTTTCGGTTTAACGTCCACAGGGTCTATAGCAAACGTTTTAGTTGGCGTTTTTAACAGTATACCTGAGTACTGATTAAACCACTCGAAAAAAACAGAGTTTTTTTCTGGAATTTTCTGTATTGACATAGTTAACTATCCTCAAATACATAATAAATACAAGTCTTTCTAAAAGCAATTACTATTTACATCCATTTAACTTAGCTAAAATAGAGTCTAAACATATTTTAATTTTGCAACGACATATTTTTATTTGCACATTTATGGTGTTGCATTTATGCATGTCTTTTTAACGTAATAGCTGCAAAATTTGTTTGATGATTACTTTTTTCTTTTGTTTGCCTTGTTTTTGTGTTGTTGTTTTTGATAAGGCTTAATAACTTTTTTAACGTGAATCTTGTTAGTATACTTTGTGTGATTGACATGGTAGATGTTTGGCTTCCTTACGGAAAAACAGATGTTTGTGTTAGAGTTCCAGCACGTAACCTGTTAGGTTCAATTACTCCTGTCCAAAAAAATGGAGTATCTGATGCTAAAGCAGAAATTGATAATGCTCTTAAAGCGCCTATAGGATCTAAACAATTAACTGAACTTGTTAAACCCGAAAGTAAAGTTGCTATAATTATTGATGGTGTCACGCGAAAAGATGTAACTAACGTTATGATATTGTCTGTGCTTGCTGAATTAAACAATGCAGGTGTAAAAAATGAAGATGTAACCCTTATTTTTAATTGTGAAAATAACGGTGTGGGAATGTCTGACGAGGTTACATCATGTTTAGGTGAGGACATCTTAAATCGCGTTAAAATAGTTAAGCATGATAGACAGGCAGATGATCTTGTTTATGTTGGCACTACTAAATCTCATGGGAACAAGGTTTTCCTTAATCGTGTTTTTGCTGAAGCGGACATTAAAATCATGTTAGGTGAAGTGTATCTGCACTATTATGCAGGTTATGAAGGTGGCAGAAAAAGCGTAATAACAACTGTTAGTGGCGAAGAAACACTTCAGCACAACAGTGTTATGATGCTTAATAACAATGCTAAAGCAGGCATTTTAGATGGTAATCCTGTTCATGAGGATATGACTGAGGTTGCACGTATATCTAAAATAACTTTTATAGTTAATGTTGTCTGCAATAGTAAAGGTGAACTCGTAAAAGCGTTTGCTGGCGATTTGGAAACCGCGTTTTCGGAAGCGGTAAAATTTGTAGACGAAATTTACAAAGTTAAAGTCGATAGACGAGCCGATATTGTTGTCGTGAGCGCAGGCGGAAATCCGCTAGATACAAGTTTAGATAAAGCATACCTGGCTATCGATAACGCTCTAGACGTTGTTAAACGTGGAGGCGTAATAATCCTAGTCGCAGAATGTCCTGAGGGATATGGCAATCAAGTGTTTTATGATTGGATGACTAGATTGGAAGATTTAAAAAACACTGAAAAAGAGATCAAACGCAATTTTGCAATAGGTGGACATAAAGCTTATTGCCTGCTAAAAACTCTACAAAGCCATCCCATAATTTTAGTATCTGCATTACCTGATTATTACGCGACAGACGTGTTTAAACTAAAAACTGCCCGAGCAATTAATGATGCATTAACAGACGCTTTCAAAATAGCAGGTTCAACATCAAGAGTATGGACTATACCCTTTGGTAGTTATACATTACCTGAATACAGAACTCCAGAAGAAATAAAAATTTAAAAACCTCCACTACATTAAAAAAGAAGTATCCAACAAAAAGCGCAATCCTTAAGTTTATTATTTGAACACGTAATAAAGGCGACAAAATGGAAACACCATATACAATACGAAAATTCGTACCAAACGATTTACAGGCAGTAATACAAACAAACCGTGTATGTCTCCCTGAAAACTATACTGACTTCTTCTTTATCGATTTACATCAACGTTATCCCGAAACATTCATCATCGCAGAAGAAAACAACAAATTTCTGGGATACATCATGTGCCGAATCGAAATAGGTTTATCAAATATTGGCCTCGGCGGCTTAACACGCAAAGGACACATAGTCTCCATAGCTGTTATGCCTCAGACAAGACGAAGAGGTGTCGCTCAAGCAATTATAAACCAAGCACTCGAAGGCATGAAATATTACAAAGCAAAACAAGCATTCCTCGAAGTAAGAGTAACCAACGAACCAGCAATTGCTCTATACAAAAAATTAAACTTTGAAATTAGCAGAACCATACCTGGATACTATTCCGACGGCGAAGACGCCTACGTAATGACCAAAAAACTAACTTAACCACAATTAACTCTTTTCACTTCTCTCATAATGATAAAGATACTCCTGTGCATACCCCGCATAAACCCCAAAATAGTTTTGAGCAAACAAACAAAGCTTTTCATATTCCCCATTACTTAACGATTTACGCCTATACAACTTTTCTACCAAATCTTGCGACAAACACTTAGCATAATTATTAAGCAAAATACGTTTAACCCAAACATCTACCGGAAACGCCTCCATTTTCCCCAAAGAAAACAAAAGCACACAATCTGCAACCTTTAAACCCACACCCGGAAACTCAAAAAGCCGCTTCTTCGCCTCAACATACGACAAATATCTAAAATCCTCAAAATCTATTTGCTCGCTATATACTCTTTTTGCGGTCGCTTGCACATACTTCGCCCTATAACCTAAACCACATTTCTCCAAATCATGCACGCTTGTCATCGCCAACTTTTCAGCTGAAGGAAACAACCAAAAAGTTTGCCCATCAAAACAACGCTTTTCACCATGACTCTGAGACATTTTGAAAAGCGTCTGTTCAATTGCTACTATATTTTTATAAGTGGCACAAATGAAACTTGCCAAACACTCCCAAGGAACTTGCCGGATAAGTCGCAAACCCATCAACTGTTTCAATGCAGCAGCTATATACGAATCCTTACTAATAGCATGCTCTATTTCTACTAAATTATCATTTAACCCAAAAAAAGCCGTAACAAAATCAGCACTTACGCCTTCAAACTCTAAACAATTACCATTGATTTGCCGAATTTTAAAAATTTTATCCCCTGAAATACAATACCACCAATCACCCTGCTTTTTACACCTAAACACTTGACCACAACAAAGCGTAAGATCTAAGTTAAATGCAACATCCAATTTAAGACTCATCTGTTTCCCCCTCCAAAAACTTATCTGCTTTAGGCACATCCTCAGACAAACCTCTCTGCTTACGTCGTTTCAATATATTTTGATCTGCATACTTTTGAGAAAGCTCTTCCCAATGACTAAACAAAGACTGCCAAGTTACCCTACCCGACGTTGCAGAACGAAATTCTTTAGAAAAACTAAACGTTTCAGCAACAGGTATAAAACCTTTAATAACAACATGGAAACCTTTTTGCTCAAAACTTTTAATTTTTCCTCTATGAGACGTTAAAATTCTTGAACATTCACCTGCAACTTCTGCTGAAACTGAAACTGTAATAGCGTATATAGGTTCAAGCAGAACAGGATTAGCTGTTAAAAAAGAAGCAAATATTGCTTTACCAATTCCATGCATAACAGCCTTCAAATCATTTTGATTCAAACAAAATTGCATATCCACTATTTTCACTCTTACACTCCTTACAGGTTCACCGCAAAGAGGCCCCGCATTACAGGCATATTCAAACCCATTAATCAATGCCTTCAAAACATCTTTTGAAACATCTTCAGTTTTCGCACTAAAATCCACAAAAGCATTACCCCTCACATCAAAATACAAAAGTTTAGCAATCTCTTCAACAGTTAACTTCTGATTCTCCCGTTCAGGCTCAACTTGAACACTAAAACTACACCCACACAGCTCCCCTAATTGTGCATGATGCTGTTTACCTAACCCTTCATTCACATGGACGACAATACCTCGCTGCGTAACACTCTCCATATAAACAACTCTTGGAGACGACACAACAATTTCTAAACCACAAATACGCTCCAAATTATTAATCGCAACTTCCAGATGCAACTCACCCATACCACTTAACAAATACTCACCTGTCTCCTTATGAGCTATCACACACAAATTAGGATCTTCAGAAACAATTTTTTCCAACGACGTAAACAACTCAGAGAGATGTTGAGGATTTTTAGGCTCAACCGCAATAGTCACAACAGGCTCAGAAACATAACAGACATCCTCAAAAGGAGATACCTCTTCCTTACAGGATAAATCACATAATGTTTCCCCAACTCTAACAATCAAAGGCAAAGACACTGAACCCAAAAAACCAGCAGACAACTCAGAAATTTTTTCCTGAAAAAAACCCATGTCAATATAAACCTCACCAACATCTACTTCAACTGCAGAATTAACTAAACACACCTTGGTTCCCTTACAGATTTTCCCTGAAAAAACCCTGCCAGTTGCAATACAACCCCCATCACTTGTTGCCACCACATTAGTTACATACATAACAACAGGCTCTTCATCTTTACATCCAGCTACAACACCTTTCATGCTGGAATTTACAGATGTTTTCAAAAAAGTTTCAACACGATACACTTGAGCTTTACGAGGATCAGGTAACACATTTATTACCATATCCAAAACAGCTTTATGAACAGGAAACACATTTTTGAGTTTTCCAATATCCTGCTGCTGATAAGCAGTTATTATATCCTGAAACTTTACGGCACTTCGTTTAGCCATATCAACAGTAAAACCCCAACCATGCAACGCTGCACCAAAAGCAACATTACCTCTATTAGAACTTATTTTCCATGCAGCTTTACACGATGATTCACCGTAAACTTCTATGAGATCATTAAAACTATTAATAATATAATCAAGCCTTTTCTGAATCTGTTCCTCATTAAATTTTAATTCAGTAATTAACCGATCAATTTTATTTATAAATAAAACCGGACAAACACGCTCTCTAAGAGCTTGCTGAGTAACAATTTCTGTCTGCGCCATAATACCCTCCACGGCATCAACTATCACCACTACACCATCAACTGTGCGAAGCGCTCTGGTAACTTTACCAGTAAAATCAACATGCCCCGGAGTATCAACTAAATTAACAACAATATGATTACCCTGAAAATTTTTATAAAGAAGACTAATGTTAGCCGTTTTTATAGTAATTTTTCGTTTTTGCTCTTCCTCTAAATAATCAAGCACACAAGCTGTTCCTATCATAGACGGCGAAAGCATACCTGCCCCTGATAGAAGCGAATCCGCCAAAGTAGTTTTACCATGGTCAATATGCGCAATTATCCCAATATTGCGAACTGCTTCTTTATTACCCATTAACTCCCGAATTTGCGCAACCTGCCTAAACCGTGACATAAACATACCTACATTAAAACCCTCTATATAGAGACCTATTAAAATTTAATATTACCGACACTCTTTACCTTATTGGAAAAGAGAAAACTCATGAAACCGCCTGCTAAATTACCAATTGAAAATTTAACTGAAGAACCATATGCAACAATTCTATGTTACCCACACACAAAACCACTGGAAGTAAAAAACCGAATCTCTGAATTAAAAACCATAGGAGTCAACATGGTAGAATTTACAGGCAACAGTTTAGCAGCTAATGTACCTGTAATAGGAAAAGGATATGTAGGTATCGTAATTATTGCATACACTAACAGAGAACAATTAGCACTGAAAATACGACGCCTTGATAGTGGCCGAGAAAACTTTTTCCATGAAGCAGAAATGCTGCAAAAAGCAAACAATATCAACGTAGGCCCAAAATTTGCAGCAGCTACTAAAAACTTTTTACTCTCTCAATTCATTAACGGCGATTTTTTGACAAAATGGTTAGAAACTAATAAAACTAAAAAAGCTTTTCACAGCGTTATTCACAACATTTTAGAACAATGTTGGAGCCTTGACATGGCCGGTTTAGATCATGGCGAATTAAGCAAAGCTCCCAAACATTTACTCATAGACAAGTCAGGAAAACCATTTATTGTAGACTTCGAAACCGCTAGTATTCAACGTAGAGTTGCAAACGTTACCTCAATATGTCAACATCTCTTTGTTGGCAACAACATTATACCCAAACTGATCTGGGAAACTCTGGGCGAAAAAAACAGAGACAACATTATTAATACTCTACGGAATTACAAAAAAGAAAAAAATAGAAAAAACTTTGAAACACTATTACAAACATGCCTTTAATAACGATAATTAAAGTTAACGTAACTCTTCAACTGAGGCATCGCATACTGACTGCTCTTCTGCTGTAACGGTTATAGCTTTTATATTCTTGTTTTTTCTTTTCTTTACTATTGGTAATATGAATTCAAATATTACGAGTAAAACAATAATTATCCCAAGAATAACTGGTATACTGCTGTTTTTTTGAGATTGCATTGCTATTGCACCTAACCATGGAATACGCATGACAACTTTACCATAAACATAATCTTCCGAAATTGCCCCATCATACGTACTGCGAGAATCTTCTGACGTAGAATGCCAGCTATCAATTCGTGTTGGTTCTTGAGGCCAAATATTTGGATAGTTATTCCCATCACCTTTCGTATAGAAATAAACTATTCCATCAACTTCAACCGTATCAGTAATACGATGAACAATATTGGCATGAGGGTCGTTTACTGCCATTTGTGGATTACGGAAAACTATTATGTCACTGTTTGGATAATCAACTCTTAGATTTTCTGCATCTACACCTTGAATAATAATCAAATCACCAACATGCAAAGTTCTCTCAAATGTATGTTCCAATGTATGTGATAAATGACCACACTTTTCAGTTGAAATACACATACTACTACTTACCACAACAAAAAGCGGAAAAATCTCCGTATCTAATGCCTTTGGCAATGCAAACCAGAAACCTATTATAATCATTGGAATTAACGCAAACGTAACTATAGTTCTAAAAATATCCTTTCTCCAAAGATTCCTTAACATAGTTACCAATTTCTATTTACCAACTGCAGTAGTTGTCAAAGTAGTTATAAAAGCCTTCTATAAACAAAAAAGACAATACCCAGACAAAATTTGTTACTACACCTCTTTTACACAACGTTATACATGACACGACCAAGAAAAACAAACGCTGTACCACCAAAAACCCTCAAAATACCTCCTTAACAATACCCTGAAAATATTTAACAACGACATTCTGATTACGCCCATGTCCTACTACACGTTTTACGCTTGAGTTTGTTGACCTGATTGGTCGACAAAAAATTCGTAAACATCCATACAGTTTGTAACAAGAAGAGACACATTTATCCGACATTCTTTGAGACATATCAAAACAACGATTGTTGAAAATGGTGTTCTACAAAAATATCTGAGACATCCAATAGGCAGAACAAGTATTTCTCCAAATAGAAGGAGTAACTATCAAACACCATCGAAATATTTAGATTCACCAAAATTTCATCAACGAGCTCAAACACGACTTTCCTGCAGCAAACTCATCTTACCTACCCACTATAGCCATAGTAAATTATTTTTCTCCAGATTACATGCCTAAATTAGTACACTACCCAAAATAATGCTATTATCCAATTATGATGAAAACTTAAAAACAACAAAGAATTAGATGCGTGCGATAAATATGCTAAATAACCCAAACTTTAATAACACAACTGTTAAAGAAGTGGTCCATACACAAAACAACCATAAAAACAACAAAAACATTTTCTCTCTAAAATCATTTAAACAAATTTCAGTCATTAACAACTCTATCAGAGCAAAAATACCTAGAAAAACTATTTTTTCATTTGTTTCATTACTGCTTACATACATGCTACTTTTTTCTCTTATACACGTTTTTAACACTACTTCTCTTTTTACCTTAGGAAATACCCCTGAACCCGTAAACAACCAAGAAGAACTTGAAGCTACCATAACCAATGGCCACACACTTATTACACTTATAACAAACAACCATCTAAACGTAGGTAACACACCTACCATACTAAACTACAAAATTATCACCCTAACCAACACCGCTAACGATAACGGTGACACCGGACCCGGATCAATAATCAGTGCAAACAACTAAAAACACTATTACTGTGAAAACTGGTGGACAATTAACTATTAACGGCATTATACAGTAACCCATAACAAAAACGGCACAGGTAGAGATATCTGCATTGAATTCAATGGACAACTCGTAATGATATCCGGTGAAATCTCAGACAACCGCATGAATAGTAGTAATGGCGGTTAGCAATGTGTACTCTTTAGACCTTTTTGAGATGTCTGGTGGCAAAATTACCAACAACGCTACCAATGGTCTTGATAGTTCTGGCGGTGTGCATGTACATTTTTTCTTTTTTCTTTTCTTTTTGTATATGTTATTTCATGTCGTTGTAAAAAGTTAATTAGTTTGTTTTGTTTTTAGCAGAGACGCAAATGGTGTATGTTATGTTTGAGGCTAAAGTTGGTGTTTCTATGCTTTACAGTTTACATGAGTCTTTTAATCGTATGGTTAAACAATTAAGCAGTGTGGGCACACGTTATGTTGAAATTTTAGATGACGGTGTTCATGAATTGAGTAAAAACAGAGTTAATTTACTCAAAGAAACTGCGAAAAGTTATGATCTGGAATATACTGTACATGCGCCTTTTGCAGATATTAATATTGCTTCTCCCTCACCAACAATGCTTAATGCTTCTTTAAAACGTCTTACTAAATCGCTTTATCATGCGCATGCTTTAGACGCAAAATTATGGGTTTTTCATCCCGGTGCTCGAACAGGTATCTCTCAATTTTACCCTGGTGCTGAATGGAAACAGAATACCCAAAGTATACAGGAACTTTATGATGAGGCTAAACAGCTCGGGGTAAATATTGCTGTAGAAAATTTACCTGCAAAATACTGGTTTCTAATGAGTCGCCCCGAAGATTTTGATAAATTTTACAAAGAAACCGGGTTGCCTATAGGCGTAGTGTTAGATATTGGTCATGCTAATCTTGAAAGTCAAACAGACCCCTTTTTTGATAAACTCGCTGATAAAATAGTTCACATTCATGTAAGCGATAATAAGGGTATTGATGATGATCATTTTGGTATTGGTTATGGCACAATTAACTATCCCTCAATTGCTAAAACTTTAAAGAAAATAGGTTATAATCAACGTGTGATTGTTGAATCTTGTGATCATGTACCTGAAAGTTTAGCGAAACTTGAAAAACTATTAAATTAACCCCTTTTTCACGGGGGTAATTCTAGCACTAAGAGATCTTTAGCTATTATGGTGTTTTCAAAAACTTTTTTTGCTTGCTCTAATAATAGTTTTTCATCTGAATATCTTGCACTAACGTGTGTTAACACTAACATTTTTGCTTCCGCTTTTTTAGCTTGTGTTGCCGCCTGTGTCGGTGTTGAGTGACCTGTTATCTCTGCTTTTTCTATTAATGTGTCATCATATGTACAGTCATGTATTATTACATCGGCATATTTAGCAAAACTTGTAAAATCATCAAACGGTTTTGTATCTCCAGTATATACAATCTTCCTCC
>Ga0123355_10021792_pt1 | contig 10262 bp, 3 predicted proteins | sample TergutEmb28metaG_3_FD_89872 | JGI IMG/M metagenome (GOLD analysis project Ga0123355, IMG submission 89872) | Embiratermes neotenicus P1 segment gut microbial communities from Petit-Saut dam, French Guiana - Emb289 P1 | ecosystem: Host-associated > Arthropoda: Insects > Digestive system > Gut ... | reverse complement strand
CACAAAATAAAAAGCGGAGGCGCCATGGAGGGGGAAAAGTGCGAGTCTTTATCCACGCTATCGTTGTACCCCCCCCCCCCCTTAAAAAAAAAAAAAATATGCCTGGTAGTCATTACTGTTAGAGGTTGAGCAAACCCCCGGGGCCATAGTGCGACCGGAAGGATTATGTCAATGAAAAATTCAATTGAATCGAACCCGCGACCTTCCGGCTTGTAGCGCAGTGCCTCAGCCAACTACGCCACCGAGTAGCCCTATGAAATGTATCAGTAGATTTTGAGTTGCATCATCCCCGTTGTGTTGGTTCTAATAACAAGAAGTCAGTGTATTACAGCCCCAATACTCTCAAAAACACCCCACACGGCTTGTATAGCGACCCCTGTAAGTTAAAACGCAACTTGATGATGGCCCACATATAGGGCCGAAACATTTAGTTGTATTCCTACTATACCACTAGATGAAATATAGTTGTGTTAGACTGAAAATATTATACACTGACTTCTTGTTATTTGTATCAGTAGAAATCTACTGTATCGATCTTCCGAACAATCTGCAGAAATTTGGCAACCATCTTCAATACAGATTATCATAAATCAAACACAACTGGAGGATGTGGAATATTTAACCTCTTTGGCTATCTCCGTAATAATTAACACAACATGTAAACGTGAAATTAAATCAAGAATTGTCATGGCAAAATCAGCGTTCAACAAGAAGAAGAATATTTTCACCAGCAAGCTGAACTTAGATTTGAGGAAGAAACTATTGGAATGCTACCTTAGGAACCCAGCTTTATATGGGCCTGCAACCTGGACTCTTTTGAAAGCAGATCAGAAATACCTGGAAACTTTTACAATGTGGTGCTGTAGAAGAATAAAGAAAATCAGTGGGACCAGTCGCACAAAAAAACGAAGAAGTATTATATAGAGTCACGAAGGAAAGGGAACATCATCACACATACAACAAATCGAAGGAATGCTAACTGGATCAGGAGGTGCGCCCAAAAAAGCGTAAGCTGTCGCGCTGCAGCTCCCAACTCCCGTCCCAAAATCGAAATTTAAAAAAACAGATTTTGCACACATTATATCAAACGTTTTACGTTATCTACTCTTCAGCCGAATTCAGCGGCTGAAATCGGCTGATGACTAGTGCATTAGAGTTTTTAAAAATACAGTAAAATAACTAGGATATTTTAGATTAAATTTAAAAAATTGCACCTCTTGTTTTAAACCAGGTTGGTGTGTCATAGAAATGTTGTTGTGCCAAAAACAATATTTCTTCCAAGCGCAATTTCTAAGGTGGATGAATGTGATCTCTCAGCGTTTCCAAACCAGTTTCCTTACCAAGGGAAAGAAAGTTATTGGAAAGGCATCGCTTAGAGGAAAAGGCGAAAACATCACCGTTGTTTGTGCCATTATGTGTGTGTGTGTGTGTGTGTGTTGGGGGGTACTAAGTGTCTCCTCTTGAGCTTACGCATGAGGATGGGAAAATAATTTTAAGCTCGACTACCTCCTCAGACAATCGCTGTGTTCCAGCTGGGATACATTACTCTGTTCTTAGAATGGGTTCATCACTCAAGGAAAAAGTCAGGGTTGACACCAACCATCCTGCATTGCGTTTGTTGAATAACCATTCTGCTCTTACAAGCCCAGAAGTCCTGCCGCGAAAGTGGAAGTCACATGATAACAATTCTACCTCATAAGTACCACAAAATAAAAGCACTGGACATTTACTTTGCAAACCGTTAGAAATGTCGTGCAGAGCCTACCAAAGAATACACTTACTTGATAGTGACATGTCCTGTGAGAACATGACAAAGTACCGATGTAAAAGTTGGCTGCACAATTCCCAGGCGCGTGATCATCAAGAAGCCTAAAAACTTCGTTCCGGCCCATAGAATTTCAGAGATAATTATAAGGTATCTATGTTATTAGGCCTGTCTGCAAAATTGGCAAAAGCGACTATTAGATTCGTCATGTCTGTCTCTCCGCATGGAACATTAAATTTGACATTTGAGAGTTTTTCGAAAAACTGTCCAAAAAATTCAAGTTTCAATAATATCGGACAAGAATCACGCGGTACTTTACATGAAGACCAATTTACAATTTTGATAACATCTCGCTCAATTCTTCTTAGAATGAAAAATATTTCGGAAAAACTTTGTAGGGAAAGTCAAAACACACATTTTGTTTTGTTTTGTTTTGTTTTGTTTTTTTTCTTTCTTTCGAAAATTGTGCCGTCTATGAGATAATGTGGAAAAGTGTCGTAGAGCGCGGCAGGCCACACGACAATATTGCGCAAGCGCATTGCATGCTGGATACCTAAGACTAAAAACACACATTCACAATATGTAATAATTTCTGCTTTTCCACTGCGACAATAGTGCTCGCAAATATTAATTCACGCGCATGCACTCTTCATTCATTTTAATTAGGCTGTGACATATTTCAAGTGCCGGTCTATTATTTTGACCAACTAAACAACAAATTTTCGCAAGTCCCCTGCTGCGCTAAGAAGTGTCACGTCTTTTCCTACACACACAGCATCTGGTCACCCTTTCTTTACTGTGATAATAAGCGCTAGAGTATTGACAACACCAGTTACCTCACTCTGCCACCAAGTTCAGATCTACCCTCAGCTCTCTCACACCATTATGGCCGATTACGCTGTCTGGCGCCGAATTTCAGTGGAAGAAATTGTACGGAGGCGCGGGAAGGCGGACAGCGAAACATTAACTTCAGAAAGAAGTGCAGCAAATGACGTGTTCTTCCGGGTCCTTTATAGCGGTTGATTTCATCAAAATGCTAGAGTCAGAATAGAGTTTTATTGAAGTGTGAGTGCACAGGGGCCGGAATAGCCAGGTCACGCATGACATGTACCTATTGCTGTATACACAGAAAAGTAACTCCTGATGATGAGTAGTAAACCTGCTCGAAACATGTAGAGATTAATTACTGAAATAAATTTAAAGTAAATAGTACATCGTAAAATGGTAAAGCAGTCCCGTTACAGGCCTGGAGTGGCCAAGAGGGTTCCAGGAAGTTAAGGTTCCCAGATTTCATGACAACGGCATAGGATGGTGGTAAGGTTGTCAGCCTAACGCACCGGCCGCTTTTACTCCCAGAAAATGCTCTTGGTACTCATTTCTGTCAGAGGCTGAGTCGACCCCAGGGCCGTAGTGCTATCGGGAGGATTTTATGTCAATGAAAAATCCAATGACACCAGCGACCTTCCGATTTGTAGCCCTTAACCACTGTGCTACCGCGGTCCCCCAAATAGTGCACCCTGTTGGTTCTTATTGCGCAAATCAGTGTTAGTTTCCTCTGAAAGCCTCCTGTTCCACTGAAGATTTCAGCCACCCAAGTGGATCATCCTACAAAATATGAGCCAATGACACGAAACAATGGAGGGATAAAGTCCGAAATATTGCCATGTCCGTAAGAAAGAAACTGATGTGTAAAGGGGAAGAAGAAGGAAAAGTAGGAAAGAAGAGCATATTTGCTCCCAGTTCTTGTACAATTTCGGATACACAGCCAGGCATCTTGATGGTTTTATTTGTTACACGGCCAAACCCTGGGGCCATAGTGCGGGTGGAAGGAATCGAACCCGCGACCTTCCGACTTTTAACACTTTACCTCAACCAAATGCGCCACCGCGTGCCCCCAACAAAACTAGCATGTGGCTAAATAAATACCGATAGACACAAAGCACGTGACAACCAATGTGAATATGAGAACGGGCCCACAAGAAAGTTCAGCTGAGGAAGAACCTTCCCCTGTCCCGATTTCAGATCTATACGCCCTACATAGTTTAGTGATAAGTATGCAGAATGTGCCGGATAGCTCAGACCCGAGCAACCCGTAGCCTGCAGCTAACACGTAGCCCGCGACAGCGTCAAGTTGTCCGCGGAGATGTTTTAATTTAAAAAAAAAAAATCTTTTTAACCTTTTCCCCTGTAAAGCCGAGAGAGAACGCCGCCGAAGCAATTTTGAAAACTTATGAGCTGTTTATTTACGGAGACATCCATTATATTAATAATTCATTTTGTAAAAATGTGCTATAACAAGCGACAATCTAGCCTACGTTGTGAGTTAGATTTTTATAAATTTTTCTATTATATTTTATTGTACATGATGTACACAAAAATACATAATTATATGTACAATTATTTATTCTTCATTCTGTGCATTGAATTTTATATTGTCCGCAGGCAGATTAAATTCTGCCGACGTTGCCCGCACCACGTAAAAGGATCAACAGGCACGTAGCTGCTATTCCTAGTACAAAAGCTCCTGCTCTCCCCCTCCCAACCACTAAATACTACTGTGTAGAATGTCTCTCCAACGAGCCCTTCAAATTTCATATTCAGTTTTTATATTCAGTAGTTCTATAATTTGTATTTTGTGCACTTGCTTTCGACTTGCCAATCCAACAGGAAAAATGCATGCCGGTACGTAGTGATGACACAACGTACAGCTGTTGAAAACGTAGGGTATGACGTAACTAAACTTGCAGCATGACTACACTGGCTACCTACAGACCATCATAACGAACAACATAGTTAGAATCACGGAAAACCTAGCCTACACGTTTATAATATAGGAACATACACATGCGACAGACTGGGCATGCTCAGGTGTCAAATCTTCTATTCCGTACAGCGACGCAGCTGTAACCTAAACACGTGCGTCTGTCACGTGACGAACAACGTAAAACACTCTTAACTTGAGTTAGTATGAATCGTGTTAGCAGCAATGGAAACAAGTCTGCCTTGCCCCAATAACCCGTAATGGTCATTGGTTTGTATCTCAGTTTGTTTGCACGTGTTTTATTTGCGATATACGGTGACGAATATTTGTTTCATTCCCACTCTGTACTGTCACAAAGAACGGCAACTTCGATTCTCAGAGAAGTCGCACCACACGACGTTCAATAAAACCTGCCACATGTGTACATCACAAACACCGAATTTGTTACGAACTATATTCTCGCGCCATTTTGTTGTCGTAACTTCCAGCTTCGAGGAAGCATTAATTCCACAATGAGGGAGCAGTTATTGTTTTATAGAGTGGTGAACTGGCCAGCAGATGGCAGTACGTACTACAGTCAACAATTACAAACATCGCTTTCCTGCGACATTTTGAGATTATGTCCGAGAAGTTCAACGTACGTATACAGAATATGCAAGTTATTTAGAGCAGATGAACGAAATAACAGCAATCGTAACAGACCCGATAGAACTAGCAAGTCTACGCGATAGAAATCCAGAATATATTTTCTTGTTAAAATGTCACTACAATGTAGCCGTGTTCAGAATATGCATGAGAATTCTGAGAAGAGTTATATCCTGCTACAGTAGCCGAACAAACGTGTCTTTGTGCCCGAAGTTGCAGCCGCTGCGTGCAGTAATCTCACACTGTTACTGCATTACAGGAACTGCACCTTTACACATAGGCAATCTGATTACACAGGAGAGCAATTTGTTCGTGCAGTCTCGTGAATGAACCTCATGGAAACAATTCCGACTTCTTGCAGGGCAGGTCGTTGATGGCGATAATTAATAAATAACTGGCGCAGTACCAGATGGATGAGACGATTCCTCAACGTGTATCACAGCAAGCATACAACGTATTAATATAACGTTAGAAGAAATAACACTCCGACCAAGAAAGTGACGCAACGAACAGTTTAGACGCAATTAACATCGGAACAACACATCAGCCAAGTTGTTCCCGCGGTTGAAGAAGTAGTAGTTTAAAGCAGGAATGTCCAAAATGCAGCCCTCATCTCATAAATAGTTTCAATAAAACAATCTAACAAACATAACATATTGACTCTAATGAACATAAATCCCCCCCTGTTCCTTTTCGGTATATGTACACACAAATGCGGCCCTCGGGGAAGTACTTATAATTTGCGTGGCCCTCCTGTGGGCTGAAGTTGGCCAGCCCTGAGTTAAACCACAAAATTTGTAGTCTAATAGAAAACAGAAATTTTAAAAGGACAGTTGTTTATATACATTTGATACACAAGCAAGAGAAAGTCCGTAATGTCTAAAAATATGCCACAATTGCTTTATAAAATAATCATTTTCATCAAATTGTTAAATAATAGTATTCACTGTCGAAATTGTAACGTAAGTCACATCGTCCTCAAGAAGGTACAGACAAGAACACTTAAATGACATGTTGGAGAAAAAGTATAACTGTTTAGTTTCAATGAAATGTTCCAGAAAAACAAGACAGGCAATTTAGGCATAACGTGACATTGTGGCGCTTTCGTGCAACAATTGTTGCGGAGGAAAAGCGATAAGTATTGCATATTTTGAGTGTGGTGTGTTTGTAGCGTTAACATCCAGTATGCAATGCGCATGCGCCATGCTATCGTCTGTGGCCTGCTCGGATCTAGAATATTTTTCCACTTTATCTCATAAACGGCACGATTTTCGTAAAAAAAAAAAAAAGTGTGGTTTTGTTTTCTCTACAACATTTTTTCCGAAATATTTCTCATTCTAAGAAGAACTGAGCTAGATGTGATCAAAATCGCAAATTGGTCTTCATGTAAAGTACCCGTTATTGTGGTCCGATTGTAATGAAACGCGAATCTTCTCGACAGATTTAGGGAAAATTTTCGAATATAAAATTTTATGAAAATCCTTTCAGTGGGAGCTGAGTTAAACAATGCGGACGGACGGACGGACACACGTGACGAAGCTAATAGTCGCTTTTCGCAATTTTGCGAACGCGCCTAAAAAGTATAAAAAGCGTATCTAATTCGAAATAGCTTCTGTTCTACACAGGGCCGGACTAAGAGGCGGACCAGCCGGGCAGCTACCCGGAGCACCAACCTACAACGAAGCGTCGAAACGTCATTTGAATAATTTGAAATATAGATCTAGTAAATTCAGCCTTCTACAAGCGAAAGAATTTCTCCGAAAATTATCCGCACTTTGGACACGAGGTCTCAAAAATTTTCTCCAGCCCTGTCTTAGGCCGAAAAAAGGTTTAAAGAGCATCGGTATAAAGGGACGCCAAATTATTAGCCTGTCTGGGGCGCCAATGTGTCTCGGGCCGTCCCTGGTTCTATAAGGTACGGTACAGCATGTGAGGCTGCCATGACTGCCATGTAAACGGTGCTGTCGTCTGCGATGTGACGCCACGTAGTCTGGCAGACATATACAAGCACTCCAGGGTAAAACTGCTGCCTCGATCAACTATCTGATTATGGAGGCAGCAGACTGCCGTGCAGCGTCAGTAGATGTCCACCAGACTATGCATCATCATTACCCACATAACACCTTCACAAACACTTTCATCAAAGCAATAAAGAATTTAGGTTTTATCAGTAGAGCACACTATCTCATCAGGAACGCCAATACAAATAGCAGTTGCTAGGGAGACCGAAAGAGTGCACACCGGTATGACTGGCGACACAGTATTAGCCATCGGATAAGTGTTCCTTGAATTAGCGGTTTCATGTTCCTAAACTTACCGTATTTCATATTATATTTAATGTCTCAAAACCCTGTTCAACTTAATAAAATGGTACGTCATAAACCCAAAAAAATAATTTTCTTTCCTTTGTCCATCACAGAAGATAACTGTGAATCAGCTGATTAAGCACATCTCGATCCCCTATGCACTCTTTTTCCTTTACTTCTGTATTTATTTCTTGCTTTATTTTGTCTAAATATGAGGTGGTCAGTCATTGGCCTCTCAAAGCAGAGGTCCGGACTGCATCCCAGGCAAATCCATGTAAGATGTATAGTGGACAAAATGGCACTGTGATAGGTATTTCTCCAAGTACTTTGGCTTTCCCCTGTCGGTTCCTTTCCACCAATGCTGCATACTCATATTTCATTCATCTACCATCAGTGATAAACAATCTCAGCAACTAACAGCATTGTTAAATAATATGCTGTCTCTCTTAAGTATCTCCATTAATTTCCAATCACATCACAAGCAAAATACCTACTATTACAGAACCCAAACTTACATTTAAAAAAATATATCCATCACAGCTTAAAATATGCATATTTGGCAGACTAACTTTTATGTTACACACAAAACTGAAGCAGGTAAGTTCCTAAACATTCATGAAGACATTATGAGAAAGAAAGAAAAATTCTCAAAATTTTACATAACATGCTTTAAAATGTGCTAATCGAGGTGTTTTATATTTTCAAAAGAAATATAAAACAAAAAAATCAATGAACTTTTACTTTTTAATAGACAGCAATAAGTGGTGGCATTAGTTATGAAGAAACAAACAGAGGGAAACGTGATTTGCAAATTACATGATGAATTGAAACCAACATATTTAAATATCACAGTGTCCTGGCATATGACATCAAATAATTTGGCACAAAATTTAGGGTTGTAAAACTACCATACAGACAACTTCATATACATTAATTTCATGTTGTTTTAAAATCTAAGAAATATATTACAGAAATTAGGAGCACATATTAAGGATCACAATTTATTTACATTTTAGCAGTATATAAAGAAAACGGAACCTAGCACAATTTCCCACTAGGAGCTCAAAAAATGTTTGTAATGAATATTTCATGTTCACAGACTAAGCCATAAAAACTGTATCTATTTAAAACCCTGGAAATGCATGCATTTCAATTATGTCTTTAAAAATAATTCGTACATACCATACCCATCTACTTATCGTCAAAACTTAACAGATAGCAGTCAATTTACTTTACACTATAGCAGCCAATAATTACTGTGTACTTACATTCAGTGTTTCATACATTGCAGGAAACAACAGCACGATTACTTTTCATGGCAGTGAGGTGGGTTCGGTGCCTGGCACCATTCCAGACTCTATCCAAGAGAGACCAGGTAAGCAGAAATGTATCTGACATACAAAATATTCTGGGATGACGGCATTTATGCTTAAAATGACATACAGTCTTCTTAATTAACATGCAGATTCTAGTAGGATAGTTGCCAAAAGTACATTGTCATTCTGCAATCCAATCGCAAAACACGGCCATCAGTCAGTCTTACCTAAACAGCAGAATTAAGTCAGCAGGTGTTCTAGATATTATATTTACACACTCATATCTTTCATGTCTCTTACAATAGTAACTAGCTGATGAATTAACTGGATAGCTAACAAGCTAACAAACTCTTCAGTAATTTGTTCCAATAATAACCTACAGTTTATATTCTAACAAGCAGCCATATCATGAGCCTGTAAGATTTGGGTCGGTCATCATAACTTATTTCTCTCAGTTCCGTTACCCTCTTCAGATGTTTTTCATCCAGATTTCCACACATCTCATGTTTCTCACATCCAAGGTACAATACTGTTAACTGTAATCTACTTGCATTAACTAACAAATAATAGAACAGTCAAAACAGCTGCCTACACTATCTTCAGATTGGGCCACAATTCAGCTGTCAGCAACAAATATGGAGTCTAGTTACAGTACAGACTTTCAGGATTTCTGATTGAATTACAGCTGCTGCTACTCCAAGAGTCTTGGAAAGAGCTATTCTTGTTGCACTTGGCACAATGGTCCATCCCCTGGGATCTATCGGCTCTTTTTGGCTGCAGCAAAGCTAGGGACCGCCTTCCACAAGATGACATCACCAACAATGAAATAAAAACCATACAGGTAATAAATCCCACTAATGCTCAAAATACATAGCATTATCTCCCCACTCTTTACAACCTCAAAAAGCACTCACTGTTAGCTTCTAAAACATCATACCTGATAATTTATGATATCAAATTAATTCATTAATTACATTACAGTATACTTCAAGTCCTACATAAAAAAGAAACATCATCACAGTACACATACCATTTTCCAGAATTTTTACATGATATTCATAACTCATGTGTGTACCATGATGGTCTTTCTTTACACATGTACATAATTTGTGACAAATCACCATTTCTATAAACCACGAACCTTGCAATTATTAGAAGTAAAACAGATCAATATTCAAAAAGCAGAGCAGAGTTGGGTATTGTAGGGTAGAGTAGGGTAGAGTACAGTAGACTAGAGTAGAGTACAGTAGAGTAGAGTAGAGTAGAGCAGAGTAGAGTAGAGTGGGGTGGGCACTGAAGTATCTCTGGCACCATGACCACTTCTGATCTCTTGTGCAACACTTTGCTTAACCCTTTGACGCCTAACGACCCCTATAGTGGTCGTACCGCACCGCTAACCTCTAAACGTTGCATTTTATATATTAATTCAACAAATATAGTTACTGAATATTTTAAACATGGTATATACT
>Ga0123355_10021791_pt1 | contig 10262 bp, 8 predicted proteins | sample TergutEmb28metaG_3_FD_89872 | JGI IMG/M metagenome (GOLD analysis project Ga0123355, IMG submission 89872) | Embiratermes neotenicus P1 segment gut microbial communities from Petit-Saut dam, French Guiana - Emb289 P1 | ecosystem: Host-associated > Arthropoda: Insects > Digestive system > Gut ... | reverse complement strand
ATTGTAGCGGCATATGCTTGAGGGTACACAAAAACGTTTTTTACTTTAATTGCATAAGGAACTTTGTTGTACTTAAAGTGAATCGGTTCACTGTTGTGCTTGAGGTATTGAGCGAAGCTGTCACCCATCGCCTTGCATTGCAGCGGCGGCAGCCCCACTAGAAGCACAACATCAAAGCATTCACCAGGGAATACGCCTGCTGAAGTATTATCGTCACCGGCAAATACTTTGCCGATTGCGAAAAGTGTTAGGATAAAATAATCTTCATCCTGGGTTTTATCGGGCTTTTGTGCCATTCGCTTGTCTACAAGGGCATATTCCTTGCCTTTGTAAATAAGAGTATCGGCACCCATTGCGGGTAGATGCCCAACTTCTTTGATGCTCGCAGCAAATGTGTGGTTCAGTGTTTTGACGTTGCGGTTACCGTGATCCACGGGTAAAATAAATAACTGTGCCATTTTGCACCTCCTGATTTTTTATGCATCTTGTTTGGTTAATACGTCCGTAATACGTCTAACTTGTGGAGTTAGCTGTTAATACGTCCACAATACGTCCGAGTTGTACCCTTGTTACATAATATATAAATGAAATCAATCATTTTGCATTTATATAGGCCCCTGTATCTATCGGTGAGATGGTTGGACAAAAACCTTTACGAGGTTATGGCCGTGGCTATAATGCCCAGCAGTGACGCAGGGTTTAGGTACCCTGCGTCACTCTGCTTGTTTATAGCTTGTGTGTCAGTATGAGAATGATGTTGCCGTCCATATCAAATGCAATTTGGTTAGCGGTATGCATTAATTATTGGATGGAGCATATGCCGTTCCTTTACCACTGAACACATCTTGAACCCTAATAAGCTCTCCCGTATTTTTTGATGTGATTTATGCGTGCCTGCCGAACAGCGGTCTCGTCGCATTTATCACAACAGCGGGCATCATAGTCGTCGATTACCGGCTGAGGGTTATTTCCGCCAAAGATATAGTGACCATCACACAAGGAACATTTCCCCGCGACGCCAATACCATGACCTTTACGCATCGATTTCAGGAATTTAGCTTTGTTGAGACCTTCGTATTTAGCACGACGCTCTAGGTAGTGTTTTAGAGCTTTGTTACATACAGGACAGCAGATATCCCCTGCTTCTTTGGAGTTACCGCAAGCACAAACTTTTGTGGGTATAGTTTCTTTTGTGCCTCTAATGTAATTAATAAAGCTACAAAAGGTACAGGTTGGTTTGGATACTCGCTTAGAATTACCACAAGCACAGACTGTTGTTGACACTGTATTTCTGGTATCAATATTGCTGGCGGACTCAGCTTCCGCTACTTCTGTAGCGCATCTAATTACGTGAACCGCACTTACCTTTGGATCTTTTTTCATGGTGAAACCTCCTGTAATATGATAGAATTTACAAGACTCAAGCCCTTCGCAGATGGGGGTATCAGCCGGCTTTGATTTGCCCCACCTGACTTGCTCGACCTTGTAAGCCCATCATAAAGCAGAATTAAACAAACGTAGTTTCCGTAAAGTTTTGATAAAGTTCGGGTAAAGTTCGGAAAGAGAGGAACACCTATGTCAACAAACCCTTTATCTATGCGATCTTTTGGAGAGGCGCTCAGATCTTCAATGAAAAAAGATGCAAAAATAAAAGATTATGATACAGAAAAAAATAGTTTCATAAACTCAGCATCATCGAATGCAATACAAATGAACGCATCAACTAAAGAAGGGTTTTACGGCATTCTCTTTGAGGCATTGATTTATAAGAACGATGGTAGCGATGGTATTAAATTACCAGATTTGAGTAAGGGCTGGATAAGCCAGACTATCAATTCTAAAATACCCCTAAACGCAGGGATATTAGAAGTAGCACAGCAAAAAAATGTTGAACAAGATATTGCTGAGTATTTTAGGGTTAATCTCATACCGAATATTGCACCTCAAATGAAGAACACTACACTGGCTGACATACATTCATTGGTTGAAAACGACTTATCGCTAGGGATAAAGGAGCTAAGATCATTAAAACGAAAAAAAGATAGTCAATCAGATCATGACTATCTTGCAACGGTGTGGATACGAGCTGTCCTACGTGGAAACGACTATGATTCACAAAAATCTAAAACAACAGAGGATGCTGTACATCCAGTTAGCAGCGTGGATATCGTAGCTGTTGTTGAGTCACCCGTAATATCCTTGCCGTATGTTAGGAATAAGCGTTTCCACGGACGCTCAATTGCTTTAGAAAAATTACATGAGTCATTTCTTCGTGAACCCAAAGATGTCCCAATAGTGACAACCATATGTGGGCTAGGTGGTATGGGGAAATCGCAACTGGCATTAGAGTATCCATGCAAGCTACCTGATAATAGTAGAATCTCATTCTTGTTTTTTTGCCCATATCCACTCTCCTCAATAAATGTCGAGAACAAAATAATTTTGTCATTAGATTTCTTTTGTCAAGGTAGTTCCACATAGAAGTTCAACGCATCAGAAACTCAAATACATTTAGTTCATCGTCTATCAAATATAATAGATATTTCTTCTCGGTAGGCGATTGCATTGCTGTGTGTCGATTCTCTATAATAGTCACCATCATCGGGAATCAAATAAGACTTCACAATACTTTCAATTTCACGAGTATCAATTGCAATTTCATCAGATATTATATCGAAATCAGTGATTTTATAGCACTTCAAAGCACTGAGAAACTCTGTAATTTCTTCATAAACATCATCTATTATCATATCACTAACAGACTTAACTACATTTTCAATATCACATTCTTCGTCATATTCTTCACCATAGTATACATAGTTAGAACTGTCTTTTATAAACGATGAGATGTCGTAATTTGAGCAGAAATCAGAAACTGAAATACAATCCCCGTGAAGGAATATGGCTTCTTGTAAAAGCTCTTTTAGAAATGCATAACTTTCATCGGTAAGCCATAAATTTTCATGGAGTTCAAAAAAATCTGTAACAATGTTTACCCCATCTATAAATTTCTCTAAGCTAAATACTGCGTATGTGAAAAGATTCTTCAATCCGTCAATGTTCAGGATGTTTGAAATACCATAAAACTCAAACAATGGCTCACTAAGCAATTTCCCTAAAATTTCATTATGTGTCAATAAATCGAATTTCTCAGCAGCACTGTCAAATGCTGTATGTAGATATTCGTCAATCAAGCTGATATATTTGCTGTCGGCCAATTCATTGTTACATATATGTGAAGCTATGAAATAGAGCATTGAATTATGCGTCGAAAATTTAATGTCCATAATGGTACCATCGTGTAACCTACTCAATATATGCCGAGCAAATTCAGAACCTTTTAGGAATCTCTCGATTTGCAAGATATTAGTGGCTGTGCTGATGATAGTAACAATTTCAGGTTCGTTGTCTGCTATTGTATTTTTCAAGAAATCATTAACCGATGGGTTTATAGTTGCTATTTGCTTTTGACCTTTGCTATCTGTAATTTTTACCATAGACTGGTTAAGCCGTCCAAGAACAGCATCAAATGTATTTTTTGTCGAATCAATATTTTGCTCTTTTGTTATTCGTGAATTATAGCAATTTTTTAAGACTTCGCTATCAATGCTGGTGTCCGTTAGAGAAAACAAAGTATTTAAGAAAATCCTGTCAACATTCTCCATGCGATGGGTGTACTCATTTTTCCATATGTCGTTTGGATTATCTAAACTATCAAAGATAAGTTTTGCATAGTCGTTAGCAACTATATCTTGCCAACTAAATCCTAGTGTTGCAAACTCTACAATTCGAGGGGTATAGTTAGGGTGGGACACAATCTTAAAATAATTTTGGTCGTTTTTTATGTTGTCATAATAGGCTTGAGGAACATTCTTTGAGACTAAGTGGCTATAAAATATTTCGGCCTTTTCAATCGGGTGGAGGGTGTCCATGTTTATTACATACTTGCTGATTTTATTTGACTTCATGAATACATTGAATGCGTCGCTTCTCTCCTTTGCCTCATTCAAAACCGTTATTCTCGAATTGAGAATAATCTTCTTGTTTTCGTGTATTTTTACATAATCAATTAAGGCAGTAAGTTCGGCTTCTTGGTTTTCTTTCATACTAAAATAATACTGTCCAAGACAATCATCAAGCAGTACGATTTCCTTTGCTGCCCTATCATGAGATAAGGCATCTTTTATATCCTTAACGCTTCCGTTCGTGGTGTATCTAACTGCATATCCTTGCTCTGCATAATGCAATAACAACATTTTTGATGTCATTGTTTTTCCTATGCCCGGATGCCCAACAATGAAAATCATTCGGTTCTTATCTAAACGCTCCATACAATCATCATACGCAGTAGTTTTAACGAAATAATTAGCTTCTTCTGTAATGTTGCTAAACAATGCTTCGCAATCAATGAAGATATGCCGATTATATATTTCATTCAAAATTCCAGATGCGTGAAGCCACAATTTGTAGTGATTTCTAATGATGTCAGAATTTTCTTCCTTCTGCAAAAATTCGTCAATCTCTGTTAGGGTTATCACATTGCGGTCAGATTCCATGTATTCTGAAAACATATTGTAAATTTCGTTAATATTGTTCGCAGTCAAAGTCATTCCACAACAAACATAATACTGCTTAGGGCTTTTTTCGTTAACCTTCGGCAACTCTTTTTTTAATGAAGTCCGCAAGTTGCTAAAAGTGCTTCCGATATAATGTTTGACTTGAACCAAGACATTGTTTCCTGATAAGTTATCTGCCATATCAATTCCACCATCTCTACCCTTGGTGAACTTGCGAAGTTTTACAGATAAAATCTTTTCCATAACATCTTTGCAGAGGTTTTCAAACTCAACATCGTTTAGCGCATGATAGTTAAACATAAGTTTGCTTACCGCCTTTTCGTGTTACCCCTCTAACGCAAAATCCCTATAATCCGTCTTAACCACATACTTACTATCCTTATCAACCAACGGCGCATTGGGCATAACCTCAAACCCAAGGGCTTCAAAATGCTTTTGTGCGCATTCGATTTTTACCCTTTCGACTTCTCGCTGTTGCTCGTCATTGGAATCGCCTTTTGTTTCAACAACAAAGTAAATCGTTTGCTGTTTACCGTGGATATTGCGCTTAACGATAGCCCAGTCTGGTGTGTATAAGCCGACTGGTGTTGAGATGGTAAGTATCAATATCAATCTTTTCGGCAAATCTAAACTCAACCTTTTCGGAGAAACATTGTCAAGGGGGGGCAGAGAAACAAAATCAGTGCAATGAACTTCCTCTCCGCAAGCGGCGGGGTATTGATTTTGAAGAAAATAGAACCGCTACCAAAAATGATTATGTACTCTGGCGGCGGTCACAACTTATTTATTAAGCCTTGTATTTAAATGTTGATTTGAAGACCAGTACTTATAACGAAAGCCATAACCGAAGCGGTAAAACGCATGAATTGCATTAAAAAATATATTTTTCAAGTTCATCAAAAGCTTTCTTAAATTTACGTTTTCTTTCCTGCATATCATAAGGTATTGAATAGTTCTGCTCATACCCCGATGAAACAATCAACCATTCAGTAATGGCTTCATCAATATATTTTTGTTCACGATCAAAAGAAGAATATCCGCTACCACTGATGCGGTAAGCAAAGTTCTTACTTTTTTCATTTCCACTAATTATATTGTCATAAATGGTATCTTCTCCAGATATATGACGTTTGAATAGATAGCTGTATGAATCAAACTCTAATGTCAATGGGTACATGATGATGAAAAATGCGTGCCATTTCATAACTTGTTCATAAGCATCACACATCAAAAGGGCATCTTTTTTTAAATTCAAAGACGACGAGTTGCTTTTGTCTTCAATATTGACATACAAAGAATTGCATATGCGATCTGATATGAAATGTTGCTCATCATTGTCATAGATACGAGGTAGTTTTACTTCCATGCCGTTATAATATAAGTAATTTATTTTCGCAAAAGATATATTTTCACGACAATGACGATAGTTAATTGTTTCGTCAATATCTACAATTTTTCGTGATATGCTATCATTTATTGATTCGCACACAAACATATCTTTTCTACTACCAATTGTGATGATGAAACTACCGTAATCTATTTCTGTGATGTGTTTTTGCATACTGTAATAATATACATCACTGGCATTAAACTTCTTGCGTGAATTTTCCATTTTTACGTTGTAAAAGCATTGTGGATATTCAAATGGATAGTGTGGAACATAATATGGTTTATTTCCCATATAATCGTCATAGTGTGTGTATATTCCATCTATACCATGCTCAGCGAATAGGTCTGTTAAACTTAAAGTGTTATTACCTGATATGCTAACTGAAATTGTAGTTCCATAATCACATTCCACCAGTTCAACATCGGGAATATCTCCATCTATACGAGCAACAAAACGATATCCTTTGCCTGTTGTGTCCAGCCAGTGGCGAGTTGTTACTTCAATTTCATCCCCAAGTAAAAATGCTGCAAGTACACCTATGCCAAATCGTCCAATTCGTGCAACTTTACTTTTACCTTTACGATCAGCAAAAGTTTGCTTCCAGTCTGCGCTTTCCTTGTATGACGCACCAACTTTCATGAAATAATTTACCAATGTATCAGATGTCATACCAATTCCATTATCTGTGATGACAAATTTCCTTTCAAGTTCGTCTATTGTACAATAAATTTTCGCATTTCCTACATAAGTTCCATCCAATGCTTCTCGTTCACGACAGGCATCAATGGCATTTGCAAGCAACTCCCTAACACCATACAATGGTTTGTTATCGTATAGTGGATTCACAAAATATTTAATCACTTCTGGATTAATGCGCAAAGACGCATCCACCGGCAAAAAAGAAAATGACTTCGATTCATACAATTTTGACCACACTTTATGGACAGTAAGTTTGTACTTATTACATTTAAACTCTGGTAACGACATCCATACACTATCTAATGAAAATTGAATTTTTTTACAGTAATTGTCAATCCTCAAAAACTGGTTTGTATTTTTCGGGTTAGCATCCACATATATTAATTCGAGATCATAATTGAATGTCGGTTCATAAACACACCGATTGTCTGCCCACTGTTGCTGTGAAAAAGTATTGCATAAACGTTGATGATGTTCATGATTAATAGGAGCGCGATATTCGTTTTTATCATCTATTTCGTCTGCTACCCATAAAAGACCCATTAATAATGCAATTGGTATTTTACGTGGTTTATATTCTTGATATTTATTTGTAAAACCATCATCAATTAACATTGTCATGATTTCTCGTAATTTACCACGATGTCCCATTGCTATATATCCAACTATTTTTGCATAATCATCCATTTTCATTATTTCTAAAGGCCGTTCATTTTGGGGAAAGCCATTCATGGCAATATGATACGCTAGTTCATGGTGGTAAATGCGTATAAATTCTCCCACTGTATAACGATTGCTTTTGCTGAACATATTTATACGGCGCGACTTTAACTCATCCATCATGTTCTCGTCATTAATAATTTCGCCATAAATGCGATTTAATTCTTTTCCACTATAATTCCGCAATTCGCCGATAAATGCTTCAAATCGCATTTCCCATGATTGTGTGCGGAGTAACGAACGAAAGCCATCTTCTGATATAAACATTCCTAAATCGTGTATGTAGGTAGCAAGAACAAAGACTTCAACGCTTTTATCATCTAGTAGCGCAAAAGATTCACTAGATAAAAGTTCTAGTGCATACGAGAGCACTTTTTTCACATGGTCTAATCCGTGCATTGTGTACTCAGGAAAGTAGTAAGGCTTCATTGTTATACTATATATAGATTCTATTTTTTCAATAGACACTTTTGCTTCATTGCTTAATCGGAGTTTCATCACATCAGCAACTGTCACAGAAGTCACCTCTTTTTGATTTTCATAGCCTTAATATACCACAATTATGTGGCATTTCCAATGCTAAGCGATGCAAAATATGATATCAACTATCTTCGTTTTGATCTATACTACTTACTCTGATGTAGCCATATGTTTTTTTAACAATCCTTCCTTTCGCTTAAAAATATAAACCCGCACTGTTAAAGTGCGGGCATTGATAATAACTTCATATGTTCTAATCCATTATGGGTTCATAACTTATTTTTTGCTTATTATGGGTAATTGTAACCCTGTTTTGGTTATGCTCATCGGCCTTTTTCTTCGCAATGGCCATTCTATCGTCATGGGATAGTAAATATCGCTTGCCGCTAGTCTGCCGTTTTGTGCTTATATTCCTTACCAAAGCGCTTCTCGGAATAATGCTCTTTTGAATGGCGAGTGTTATATAACTTCGCTCCACAATCGGCACAAAACACAAGCCCTGTAAATGGGTTGGCTTCGCCTATCTTGTCTATCCGGCGCGGCGTACCTATCAACCGTTGTACGGTGTCAAAGGTTTCTTGGTCTATGATGGGGTCATGGTTGTTATGGAAGATTTTCCATTTGTCTTTAGGATTCCATTTAGAGTGCTTATCCTTATAAGATTCCTTGTTAGTACGGAAATTTACACGATGCCCGCAATATTCGGGCTTCTGTAACATCTGTTTTACTGTAGCACCGTGCCAGTCGTAGGGATTTGATAAATCTCTGCGTGATGGTCTATCTCCGACCATTTTATTTTTTGTGAAATAGACAGAAGGTTTTTCTATCTTTTCTGATGTTAACTGCCGGGCGATTTGATGTGCGCCCATGCCATCTAGGGTCATTTGAAAAATCCGGCGTACTACGTTAGCCGGTTCTTCGTCAATTAGCCATATATTTTTGTCATTGGGACATTTACGATAGCCATATATGGCGTTATAGGATAATGGCTTTCCGGCGTTGCCCCTTAGATAACTACATATCAATGATTTCATTGTCCCATCACCCTTTTGTCTGTTGGAATTGTTGCCAACTTGGTAATGTCATTTTTAGCCAAGCGGAGGATTTTATCACCGATATGCTCCTTACTTGTGTTGCTTGTATATATGGCTACCTTGTAAAAGGTTGAGCCGATGCGCTTTTGAAAGTGTTGCGGCTCTTGCTGTTGTGCTTGTTTTAATTCTACGGATATATTCATACCACCGGCTCCCTTCTCGGAATCAATTTTTGTTGTGTAGGTTTCGTAAGTCACTTCCTTCCATAAAGATATAGTTTTATCAAACCCAACCCGGAGATTTCGGATTTGATTGTTTTATGTTTCTTGTTTGGCAGTCTCCCCAACCCCGTTCCTGTGGCCGGCCTTGTTTGACCTAACCCCGTTAGCACAATCCCCGCCCTTCTCGCACTTGCTTCTCCGGGAAGCAAGTCTATGCAAGAGTGTGGCGGGGATGGTATCTGGTTGGATGCTCATGAAATTGTCAAAGCGCATATCGTTCCCGCGCATCAAGCATATACGATATTAAATTGACTATTCAAGAGGTTTTGGCTATCATATAAGTAACGGCATAGCACCTATATCATAATTCCTGTTAAACCGAAAACCCCCAAAGTGAAACAGTCGTGGGCGAAGCCCACTCCTGTTCCCTTTGGGAACAGCGCACTTATACAGTATCAACAAGTTGATACTGCCGTACGCCCTGCGGGGCTTGCCCTGCCGTTGGCGGGCATTAGCGGAGCTTCGCTCCTGTGGAAACATAGCGGGGTAAACCCCTGCAAACACAAAACCGCCTTTCGGCGGCAATAGTGCGGAGGTGATTCTGTTGAACACATATAACTTTACAAGCAAGACGCGAGAGTTTGGTCGTGTGGTTTTCGCCCTAACCCTTGACCGGAAACGATTAAAAGAACGTATCGTAATCGGTAAGGTTGACGAAGTACGGAGGTTGCTTAATGGCGGCGATGGCGAAATCTATCATGATGAGATTCGTCCGTTGGGTAGTTTGCTTTTGACTTTTGAAAGCAATACGGACGGTGTATGGAATAAACATATCCATACATTACGTGAAAGTTATAAAAAGTTTCGGAATTATCCCTTGTCGCACGGCGTGAGTCATGATAAGCTTAATACTGCATTGGAATGGCATACATTCACCAACTCTTGAAAAGGCACGAGAGGAGGTGAAATAATGGCCAGAAAGTGCAATCCAAGACCAGAGGTTAGACGCGCAGGGAGTACGCTCTCAACAAGTAACTCCCAACGCGCTAAATCTATTGCGGCTAGGAAACTAGCCAACCATAGATGGGCTAACCACCGGTAACAAAACGGGCCAAGGATTTTATCCTTGGTCTTTTTTGTT
>Ga0123355_10021790_pt1 | contig 10262 bp, 9 predicted proteins | sample TergutEmb28metaG_3_FD_89872 | JGI IMG/M metagenome (GOLD analysis project Ga0123355, IMG submission 89872) | Embiratermes neotenicus P1 segment gut microbial communities from Petit-Saut dam, French Guiana - Emb289 P1 | ecosystem: Host-associated > Arthropoda: Insects > Digestive system > Gut ... | reverse complement strand
ACTAGTGCCTCAGCCTGCATACGGATACCACACCACCACAGCCAAACCACAACGTAACAACAACACACATCGAACCAGAGCAATACAACCCATGAAATAACTCAACAAATAAGTCGCAAGCTCATGAGGATGGATATATTAACATCCGAAACATGTTGAGCATTAAATAATGAAATAATAAAGCAAGTGACATCAAGTTGGTCTCTCTTTATTCAACTATCGTTACATGTGTTACAGCATCACATAACCGTGCATGTGACTGTATCCCCCCGAAAGATATCAAGCCCTTCCATCGAAATGCATATCAAACTTTATATCTATTTTTATAGGTAAAAATAATCCAACATGACTGCATATTCCTTTTGAATTCATGCGCATTGTAATGACGTCACAGTTTTTATGTCCTTTTGACGCTTTTGTGACGTTTCAACAGGCCTACAATGAGCTGTAGTCGGCGTTCCTGCATTCATAGCAAGTGTATTTGGTTTCATTCACTCTTATTAATCTTAAGGGGCCAAATGATGTTCCAGACATGTACTGTCAGGCACATGACAGATTTTTATGAAACCTGATACACCTATTTCGCTCCCACAATGCGGCAGTGTCGTTTCCACCCTCAAACGGCCGACAGCGTTCAGGCACAAACACAAACCTGTGTTGAAGAAGAAGCCAAAAGACTGGAATATTCGGACGGACGGACGGACAAACGTAATGCCGACCGAACTGTGCAGATGCTTACCGGTATTGCTTACACGTCTAAGTTGCTCGAAATGTTAGCAACACAGAACAGTCCTGCAATACCTGAAGGTTGCTGCCGATATGTGCAGCGAATGTCAAACGCTGCGACATAAAATATCAAAGATTTGCAGAACTGTGCGACAGACAGTTGAGCAGCTTGATCCTACGGCTTGCGGACAGCACGTGTTGTTACGTTACAGATACGTTTCATTGGCTATTTACTGTACTGTACATCTAGACACAGTTGTGGGAGTACAGTAACAGAACAAAAGTGAAATTCCAATAACTTTAGAATGTGGAGGAGTTCATACTTGGTGAAATGGCAGCTGATTCTATGTATATACAACATTGCAATATGGCGGCGATGCGAGTATTTCAATTATTTGTGCATTCGTTGGAGAGTTGAGAAATTCTGTAGCCTTTCTTCAGGAAAAAAAACCAATCTCAAAATGAAAATATTATCAAGTTGCCAAGACCTGTTATTATTATTATTATTATTGTATTATTTACATGTTCCATTAATAACAAATGTTACTGACATTTATGAATGAAAATTGAATTTTTGTTTAACGACTGTTGAATGTAATCAAATACTACAATTCATTGGCATGTCAGTATTAGAACGAAACTGCAGAGCAAGCGAAAACATCAGTTAATCGTCTGACCACATTTAACCCTTTGACGCCTAACGACCGCTATAGTGGTCGTACCGAACCGCTAACCTCTAAACGTTGCATTTTATATATTTATTCAACAAATACAGGTACTGAATATTTTAAACATGATATAAACTCTCCGTCTGTTTCTCTTCAAAATGCAGTTTGTTTCATAACTCTAACTAATTTGGTTCTTGTATTATTCACATTTTATATACAGAGTGTGCTAAAATTTAAAATAAATAATTCCGGCGCCAAAACGTTAATGTCCCTACTGCAGCCATCCCATCACTGCAGTTTCAGACTGTAATAAGGTATGCACTGTGCACTGTTCACTGTACGCTGTGCGCTGTACGTTTGTTACACAAATTTTGTTGCCTCTCATCCGGTATCTTCCATCGGTAATTTCTAGATTATATACACAAATGAACACACTTGAAAATTATAATGCTATTTGGAGACTAAAATTACCTAGCAGTATAAACACCCAGTCCGTACCGCACAGTAAACACTCAGTTATACAAACCAGTCAGTTGATACTGTATAGGGAAATAATTATTGTTTGTTCTCAGATCCACACAAAACACATAAATACCCTGTGTGAGCAGAACGTAGAATTATATAGAAAGACCCAGTCCGTACCGCGCAGTAAACACACTTCTCCTCTGTTATACAAACCAGTCAGTTAATGCTGTATAGGTAAATAATCGCTGTTTGTTCTGAAATACATCGCGCTGGTGAAACTGAACGTTTCTGAATGTAAAACCTGGCGGTACACAAAGTAACAACTAGTTTCTGTAACAAACAAACAAATATAATCCTGCGTTTGTCAACACGCTTTCCGCGACGCTCTGTTCTACAGTAGCTGCGCGAAGAAGCAGGCAGTATATTATCATTTCAGGAGGCGCTTTAAAACCGAGGCAGAAAGCGAATATACTCGCATGTTTATTCATGTCCGTTCTCGCCTGCATCTTGTATCGAGCCCGAGGGTAATCAAGCAGTTCTGGTGCAGCATGGCAAGGCGCTACACGGCCCGCCTTTGTTAGGGTCTTGCACATGATTGGTTCATTATTAATGACTACGAATTTCATGGCTGTCATGTCTAAACACTCTGCACTAGCACACACACACACACACACACACACACACACACACAAGTTTAAACGTTGTGAGGTTTCGAAGTAATAAGGCTGCGAATTGACTCGCATGCAGAAGGCGGGCTGTTCACTGCAGACAGAAATCCACTTCTGCAAGGGTAATAACAACATTACAGCCCTTGATGTCATATTCATGTGGCCAGGAATGGCCCAGAGATATTGCATGTCGAACACAACGGTGTGTGTACGAACTACTCACAAAATGAGTGCAATATGACTTGCATTCGCTGTATAGCACGGTTGTATCGGACCGGCGTACACTAAACAATCAACTGGCACAGTACATTTTTTGTGCCACCATTGGTGTCAAATTTCACTGAAATTTGTGGAGTGTTTTCGGACAAGAAAATGGAGTGACCAGAAATATATATAAAATATTACGTTGCGGCAGGAGAGGCGTATACAAGTTTTTGGTGAGGAAACCTGAGGGAATGAGAACACTTGGAAGACTCAGACGTAGATGGGACGATAATATTAAGAAGGATCTTCAGGAAGTGAGATGTGGGGGCATGGACTGGATTTATTTGGCTCAGGATAGGGACAGGTGGAGGACAAATGTGAATGTGGTTATGAACCTTCTGGTTCCATAAAATGCGGGGAATTGTTTGACTAGCTGAGAACCTGTAGGTTCTCAAGGAGGACTGTGTGCTCCGTGGAGTAAATCAGTGAGTATTACCTTTCGATTAAGGGTTCATTTCAAGCACTTTGTGTATAGAATGTCTAAAGACAAAGGCACAAAAGGATCCACAGCATACTTACTTAAGAAACAATTCTAAAACCTTCGAAGAATCCGAGAACAAGCGACGTTAAGGATTTTGGCTAAAATACAGCAAACTACTCTTTTCCAATGTACGGAACACATACCTGCAAGAACCCCCAACCGGTGCTCTCAAGCGACCTATAACTTCATCGATGTTACAACACTGGACGGAATAATTTAGGCCGTACTTTGGCTCAGGCGGTTACTTGCCGGTCACGCACCGCGGAGACCTTGCTTCTTTCCCAGGGCAACCGCTGACAGATTGTGACAGCGAAAGTAACGCAGGGGCGGTTTTCTTAGGTGACGTGAGCCTTACCTGCGAGTATCATTCCACCAACGCTTGATACTTCCTCGTTCAAGTACTACTGACACTATACAAACACAGAACTTGAGCAAGAAGGTAAACTTATACACGTTATTTATAAAGCTGCTGAACCTCTCACTGCATGCAAATACTCTGCAACAATCACAGTTCGAATAATTGTTTTCAACAATGAAGTCAGTGATGTGAATGCCTCTCACCTCATTGCTTCGCGCATGCACCACGTTCTTTGTGCCAGTTGTGGGAAAACTAGAACGCTAAATGCGTGGCAACTCTCAGCGACCCAAACTGCACACAGCGGTAATGAAAACTCTCGTCCATCGCGTCTCCAGATGAGATACAGTGGCTGACGGAAGGTCACCGCCATCCTGCAAAGGCACAAAACGCCGGCTTCTGCTTCACACTGCAGCCACTGTCAGGGAACATCCGTTGAGTGCTGCCAGTACAGAGACACCGCACACAAGTATGCTGTGTGGGCGAAACGCAGAGATTAATGTTCAGCCAGGTGGTGCGTATAATAACCACTGTGCTTGAAAAGTTAACCAGCCAGCCTACGTTGCTGTGTCCAGTGTTCGTCGATCACACAGGCTAACTCGGTTATGACTTGTTATTTACGTGACTGTACTTGAAGCCTGTGAGAGGAGATATGTGTCAGCTCCAAGAGCAGAAAGAATGTGACCTTTGCTGGTGTGTGCACACACTTTCTCTCAAGACTCAAATATTCCTGACATCAATCCATTAATCCAGTCAAATTTTCCACCAAGACATAAACAGCAAGCTAAGGATTAATGTTATTAAAACTAGGAGAGATTTTAATCGAAATTAATGACGTAATTCCGGTTTCGACAGTTACTGACAGCCGCGACGCTCACAGCGCCAGGGTAACGTCCTGTTGCTCTTTGGCGCACTACAGCGAACATGATACTTATTTACAGACGATGAAAATCTGTTTTCGTACCCAGAAATGAATTCTTTCTTGTCCGTCTTTGAACGGAAATTAATGTCAATTCGCTATTTAATAATATATTTTAAGCACGCACAAACAACTGTAATGATGGAACTGTATTTAGGTGACTGTGTTTCGTCTACTGTTAATGTCGCTGTGACCGTCTTAACCCTAATGTTCCGGATGTTAGAACCAGGGACATGACGTCACAGCCTTATTGACGTAGTGAAATGTGGTCGTCAAGGCAGATTTCGTGAGAAGTATTTTAGGAAATTCTCAGAGTACAACCAACAACATGCAACTTTTCACAATTTATTTATTTCTGCAAGACGCTCTACATGTTTCAGACGGTTTTTCCGTCCATCATCAGGAGCTCAAAACTGCATATACAGCGTCAGGTATTGGTCTAACGCTGTGTGTGCAGTTTTGAGCTCCTGATGATGGAAGGAAACCCCGTCTGAAATATGTAGAACGTCTTGCAGAAATAAATAAATGGTGAAACTTTGCATCTTGTTGGTTGTACGCTGCGAATATATTAGCGATGCACGGACCTATGAATGTTAGAAGTATTTTAGGGTTTTCCTCATATTCAACATCAGTGATCAGTTCCCCTTAGTTCCGTAATTCGCTGCCATATGATGTTTTATTATAATTCTTAGAAGGAAGCATACATTAATAACAAATTACAGAATGTCATAACTTACTTCTGTGTAGACCCCATATTTCCCGTTATTACGGACTCCGACCATGTTATATTTAGAAAAGTTAGCAAACATCTAACGGGCGTGACACATCTGGTCACTTCGCTCTGCTTTTGTCCCCATAACGTTTCCCCGCATCCCAGCAACGGGTCTAGCGTCGATCAGGTGTCACTTTTATGTTTAGATGGTCAAAAGTTTCTTAGTTCTTCTCAGCTCGCATCTCACAAAACACGGTCTGGTGTGTCTCAGTTACGTTCAGGTCGTCAACTGTTGTTTCAGTCTCTACCAGCAGCTCACAGAGAACACAGCCTGTACCCATTATAAAGAATAATTACATTGGGTGAAAGCAGGTGTTTGTGTATATTGTATGTGAAGTTTAGCCAGTTTTAAACAAATCGGATCACGTCGGTAAATTTTACCAAAAATTTAAAACACGAAATTTGATGAAAATTCGTCCGTTAGAAGTTGCATTGCTCCAAGCTGACAGACGGCTGGACAGGACAGGCCGGATATGACGTGGCTAATAACATCTTTTCGCAGCTGGGGTGCAAAAGCACTCAAATGTACACCTTATTTAACCGAAAGCCGAACGTGGCGGCTACAACTTTGACACTAGTATAGGGTGTGTGCAAAGTGCATAACGATAAATAACAAAAATTCAAGATCGTACAATATAGTATCTAATGTCACCCACCTCAGAATTTCGAATCACTGCTGTAATGGTATTATGCTGGTGTTACACAATAGACCCCACATTTATAGGAAACTGAAGTGGTATATTACTCATGCCAAAATGTGCAAATTTTCTCAGGAACGTTTAAAGTTGCCTGTCATGAACAAGCAGGCGCCGTACACCTCCATACCCTAGGCTAAAAGAAATCAATAACCATTGCACAACACAACATCGGTTCATAATTAAATTGCATGGCAGCTTTTACAAACAGTAATTGCTCAGTAACGCAATGATCATGTCGGGATACCTCATACAGGTAACAAAATGAACCTACATATGTATGGCTGGCAGGGCAGAGCTACACTTCAAACAGAAACGAAGTTTTCCAGCGCTGCAGGTCAATATGTGGGTCTGTTGGCATGGTTTGATTTGGATTCTGGCTTCAACTGCAACCATGTCCATAAAATTCGTACGTATTAAATAAAGCAGGATGAGGTTTGCGACTGGATGACGTCACATGTTTGGAGTTCTATGTTACCTTGCAGCGTAAATTGCGACAAGGGTGTTTGTGTGTGTGGGGCGGTGGGTGTGGGGGGGAACAGAACTGCTTGTATATATTATTCACGTTAGCATTCCGTGGAAATGCTGCCATAAACTTTCATTGAAGTTAGAGTGCTTGGTTGACTCTTTGTTTCCGGGAACAGTTGAAGGAAAAAGGGGGCAGTTGTGCCTTTGCACTATGCAGGCCGCAAGGCATGTGGGAGGAAAAGAGGTAAGTTGCTGCGCTCGGTGCTGAGGTAGCTGCCAGCTCCCGGTGCCAATTAAATGGAAGACTACGGGAGCCCCAGAGCCGGTCTGGACATTTTGAGGAAAATTCAACATATTCCCCCTTACGCAAATCGAACCCCTGACCATGCCGTCCTCAGGACAATCAACTTTTGTAAATCCCCTTTGATATCTGAAGTGTGACGTGGTATGATGTGGACTGTTGGCTTCAACCATTTTCAGAAGCTGGGCTTTTTCAATGGACACTCCAAAATCCTTTTTACTAAGCGACTTCTATGGAACGAATATAGAAACAGACATCCTATTGCATGCTAAGACTTAATAGTGGTATCGCTAACAAATAAAAATTGCTGTCGAATCCCATGTCTTCTTCATAAAGGGTCAGTGTTTTATCTGACAATTCTCTGTTGCCACTTGCTGTAAGCTCGCTGTTCGTATTAACCTTGCCTACTCAGCTGGCCGCTCACACGTTTAGCGTGGGGGCAGCGGAATGTGGCAAACGCTAATTGCCAGATAAAGTAATGACGGAATACCATCCAAACTGAAATTCGAGTTTAGCAAACAGAATCAAAACACACCATAGGAGTCAGTAGCTTCGGATATCACACACGCACACACACACACACACACACACACACACACACACGATACAACATTAACAGCGAATTGATAATATATTAATTTTATCCAATTTTCGAACTACGAGGGTTAGTTCCATTTACCGTGTGCAGCAGCCATCAAATCCACTGCTCGAATTGCATTCGCGTTTGTAATTAAGGTAATTAAATGGAGGAAAATTGGCTCCCTTAGTTTTCGTATTTTCAACCGACACATCGTGGCCGCATGTGGTATTCTGCAGTGCACAGTGCACGTTCACGTGGCACGACAAAGCGCTGCTTGTGAAGTTACGGCCTTCCATTCAAGCTTATGTTAACAAATACTTGATAAGGAAGGGTGGGTTGGAAACGCTAGGGTGAGGTCATCAGTAAGCAGGCAGGCGGCGTTGCAAGCAATAAACTAAGTTCATAACTTTCCGCGCTGCCGCCTGGTGCAAAATTTGTGAAATAATACTGTGCCGCTGATTTCCATTGCAAACGAGCGGTTTCGGTAACACCTTTGTTGCTCCTATTGTAGCAAACGATGCTTCCTCCGCTACAAAAATAACTGAGGAGTCGAGGAATAATCAGAGAGCGGCTCTTGTAGTTGCACTGCTAGGTACAGTACCAGAAGTGGAACGGTTTGCAAGTTTGCACTGTTTTAGAGAGCTCTCTTGTACAGGAAGTCATAACCGTCAACTGACAGCAGTCCTGTTGCATGTACAAAAGTCATAACCGTCAAATGACAGTCCTGTTGCGTATACAAAAGTCATAACCATCAACTGACAGCAGTCCTGTTGCATGTAAAAAAGTCGTAACCGTCAACTGACAGCAGTCCTGTTGCATGTAAAAAAGTCATAACCGTCAACTGATAGCAGTCCTGTTGCATGTACAAAAGTCATAAGCGTCAACTGACAGCAGTCCTGTTGCATGTAAAAAAGTCATAACCGTCAACTGACAGCAGTCCTGTTGTATGTACAAAAGTCATAACCGTCAACTGACAGCAGTCCTGTTGCATGTAAAAAAGTCATAACCGTCGACTGATAGCAGTCCTGTTGCATGTACAAAAGTCATAACCGTCAACTGACAGTCCTGTTGCGTGTACAAAAGTCATAACCGTCAACTGACAGCAGTCCTGTTGCATGTTAAAAAGTCATAACCGCCAACTGACAGCAGTCCTGTTGCATGTACAAAAGTCATAACCGTCAACTGACAGCAGTCCTGTTGCATGTACAAAAGTAATAACCGTCAACTGACAGTCCTGTTGCGTGTACAAAAGCCATAACCGTCAACTGACAGCAGTCCTGTTGCATGTAAAAAAGTAATAACCGTCAACTGACAGTCCTGTTGCGTGTACAAAAGCCATAACCGTCAACTGACAGCAGTCCTGTTGTATGTACAAAAGTCATAACCGTCAACTGACATCAGTCCTGTTGCATGTAAAAAAGTCATAACCGTCAAATGACAGTCCTGCTGAATGTACAGCCCCTCCCGTCAACCAGTTCGATCACTGAACCATCCAAACACTTCGCACTCTGATCACACTCTCAGGCCTACGCATCTCCCCCAGTCGGCTGTCATGTCTGTGGCGGTCATTCCGAGGCCACATCACGTGGGATTTGTGGCGGACACCGTGACAAAGGAAAAGGTTTTTCCCCAGTACTTCAGTTTTCCCCTGTCAGTACCATTCCACCAATACTCCACACTAGCGCTTCCCGAAATATGTTCCCCGCGGAGCACCGGTGTCCAGCGAGATGTGAATACGTGTTCCGTAAAATATCGAGAAACCAAAAATCTGAGATTTTTATTACAGTTGCATTTAACATATCTGATCGCAGTATAAGATGCTGTACATATGAGAAGTTGTACACGAACCTTTCATTTGGCTGCTATCAGATCTCGTTGTGTTGTCTTCCATTCGGTAAATGACGGCAGGACAAACATACTGTATGTGTTCCGTGAATACTGTATGTACCATATTACAGTGTTCCGTGAACATAAAGGGTTGGGAAACGCTGCTCCATACTCATTCGTTCATCTACCATCGACCCTGTACATTCTATCAGTTGCTTACATCGCTCAAAGACACGCTTAAACAACTCCACAAATATCGGTCAGGAATTCCTCTAAATAAGCATCAAATTCAGCCCACATGTAAAGTGTACTGCATTCTCTGACTTTGTTGCTTTGTCCATACGCAGCATGACGTCACTTCGTACTCCAATTATTTTTCGCAATTCTGCACATTTCTGATACCTGTCACAGGGGTTCACTGAAGCAGCCAGAAGCAGGCACTTCTTCACTGTATGACCGAGATTTTCAGATTTCCTTCCTGATTACAGCATCTCAACGGCATTGGCGCCCACTTTTCAAAGTTTAAACGCACGCTGACTTTGCCATTATACAGCCTCAAATAGACCGTTCATTGTATAGCAACTTCAGTTTTATTCGATACTCGTACAGTTGTTATGAGCAACACTGGAAGGACACTGTAAAGGACACTGCAAGGACACTGTGAAGGACACTGTATAGGACACTGCAAGGACACTGTGAAGGACACTGTAAAGGACACTGCAAGGACACTGTGAAGGACACTCTGAAGGACACTGTATAGGACACTGCAAGGACACTGTATAGGGCACTGTGAAGGACACTGTAAAGGACACTGCAAGGACACTGTGAAGGACCTCCAATCAACCACAAAACATACACGGAAATGGAATTATTATTAGTATTATATTATTATTATTATTATTATTATTATTATTATTATTTAGCAGACTGTTCGCCGTTTCCACATCTTCCTGCGCCCGTTTGACAATTATCTTATCTTTTTCTTCCATTTGTCTCTGTCCTTCCAGTCTTCTTCTATTAATCCCATTTCTCCCATCAGTCCTCTAATCCCTTCCGCCCAGGTAGCTTTAGGT
>Ga0123355_10021788_pt1 | contig 10263 bp, 7 predicted proteins | sample TergutEmb28metaG_3_FD_89872 | JGI IMG/M metagenome (GOLD analysis project Ga0123355, IMG submission 89872) | Embiratermes neotenicus P1 segment gut microbial communities from Petit-Saut dam, French Guiana - Emb289 P1 | ecosystem: Host-associated > Arthropoda: Insects > Digestive system > Gut ... | reverse complement strand
ATATTTTCCGCTCATACGCTTTCCACTCAAAAACCTAAATTCGCCTCCCCGCAACATGTCAGGTTTCCACATGCTTTGTGTGGCGAATTTTGTTTTTTTAGTGGAAAGCGTATCAGTTGTCGACGTGATTTTCGAAAGGATTGCAGATTGCAAAAGCCCCCTATTTGAGAATAGGGGGCTTTTGCATAATTGAGATTGTAAAGCCTAGCATGACGATACTGTTCGTAAGTTGTTGTCCGTCATGCATTATTTACGCTTATGAGCCGAGGGGGAAGGTGCCGGAATGCCATGATAGGCGTGCTTGCACTTCCAAAGGTAAAAGATGCCATCTTCCCATAACATAATTGTCCAAATGCAACATATCGGCCTGTGTTATTGGACCGCCACCAATATTGCCCGCACCTTCGGCAATACGTGCTCGTGCGTAATTTGGCAAAATATTATTTGCCCATAAATACACCCACACTAGAGTCACATCCTCCAATGTTATGCTGCCATTGCCAGTGAGATCGCCAACTCTGCGATGCCATGACAGACGCGCTTGTACAACAGGAGGTAAGGTGTGCCCCCGCCCCTCAACATAAGCGCGCAACATTGAAAAATCCATTAATCCGACAGTAGGATTACCGCTAATATTACCTACACCGTCGGCAATGCGTGCCCGCACGGCAGGGGGAAAGGTGTGACCCTGTCCCGCAATATAAGAACGCAATAAATCTACATCTGTCTGTGTTATTCTGCCGTCACCATTGAGATCGCCAACTCTAATAAATCCCGCTGCAGCGACATCGACGGTCGCGGCTGTTGAGGGATATGTACCCCCCTCGGCCGCAAATGCCATCGTTCCCAGCGTTGTTGTTGCCATTATCGCGCACAGCAATATGGCCAGGACTTTGTTTCTCATGCTTGTTTTCATTGTATTTCCTCCTTTGGAAAATTTCATGCTCATAGCATAACATGGAAAATTTTCAATGTCAAGTGGTGTCGAAATATGCATATTTTGCGAAAAAAGCACGCACAAAGGGGCGGCAAAACCGCCTGGTGCCGCGAATTGTTTATCAACACACAAGATTCATAAAAGGGTTTACAACGATGAATAATTTGCGTATACTGTGATTACAATAAAAGAAGGTGAGCTAATGTTCACTGGTTTTATGTAGTGCAAGCTGGGGCGGCAACAAGCTAAACCGAAATAGTCTAAATATTAAACCAAACGAAAATAGCCGTTATCCCTGCCACGGGCGGCTATTTTTCGTTTCTCTTATACAACAACCACGCGAAAATTACCAACGCGAGCGTAAGAAGCAAATAAATAACCTCAAACAATGTCATATGGCCTCACCTCCTTTCGAAGGTTTAGCCAGAAACGCCGCCACACAGCTTACGTGGCCATATTATCAGTTTTTAAATGTTTATGCAAATAATACCAATCCCAACATGGTAAAAATTTATAACGGGTTGGGTTGTGCAATGATAAAAAAATGGGGAAACTCAAGTCATAAAAGGGTTTACAACGATGAATAATTTGCGTATACTGTGATTACAATAAAAGAAGGTGAGCTAATGTTCACTGGTTTTATGTAAGCAAGCCGGGGCGGTTTTAACGGACTAAACCCGAATTAACAACTTAAAAAGTGTCGAAACGAAAATAGCCGTAATCCTTACCACAGGGCGGCTATTTTTCGTTTCTTTTATACAACAACCACGCGAAAATTACCAACTCGAGCGTAAGAAGCAAATAAATAACCTCAAACAATGTCATATGGCTCCACCCCCTTCCAAAGGTTCAGCCAGAAACGCCGCCACACGGCTTGCGCGGTCATATGGTCGTTCAGATTGAAATTGCACTTCGTCTGTCGCCAGAAACGCGCCTGGTGCCGCGCGTTTTGGCTCGTCCTCAGTGCATTTCAAAACTGAACGACTCTATTATCAATTTTTAAATGTTTATGCAAATAAAGTAATCTTTCGCCCACGGAAATCAATTTTTAATTTCAAAGGCCTATTGTCAAGTAAATTAACGTAAAAAATTCGACAATCAAATGCGGCGGCAGGTTACGCATTTGTAGGGGCGAACTGTGTTCGCCCACAAATTGTCTAAATATTGACATATTTACATTTGTTTTTTTGTGCAGCCCTCGGACGAACACAGTTCGCCCTTACTATAAACCCCGGACGCGCAATGCGCGCCCCTACGCAGGGGCGGCCATTGGCCGTCCGCAAATTGCGACTATGCCTATGACATTGGGGACATATACCCCTTTTCACAAAAAAACGAGAGCAGGCCGAAGCCAAACTCTCGTTTTTTTGGGCTTAAAACAGCCCGGTTATTATACTATTTTTACAGACCTACATGTGGCAGGAATCTTGCGAAAAGTGCCGCAACTTCTGCTCTGGTGGCTGTGGTTTGTGGATCAAAGTCGCCATTTGGACGGCCAACTATAAGGCCTGCGGCTTGCATTGCGCGAACAGAATCAACTGCCCAGTAGCCAATGTCGCCTTGATCTCTAAACGTTGTTGTTGCTGCTGTTGCAGGAAGTGGAATGTTGCGCGCAACTGCATAGCGGTGAAGCAGAGTGGCCATTTGCTCACGGGTAATGGCTACACTTGGGGCAAACATGCCGCCGCCAATACCATTTACCAAGTTTTCTCTGCTTGCCCAGCTGATAGCTGTGGCATACCAAGCATCAAGAGCAACGTCTGTGAACACGCTTGCGGGGCTTGTTAGTGCCCAGTTAACGCCTTCCATGTTTCCTACTGCGCGGGTAAACATGGCACGTGTCATGCTCACATATGGGTCAAATATACGTGGTGCTGTTCCTGCGAAGATACCATGGCTGGCAACAAGACTTACATAGTCATAGTACCATACACCTGGGATAACATCGTCGAACATTGTAGATGCAGGGATTACTTGGAACTGCCATTGACCTGGGCCTGGATCATGGCCTTCAGGTGGCAAGTCTGGACGGGTCCAGCCTGGAGCTTCTGGCCTGTAAGGACGAGGATTAAATGGACCTGAGCCAGGTGCGCCTACGCCTCTATGCGGCGTGGGTGTGGGTTGTGGATGGAACTGTTGACCGCCTGTAGGTTGCCATTGTGCAACAAGTGTGATGTTGGCATTTACTGTCAACGCAGCACCCGGTTGTACTATTGGGTTTTGAAGCCAGCCTGCAAACACTTGGCCAGCTGGGCCAGTAATGCCTGCGGCTGCAGGAGTGAGAACTGTGTGCACAGCACCTGCCGCATAGGTTACAACATGAGGGCCACCGGTACCGGCACCTGCCTCATAGGTTACGGTGAAGGTTTCGCCTTGTGGTTCAGGGATAACGATGGGGAAGTGTGCTACTTGATTGCCACCAGCACCCATAACATTCATCCAGTGTGCAGGTTCACCAAGTGACAAATTTACAGTGAATACTGTCGGACCTATATTTCCGTCAGCATCGGGAGTGAGAACTCTTTGATAAGGTGTATTTCCTGCTCTGTCCAGGAAAAACTCGTACGTGCCACCAGGTGTCAAGCCTGTAGCAGATACTGTAAGGATACTACCATCTGCTGCCGCAACAACTGTTACATACTCTGTCGTATTTGGCACTGTGAAATCTGCACTAATAACAGGAACAGGCAAGATGGCAACACACATTATTGCTGCAAGCAAAAGTGCGAGTAAACGCTTTTTCATAAAACTAAACACATCCTTTCCTTTTTTTGTTATTAGTTGTCAGTTGTAGCAATGGCGATAAATGGTGCCATTGTACCTTCGAGTATACGTCCAACTTTGCTGCCAACCAAGGTTACTTCAACATGGTCACCACCATAGAAGAGTTCATAGTCAAAATCGCCATCGAAATCATCTATTACAGTCCAAACAGTGGTTGCGCCGGTGCGTACTTGAATCAACAGATACAAATCTGCAGCATCATAATCACCAACAGATACTTCAATGATACGTCTGCCAAGCTGGCCTACCATACCTGCGGTGTCGCGTGCGCCGATTACAATGGAAGCCGTGCCTGGTTCTTGAACAGTATTCATTGCATCCTTAAACTCATCAATCGCAGCTTGCAAAGCAGCTACAGCAGCGGCAACGTCAGCAGCGGTTGCATCTGGGTCTGCTATAATATCTGCCAATGCATTTTGTGCGTCTACAATAGCAGCTGCCAACTCATCTGCTGTTGCTTGGTCAACATAGCTTGCACCTACAGAAAGGCCATCGCTTCCTACTGGTGTGTTGGTATGAAGGTTTTGTGCATATACAATCAAGTCTTCAAGTTCTGAGGGGTCTACGGGTATTGTGGTGATTTCTACGGTAATTTCATTAGCAGTACCCAGAAGCATGCGCCACCCACCCATATTTTCAGTAAGGATGATACCAGTAAATTCGATGGTATGCTCATCACCTATTACCGCATCATCGTCAACACTAATAACGAGGGTCATTAGTGCTCCATTTACGTCGGCAGCACTAGTCGCTGCAATGAGCTCGAACCAGAAAGGTGCTGGATTCATAGTAATATCTTCGTCTTCAAGAGTAAAAACAACGCCATCTGCCAAAGTGAAACTTTCGATGGTGAAAATTGTGGAATCAAGCTCTACAAAAAACGACAATGAACTTCCAGCGGTAAACGTACCTGTAAAATCAACATCTTCCAAGGCAATCGTCAACTCAAACTGGCCGCCAGGACCCCTTACGTCTGACAATGTATATCCAAACGCAAAATCATCAACGGCAAAAACATTAACAGTAGGCAATACCAAAGATGCAACAATAGTAAGTGCCAAAACTACAGACAACAATCGTCTCTTCATAATTAAAAACTCCTTTTTTTATAATTTTGGATGGAGTCGATGAATGCAATTTCGGACACACGCATCGGCTCTATCTATTTTGAACAAAAACACAACAAAAAATACAACTAGACTAATTTCCTATCGGGAACCATTCCAAGCGCTCTATTACATGCTCAGGCAAGGTATGGCGCATTCCCATAACATAAGCACGCAACATCAAAACATCTCTGGGCTGGATGGTAGCAGCACCATAAACAGAACCCGCACCGAGGGCAATACGCTCTAGTGCTATCGGAGGCAGAGTATGATGCATTTGCATAACATAGGCACGCAACATCAACACGTCCCGTGGCTCAATGCGGTGATTTTCGTAGATATCGCCGACTCTTATGCAATCGACGCTATTGATTAATACACTGAATTCAAGTGTATCCGCAAACCACTCACAAAAACCATATTCATCATACGGAATAACTTGTGCAATCCTCATATCCACAGCAAATTGAACCGTATCACCAAGCGATACTTCTTCCGGACAGATGTCAAAATGGAAAGTTCCTACACGCCCCAAAGGTACATCTGCCGCATCTTCAAACCTAACATTCACACCTGGAGGATTCGCCGTAGGATAAGCTTCATCCAAAACAAGACCCGCGTGTGGCACGAAGGCAACAAACTCCCCGCCAACATTGGGGATGAATGAAAGTGCGTCGGAATCAAAATCTATCCACATTTGAATCATGCAACTGGCAGTAAAACCAGCCATTGACAGCCCGGTCTCCCTGGCATAAACCGCCACTGCCAACCCGCCACCAACTAACGCATCCTCGAGTATTTCAAGGTCAAGCGAATAACTACTGGCAATAACAAATTCCTCTGTTGGGTGATTGTAGGCTTGTGATGGAGAAATGGCAAACAGCACCATGTTTGACAACACCAAAGCCGCAACAAGGATAAGTGTAATAAAAACAGATAACAATCGTTTTTTCATATACTTAAAAACTCCTTTCCTTATATTTTGGATGAATCCGATGAAAGCAATGCTACGAATATGCATCAGTTCCACCTACTTTAAACAAAAACACAACAGCTACTAATTTCCTATCGGGAACCATTCCAAGCGCTCTATTACATGCTCAGGCAAGGTATGGCGCATTCCCATAACATAAGCACGCAACATCAAAACATCTCTGGGTTGGATGGTAGCAGCACCATAAACAGAACCCGCACCGAGGGCAATACGCTCTAGTGCTATTGGAGGCAAAGTATGATGCATTTGCATAACATAGGCACGCAACATCAACACATCCCGTGGTTCAATGCGGTGATTTTCATAGATATCGCCGACTCTTATACCACCAGTCCCAGGCGTATGATTAACCACCTCAAGAGTACCAGTAAGCATAGCCGGATCCAAAACAACCAACCAGCTCGGCGGTGTTATAGTCCATATGAAAGTATTAGTCGCGCCAGCATCAGCATCAAACGCACCTTCAAATGTCCATGTGACAACAAAGTCATCCAGATAATCCGCAGGAGGATTATCCACAACTATCTCAAACATACCCAACCCTGATGCATCCAGGATTTCGATAACGTCTGCATAAACTTCAACCGCTGCGTCAAGCGTCAACGCTGATTCGGTCAATGTCACTGATAACAACACTGACTGCTCTGCGTCGAAGTTTGCCATGCTAACGATGCCGGAAAGCTGTACGTTATTCGCAACTTCCAGCCCGCCTGGCAAGGTTACTGTCCACTCGAACTCATTCACTGCGCCGGGTGAGGTTTTAAACACACCGCCAACAAGTGACCATGTGATAACCAGGCCATCGCCCAAAGAAGGTTCTTCGTTGTGGGCTATATAGTATGTCATAGAAACTACTTCTTCGAGGATTGCGATAGCAGCAGCAGAAGTTGTTGTGGCTGCGGTTTGTGCTTCAGTAAGCACCACAACGGTGGGGCCTACGGTCAATGCTGTTAGTGTAGGCTCGTCGATGATTTGGATGTCATAGTTTGTTACCGTAATGCTGCCGGTAAGTTGTACGCCATCCGCAACTTCCAACCCATTAGGCAATGTTACTGCCCATGAGAACACATTTGATGCGTCGGGGGCAGCATTGAATGTGACAGGAGGTGTCCATACGATAACTAAGTCATCTACCGTAATGGCAGAGGTGGTGGTATTGACTATGGTTGCAACTATATCCCTTGCGTAAAGGATTGCAAGAACGCTTTCGGCAGTAACGCCTACGCTTTGCGCCTCGGTTAGTTGCAAGTCTGCAACGGTCAATGATGTCAATGTAGGCTCGTCGGGGATTACCTCACAATCACAGTCGCAGGGGCAGAAGCCCTCGATGCATTCACATAGTACACAATCATCGCACTCTGGACCACAATTTGGGTGGTTAACACAGAGAACTACACATTCACATACGCAATCGCAACCATTATCGTTGCCGTTGTTGCTGCCATTACCGAATATATAGGCAGAAAATGTTGCCAGCTCCGGCAATGGATCAGGAACCAAACCCCATCTTCCGTCAGGTGTTGGCGCATAACTGCCTGGACCTGCAAACGCAACACTTACGGTAACGTTTTCATCGTACAATCCTTGATGCAACAAAACACTAGGAATGGTAACGGTGAGAACACCTGAATCAGGCACGGTAGTGAAGCCCTCGGCGAGTTCCTGTTGTTCAGCATCAGGTTCATTCTCGAAATCCCAATCGACGCCATCAATCAGCCAGAGGATAATGCCGGTAGGGTTCGCAGAAGCCAGCCCTATATCGGCCTGTCTAAAGAATGGGCATCCGTCACCCGTGGCTTGAACGCCAGAGTCAGGGGCATGATTTGTTCTAAGGGCAGGCTCAAAGCCAGAAGTAGCACCGCTAAGTCCTACGGTGAATTGTGGCATCATACCAGTCATTGGGCCAAACCAAGTACAAGTCCATGTTTCCGGGGCAAGATTCTCCCAGCCAAAGTATCCCTGGCCTGAAACATAAACACCAAGATGCGAAGACTCGGGACTCCAGTTGTTCCAGTGGCAGCAGCACCCTTCACTGCCCCAGCCGCTGGTGTAGTTCCAGTCGAGATCAAAGATAAGATATTGATCATCCAATGCTAAAAATTGAATACGCTCTGCCATTGATGTCTCTGGTGTCTGCGCATCGGGCCACACAACTTCGACTTGGCTATCCCAGTTAATGGTAACTGACATAGTGACAGCCTCTTCAGGGATAAGACTTACCGGAACCTCAAACACCAAATCTTGACGGTCTGATGACGGCTCCAGTGGTGCAACCACTGTAAGCTCTGCCTCGCTAAACGGGGCAACGGCAGACGCCAGCTCAAGCGCGGGCATAAACCCACCAAACAGCGAAACTACCATTGTAAGCGTAACAAAAAGAGCTACAATTTTCTTACATTTCATGCTTAAACGCATAATAAAACTACCCTCCTTCAAAAAATCTTCCTGTCAAGCCACTGCGGCTTGACCATTATGGACATACGGAGTTGAAACGTTAAAAAGCTAAATGTTCCTCCTTTACTGGTTTGTTGGCACCGGCTATCAACACACCGGTACGTCCAAGGGGTATGCGGCAATTACAACACGCGTTTATGTACCCCCAGGAGAATATTCTAACGAGGCGATTGTATCAGGATACAGTTTTTTGTCAAGTGCAATCTATGGAAATGAAATCAACGTGAAATAAAAAAATTTTTAAATGTATGTACATTCGGGCAATTGTATGGCATCTATCAGCTTCGCATTGGATTGTCGAATTTTTTATGTTAATTTATTCGACAATAGGGCTTTGAAATTTAAATATTAGACCTGCTCGGGAACCCGTTCAACAGTTGCCGAAGAGGTCTATTGTCGAGTAAATTACGATAAAAACTCAACAATGCCATTGTAGCAACACGCCCTGATTGGGTTTTGCGATAGCCCTGATTCCACATTGGCATCACAAATGAATAAAAGGATTTACAACCCTGCATAATTTGCGTATACTGTGATTACAATAAAAGAAGGTGAGCGAACGCCCACCCGATTTTATGTAAGCAAGCCGGGGACGGCACAGACTAAACCCGGAGTGTCATGTTAACTGTGATGAAACGAGAATAGCCGATATCCTTTTCCCGAAGGGCGGCTATTCGTTTCGTTTATATGACTTCCATGCGAGAAACGCACTTATAAGCATAAGAATCAAAGAAATGAGTTCAAACACTGTCATATGGCCGCACCCCCTTTCAAGGGTTCAGCCAGAAACGCCGCCACACGGCTTGCGCGGTCATATTATCAGTTTTTAAATATTTATGCAAACAAGGCAATCCTTCGAGAGCCTAATCCCAGCGTTTAATTTAAACTGCTTTCCTTGAACTTGCATTTCGCAATCTAAGTTCAGCGGCTTTTTCGCTTATTTCCTCAATACTCATATCTTCGAATAATCCTTCTTGCCATTTTGTATAATCAAAAGGCTCTCTTTGAAATTCTATGTATATTATCACATATAACGAAAAACCTACATCCCATATTCCACGTTGGCATTGACACAATGAATATGATATGATTTGCTATGCTACTCGTGATACAACCCTTTTTGGGATTTCGCCTGCGTGTCTCTGACGCACGACGCGAAACCATCCTCGATTGTCGACTAATTTACGCAAAAATATTCGACAATTCCTTAGTGATACGAATCTCAGAAAATAACGTCGACAATCGAGCGAAAAATCGGCGGCTCAGAATTTTTGCTTCGCAAAAACGCACTGTGTGTATCGGCAAGAAGGCCGCAGGCAAAACTACTGAGTGCGCCGCGTTTCTTCGCGGTTCACTTTAGGCCGTTTTTCGCGAAGCGTTGGCGATGATGATTTTCGAGATTAGTATGGCAACACTCCCTGGCTGGGTTTTGCGGTAGTCCCAATTGAAAGTAGAAAGGCCGTGAGTTAATGAAATTTGAATGGGATCCAATAAAGAACAAGCGAAACATAAAAAAGCATGGTGTAGACTTTGAAGAAGCCAAGGCCGTTTTTCAAGACGAGCTGGCACTTGAAATATACGATAAAGAAAATTCTGATGATGAAGATCGGTTCATAATAATTGGGATAAGCAGCAAATCACGTGAACTTACAGTGTGTCATTGCTATCGCAATGGCGGCGAAATAACAAGAATATTTTCAGCACGGAGGGCAACAAAAACCGAAATTATGCTATATGAAAGGAGCATATAAGATGATTAGAGAGTTGACGGACAAAGATTTTGCACGGGCTGTTAAAAATCCTCATTTCGATAAGTTGATGACTAAAATAGAGGTTGCAATTACAAAAGAAGACTGGGCTACGTTTTGCGAAGTTGGAAGAATTAATGGCGTTCCAGCGGAATTAATTATGCGCAATGGCCTGGCTGATTGGGCAAGCGAGTTAAGGGAGAATGATTAGGGCGTGTTGGATTAACGTGTCCAGGGTTT
>Ga0123355_10021787_pt1 | contig 10263 bp, 6 predicted proteins | sample TergutEmb28metaG_3_FD_89872 | JGI IMG/M metagenome (GOLD analysis project Ga0123355, IMG submission 89872) | Embiratermes neotenicus P1 segment gut microbial communities from Petit-Saut dam, French Guiana - Emb289 P1 | ecosystem: Host-associated > Arthropoda: Insects > Digestive system > Gut ... | reverse complement strand
TGTTTGTGTGTGTGTTTGTTTGTGTGTGTGTTTGTTTGTTTGTTTGTGTGTGTGTTTGTTTGTTTGTGTGTGTGTTTGTTTGTGTGTGTGTTTGTTTGTGTGTGTGTTTGTTTGTGTGTTTGTTTGTTTGTGTGTGTGTTTGTTTGTGTGTTTGTTTGTTTGTTTGTGTGTTTGTTTGTGTGTGTGTTTGTTTGTGTGTGTGTATGTTTGTGTGTGTTTGTTTGTGTGTGTGTTTGTTTGTGTGTGTTTGTGTGTGTGTGTGTTTGTGCGTGTGTGTGTGTGTTTGTGTGTGTGTTTGTGTGTGTGCATGCGTGCTTGGCTGCTGAAAGGAGTTCACTCACATTACATGCAGGTAATAGGTTATATTCAGCTGATTCACTGCTTTTACAGGTGCGGCAAAACAGTGGACACCCAGTGTGGTGGCCATTCCCTGATCTGTCGCCAAGAACCTGCATGTTTGTAATCCTCTGGCCACTTTTTGTTCACGCATTCATCTTGTGGTTGAGGAGGAGACGTAATGCACGTGCACAGCTCCTGTGATAGCATGTTACAAGTTCAGCTGTTTCATAAGGTTGGTAACAGCTGCAACATCTTGTGACTGCAGTGTTGGACCAGTCAGGTGTGTCGCAAGACTTGTGAAACTAAAGGTGATATGTTGTTAAACTCTTAATTTTATTAAAAGTACCTTTCAGCCCTCATAACAGGGCGTTAGTCATTGAAAAAAATTCCAAGGATATAATATAAATGGATGAAGGGTCTGTGTTCATATTATATGGCAGTGGTGAGGAATGTCATATTCATAAGCCCATTGGCTCTTGTCCTATATAGCATCACAGGTATGGGGTGGATGAACCTAGACATTGTGGTAACAAGTGGCCTCCACATGTTCCATATGCTAGCAGTTCACATATAATGACAATTTATTGTATCAAAGTTATGAAGGTCTTTTTAGTTATTTTATTTCTATAGCAGCACAGTCACCGTGGTTGTTCTATGGTCTGCTATCCTATTATTTGAACTGAACTGAAACTATGTTTGAGCTATAGGTGTGTAGAATGTTGGAGGTAACACATACCTTTCTAAGCAAAGGTCTGTAATTTTTTACATATAGCTCTAATTGTAATTGAAACATGGTGCAATGCTTTTTTTTAGTCTAAGCTTTTCCCTGTAATGTGTAAAAGTGTCTAGTCTGTTTTATGTAAGGTTGATTTCTTAAACGATGCAAAGATTTTCAGTTATTACTTGGATCAGGTTTCATTCCATTTCTTTTAGGTATCGTATTTAAGATGTTCTTTTCAAGAGCAGCTGTAATCCAAAGGAAGTGTACCATGTAGTTCTTTGACAATGGTCTAACATGCAAAACATCACTGATATGATTTTGAACTGTTTCCATTATCACTCCAAATAAAATATACTTTGCAGTGTTGCGAAAGCACACTGCTTTCGAACCGTGTACTGTATTTTATTTGCAGTGGTGATGGACATTGTTCAAAATCATGTCAGTGATGTTTCTCAAAGGAAGTGTGTTCACATGAACACCTTACCAGATGTTCTAAATGTAGATGAGATCTACACAGTCCAAGGATTAGATCTGTAACAGTACCTGTCTGTACAAAAGTTTTCCCTCTGCCAGCTGATGAACAGATTGCCTGGTTCACTCAGATTCAGGCTGAAGATGACTTTCTTTTGGTTATACAGCAGTCCTGCCTCTTTCATATATGTGGACCATGGTCTTGCACATTCATGAAATAATTATTTTGACGGTCCTTTTGCATCATAGTGTACGTCTCATGCTCATTCATGGTCATGCGTGAATGGACACACAAGAGGCTGCACCTGCCCACCTGTCTTTCTCATTAGCTAGCTATATAATGTGCAATACAGAATGTACTTTGACCTTTCTTTGCATAGCTTTTAGAACTAACTGTTGAAGAACACATAATTTGCAAGTGTTATGGAGGTCAAATAGGGAGGTTTGGGTGATGCAGTTACTGCAGGATTGGTTCAGCAGTTGCTTTGTTCGTGAGGATGAGTGGTACCTGAAGTCAAAGAATCTAGCATTGTAGGGCCTAAATGTCCTTGAAACTGCAGGATTTTGGTCTTGCCCATCAAAATAACTGTACTGAGTATCCCCAAGAAAACCACCTCACCACTGTCGCCACTCAGCAAAGTAATCTGCATGATATTCATGCATTACTACCCTCACTGTACACTCTGCAGCATCATGAATGCATGCAAGCAGGAGACATTTCTTAGTATCAGTGAATGCTGGAAATCGTATAGCATAATAATATAAAGGTGGCCACGTATGAGCTGAGTCAGTAACTCTGAATAGCTGCTGGAAGTAGCTTTGGCCTGAAGCAGTTAATGACTTCCAGGGATTTCCCAACTGGCAGTATGAAATAAAGAACCCTCATGTTAGCACAAAAAGTTCCCAAAGGATTCCCATATTGGAGGAGGTTGATAACTGGGGCATTGTCAGTTTTCTCCTGCTGCTGAGTTAACTGAGGAGGCAGACCTTGAACAATAGACAGCACTTGGTGAACAAGAAGAAGAAGATTCTGACATGTCACAGTCTCAGCTGACTGTTAATGCTCCGAAGAGCAGGTGGCAGATACCTCAGACAGTCATTTCTTTGGGTTTGACCAATTCATGGATAGGTGTCTGAAATATAAGCATGAGATGGAAGCTGTCATGACACTGTACAAGTTATGTAGATGGCATAGCAATCAGGATCATCCCTTTCTTCACAAGTCTTCTGTCTGCCCCTCCACCATGTGTGACCACTTACACAATTTTCAGCTTGTAACAGGTATGTTGTTCCATTGAACACCAACAAAAATATTTTTGTGTTTATTAATCATTAATTTACCTACAAGGTTTTGTGGATTTTTGGTTTTACCATTAGCACGATATTTCAAGAATTTAACCTCCCCTGGTGGCAAGGATTTCCTATATTAAATTATTGTGGCCATCTTATTCATGTCCATTTAGTTACAAATAATTCTAAGTAACATTTAACTGCCACAAATTGCTTGTGTTTGTGACCGGTCTCACTAAATAGTTTCAACACTGTGTTCAGCTGTGAAGTTTTAACACTGAATTTGGTACACAGTGCCAGTAACATGGGCAGAAAAGCAAGGATTTCTGAATTATGGCAAGAGTAAAAGAATTGATTTTTGAGGTGGTAGGTACTGTGCAGTGATATTCTGATAGGATGATGGCTGGCAGAGGGAACACGCAATCTGGTATTCACCACATTCTAATTGTGTGTTTCTCAAGTCTAATGTGTGTTTACTTAATGTTTTCTGTATCTTCTGTTGATATTGTCAGATGATGTCTATGTTAGTACATATTTACAGTGCCCATGGCCTGTATTAAAGTAAAGATGGCCACCAGCAGTATGTATGTTGGGCTCTATGTTTAGCCATCAGATTTCCATCTACTATAAAGCTGCTTGGTGATGGCATAATGATGCGGTTGTTTCATATTTTCTGTCTATCACATACTGAATGCACATAAAAAATGCACTGTTTGAACTACATGGGAGAATCAAAAAGTTTCCATATTATTCAGTTTTATCAAGACAACCAACCGCACATCTGTTAACCTTTACTGTACGCCAGTTTAAATGCCACATTTACTGTTGTGGCTGGAGCACTGTTCAATTTAGCTGCCCACTTTGGGACAGTGTTTTCCCATTTGGATGGATGATGTGCATCTAATGTTGTTGGTGGGAAAGTGGAGAAACTATTGGGTCCTGCAGCATGCCAGTCTGCCTTGTCACATCTTGCTTGCAGTGCACTAACAAGTTTCTCTCAGCCACTGTATTCTCCAGCTCTTTTGCTGTGCAACTTGTGACTCTTCCTGAGACTCCATATTGGGCTCAGTGATCATCGTTTTATATCAGTACAAGAAATTCAATAAAATATGACAGCAGGTCTCACAGCCATTAGAGGACTGCCAGAGGTGCTTCAGGCAGTGGCAGGACCACTGGAGGAAGTGTGTGTGCATGTGCTCAGAAGAGCAGTACCTCAAGGGTGATTAGGTTAGGTTCATACATATCCTTCTTACTATGGGCTGGGATAGCGTAGTCGGTATAGCGACTCACTACAGAATGGACATTCCGGGGATCAAATCCTGGTGGGGGCAAGATTTTCTGCACCCATTCAGACTAGCCTTGGGACCCACGCAATCTCTTATACAGTAGGTACTGGGTGTTTTCTGGGTGTAAAGCAACTGGGGTATTGCATTGATCACCCACCCCCATATAGCGCCAAGGTTAAAGAAAGAGAAGGCTGTACCTGTACGCTTCCTCTGGGCCTTTGTGGCCTCTTCTAGGGTGAACTCTACCTTTCCCGTTTACCATATCCTTACTACAGATTTTGCCGAAGTTCCAGATACTTTTTGATCCTCCCACATACGAGGTGATGGTCAATGTTGTTTGTATGCTGGGGGCAAGATGGCCTCATAAATGCTGGTTATTAAATGACTGTGCCCTCGTAGCACATACTCTAAAGAAGAAAGCATATTTCGAAACTAGAATCAAATGCTTGATACTTCTTGAGCCTTGATCTTTATTTCATTCTGGCACAACATATCTTCAACAAAAATTGCTATGGTGATGTATAATTTCAGGTCATATTTGGATGTGGATATTAAAAAACATTGCACGGGTTTCAGTCCTTGATTTGGTAAAACAATATGTTCTGGTATCCTATGGCTTTTTGGGGGGGGGGTTATTAAAAGCACACTGATGACAACTGGGATCAAATCCAAGATCTTTTGATCTCTTAGGCTAGTACCACTGTAAAGCAGGGGCAGTTCTCTTGCCAGTGACCATGTCCAAGGTATTGCACCTAGTAAGTTTTTTAATGATCAATATACATGTTAGAATAATGGCTTATCACGGTGGCTCAAACAGGTATTAGCACAGGGAAGTTGCTGATTCAGTCTATGGGGCAATCTGCTGCTGAGCTAAAATTTGTGTAATCATTCTGGAGACATTCATTTTATATTGGTCACAGAATACTATTTATGAATGTTTAAAATTTTACAGTTGTATATAAAAAAGATGTGTGCATAATAAATAATGGATACATTACAAAATCCCTCATTCCTGTTTCATCCACTTACAATTTCTTGTAGTGTAAAAACTGCATAACTGAATCCAGTAACTATAGAAATACTTCCTTGACCAAAGGAGATTAACTGAGGTGACAACTTTCCAACTGGTCCAGTCCATTGCACACTTTAGAGACAGTAATATGTAGGTATGGACTACCAAAGTTCCTGCCACATTTTCCACTACAAATCCCTGGATCTCCAGTGACAAGTGACTGTCTTTGGTCAGACATATTTGAAGTTTGTATGGCTATTATGATGGTGTTTGTTTTGGTGTCTCATGACACCAAGAAACTGTGGTGTGTATTCATCGATTTTCTGCATGCAATATGTCAGTGTCAGTAAATTTTAAACATAGTAATCTTGGGTAAGGATATGAAGCAAAGGGTGGTTAAGCGAGATGCGTTATTGGTCAGTGAGGTGTTTTAATGTCATGGATTTCTTGAATACTAATTAAAATAGAATTGAGACATAAATATTTGCTCATGCTTTCTTGTATTTTGCAGTATTCTAATGATCCATGTGGAGGCTTGTCTGAATAAGGATTCAGAAACCCTCTGCATCAATTTTGTGTTATAAAAACAGCATTCTATTTGCATGGGTCACACAGAGATTCAGTGATTATTTTTTGAGTTTCTTGTATGGCATTTCTGTTTTGCTGTTAAGTGCATTGCAAGGCCAATTCATTTCCTTCCCTAATAAAATTGTCATTTGCTTTGTACAAAGTAACAATGTAAAGTAACGTACAACATGAAAAAGAATGATTATCATTTAACACCTAGCTGGGAAGTTAACCAGTCTTTCAGTGCACCCTCCAAATCTTTCATTCCTCGGCCTTTGTGGAACAAGTGAGAGACAGGTTGCATCTGCTTTAGTAACTGGGAAATGTATATTTCTGATGTAAGAAATTATCATACTGCAATCATAAGCAAACTTGAAAATGGACCTAGAGCTGTTTGCAGTGACATGATTACAAAATCTCATACCTCATATTGCCAGAACCTGAACCCAGACCCATTACAAGTCTCATAGTACTGTCCCAGTGCAGTTAACCTTCAATGTCTTGGAACTGGATTTCATAAAGTTCCTGGCACAAAGAGCCTACGCCCAGATCCGAACATAGGTAATAGCACTAATATCAGAATATTGAAATGCTTGGACAGATGGACTTTACATGCAGTGATGCAGTGAAAGAACAAAAGACATACAAAAAAAAATCAGATCTTTAACCTTTAGGCACCATGCCTCCTATATATAGGACAGATGTACCGCTACTCCCCAGAGTACACTTTTTATATATTTAGTCAATAAATATATTTAATTATTTTTTTAGACTTTCTGTCACCATCTTCATTTATTCCTCCATAAAATGTCTTGTATTTCCTAATGTTACCCTTCTTGGTTCATAAAATATTCACATTTTACATAAATGGTGTTTCAAACTGTAAATGTCCAGCTCCAGGACCAAAGGGTTAATCAATAAGTTCAGTTCTGACAGTGTTTTCGCTGTTCTCTTTTTCTTGTTGCCTGGTTGACAAATTCTTGTTCCAAGCTGAAAAAAGGAATTCATACATTTTTTACTGGCAGTAGATTCCTTTATCACTTTCTAAGATTTAATAAAAATGTGTGTCACATTGGTGAGTGCACTGTAATTTTTGGAAAATTTTAATAAGTGGAGAACAAATCCATCGCAAGCTCAAGTAACTGACCCTAAGGTAATTATTTATACAATTCTTAGTGCAAGCACTGAATCTTTGACTAGTGTTTCTTAAAGCAAACTGTTCTGAAATGATGAAATTGGTGATTTATCATGACAGTTTTATGAATATATACTCATGTTCTCCATTATTCTATTATTTAAAGTCATGGCACTAAAGAATTGTATAATACATGCACCAGTAGCCAAGCAATGAAAAATCAACTAAGAAGTTAGTGTATTGATGGCAAAAAAATTCTGGCATGTCCCACACTTTTATGTGTCTCAAAAGAAAGAGTTAAAGTTTTTATACAGTAACAAATGGAGAATCATAAGCATTTCTTTCTTAATTCATCATCTGAAGAATTGGAGGCAAAATCAAATAAAAAGTTAAAACACTGTTGAGACATGTTTTTCTGAAAACTAAAAACTGTGAAGGAGGTTCTTCTTTAGCACTACAGCTCTTTAAGTATGGCCTTGGCTTCCCTCGTGACAGGTGCCCATTATGTTGTGCCCACAGCTTTTGTTTTCCAACTTTTCACACCCATATTCCTCAAGTCAGTACAACTCAAAATCACCCAGCCACCTTCATCAAGGTCTTCCTTCTTTTCTTTACCTCCTCCTGATCTGTCTTCCAGTAACTTGGTTCCTAATTTATATTTGGGTAAATACAGTATACAATTCTACATGTATACACCCACAAACTCAGGTGTGACCCAGCTTCATTTATCAGTCATGACACCAGGTATATTTGCACGTGTTCAAAACACCACTGCTTATTTTGAACACACATAGTCATAAAGATTCACGATGTTTCAATTCTAGGGTCTTCACTGCCCTTCTGCATACTTTTGACACACAAGTTTTTTGCTTCATTTTTTGCCAAAATGTTTGCACATAATGTGGGTGTAGTGGCAGAGATGAATGCCAAAAAGGCATGCACAGCTTCTTCCCTTATTATTCATCACGACTATCCAATTTGAATAAACAATGACATCTTGACACTTTTTCATGAAATCTTCTGTTTAGAGTTAATGAAAACTTGTACAGTGATTCTCACATTGTTTTGAGCATATGTACAGACAGGGTGGTTTTAATATGTGCACAGCAGAAATATGAACATGTTTAAAAAAGCTTGTTATGTTTGCTTCTTGGGAAAAGAAACGATCGAGTAAATGAAGTTGACATGCACATAGACTTTACTAGTTACATGGTAGTGCCTGAAGTAGAAAGTTTAATTTGAAACTGACTAAGAGTGTTTACATAAGACTTGGATGGTAGAAACTCAACAATATAATCTGGAGCACCAAAAACTATAGACCTGAAAAATAATGGTAATTAAACTGATTGAAGATGTTGACCTTTTGTTGGCCAAACTAGTCGATGACCTGCTATGTATGTTACATTAATACCAGTGTACACCACACAGTGGACGCCTGTCAGTTATAAATACCTTCTAGCATCTCAAAATTTTCTGTCATTGTTTCAAGGTCTTTACGAACATACTTCATCAATTCCAAACAGCGGCCCATACCTCTTCGCACTTCTTTTACAGCTTCTAACTCCAATACGAGATTCTCCTGTAATATCGTAGAGCAAAAGTCACAAATCGGAATTTGACTTACATAACACATTTAAGGTTATGTCTCGTACAGAAAACGCTATGTTCCAATTAAAGTTCGTCAGTGTATGAAGTGGCATGTGAATCACAATATCTGTAAACTCTCAGTAATTTCATATACCTCTGTATTAGCAGCTGCCATTTTAATGTCAATACCACGAATTAACCTTTCCCGCCGTATTCGTCACGAACAGTGCAGTACCTCTTCACTAAAACTCTGTGAGGATGCCACCATCGGACGTAAGCATGTAATGTTCTGTGGCGCGGACGGATCGTCTGTGGTATACAAGTTGATCTTTCGTCTGTGGGTTGTAGCCGTGTCCGTGGTGGGGGTTATGAACTCTGATACATGGTTATGAGCATGGATCAGAGTAGTTTTGAGTGTGTGCGTCGTAGTGAATCTGTGTTTACATCCGTTGAGGCGGGTAAGATAAGGTGGCCAGAATTACAGGAAAAACAGACGTGGAGCATGCTTATGCGTTCAGTCATTTGAAATCGAAGCTTTTGTTGCAGTGAGGTGTGTTAGATTGTGGTTATGGTTTCGTACAACAAAATTCGCGTCTTCTTATCTCGTACTAGTAGGATTGATTAGATCATCAGTTTCTATATAAATAAATTTTTCCCGTTCCTAATCGAAACCACACAGTGCTGAATGGATAGCATGCTGGATTATACAACGGCAACGTTTCGGAACAAGAATTTCATACCAGACCTTTGCGTCAAATTAATATGGAGAGAGTTTCACGACGTGCTGGCGTGTAAATACGTTCGCCTACCGAGACTAGGTTAAACTGCATCCATTTTTAAGCAGGGATTGTAATGAATATGAATACAGTTGCATCCTTTGTAATCCATCTGTACTGTTACAGGTTGTCCCAGTGCGTAAGCATTGTGCCTTGTTATTAATGTGGAGCCGAGGTAGAAAACTGCTGCATTCCTAAGCTGATGGGGGGTAAGTGGTCAAAAGCATGCCCTGACTTTTTACACTGTCAATTTGGTGGGAGGCTATGTTGTTATGAGAGCACTTCTGTATATATTGACAAGAAAAATACCTTCCTTGCATTGAATCATTGGCAGTTTTCAGGGCTGTCATCCAGCCCATACCCATTCATTTTGCTGACAGAGCCTTTGCAGCTCATAAATATACATCACAATGATTTGATAAAAAAAAATAGATGGCACAGGACTCAGTAATTCTGCAAGAAGAATGCCTGACTCTTCACTGCAGTAACCCTGCTCAGCCCATCATCTGAGGGAATGTAAAGTAAAAATATTTTGATCCTCTTGCAGTTTATTTCACACTTCCACAACACTTTATAATCTCAGAATTACTGACATCATATTGTTTTTATGTAACAGAACATAATTGTTTCAATTTCACGAGCAGCACTTCCCTGTACCGATAACCTCTCGTATAGGCCAGCCAGTGCCAATGTGGCAGTACTCAGTGCGATACATGTTGGGGGTAGAGAGCATCTTCTGTGGAGACCAAAGTGGCATGGTGGCCAGGAATTGTGCTCCACATTGCCATGTCTTGCTAGAAAACTCATGTTGATAGGGGTGCACAAACTTGGCTTGCATTTCACTCTGCATTCCCCTGAAATGTTAACATATAAAGGCATGACTACTGGGTCATATTTAGGAGCATTTTTATAAGTGACCAAATATTATATGGTACAGCATATTATATACAGTAGATGAAAAAGTGCCAGAATGTTAAATGTATATTGTTTTTAATTGCTTAAGTTACAGCAGTTATACTAGCCCCACTTCTCAAAGGTATGTCATGAACAAGACAGGCTCCTCCACCCCCCCCCCCCCC
>Ga0123355_10021786_pt1 | contig 10263 bp, 8 predicted proteins | sample TergutEmb28metaG_3_FD_89872 | JGI IMG/M metagenome (GOLD analysis project Ga0123355, IMG submission 89872) | Embiratermes neotenicus P1 segment gut microbial communities from Petit-Saut dam, French Guiana - Emb289 P1 | ecosystem: Host-associated > Arthropoda: Insects > Digestive system > Gut ... | reverse complement strand
CTGTGATACAGTTATATTTAGCGTAATGTTATGTGAGTGGTTATTATATTGTTCATGTGTCGTCACTGTGATACAGTTATATGTAGCGTAATGTTATGTGAGTGGTCATTATATTGTTTATATGTCGTCACTGTGATACAGTTATATGTAGCTGAATGTTATATGAGTGGTCATTATATTGTTCATGTATCGTCACTGTGATACAGTTATATGTAGCGTAATATTATGTGAGTGGTGGTTATATTGTTCATGTGTCGTCACTGTGATACAATTTTATGTAGCCTAATATTATGTGAGTAGTTATTATATTGTTCATGTGTCGTCACTGTGATACAGTTATATGTAGCCTAATGTTATGTGAGTAGTTATTATATTGTTCATGTGTTGTCACTTGAAAACAACTTTATTTAGCCCAGTGTTGTTTCAGTGGTTATTATATTGTTCATGCTTCGTCACTCTTATTCAGATATATGTTGTCCGTTGTTATATAAGTATTTATTATATTTTTCGTATGTCGTCACTCTGATACAGTTATGTGTAGCCTATTATTTTGTGAGTGAATTTTATATTTCTCATATTTCGTCACTTGTATACACTTATGTTTAATCCCATCTTATGTTAGTGATTATTATATTGAACATATTTCTGCACTAGGATACTGGTTTTCCATACATTTTCTTGCTCCGTCTCTCTACGCCGCGCGGTCAGACGGTTTTTTTTTTGCATGTACACACATACGACACGCGGTTTAAAAATTTTACTTTCATTTCGTGTGCTGTCCCATTTCCTGTCAGGTTCATTGATGAAGAGGGAAACCTATGACCCTTCGCACACAATAAGAAGAAGAACTGGAACACACGAGATCGTAATTTAATATCTGTTCCGCATGTGCCCTCCCGCTGGTCTCGTTACACCTGAACGTGACAAACGGCATGCGAGCGTCCATCATGTAATTCCCCACTTTCCGCACGTACCAAATTCTACGTCCTTCGTAATCCTAGCCAAAGACGAAGGCTGCCTGATAGATCAAGGACATCCGACCGAAGCAGGGAGCCAGCAAGTGAGCGTGTCTGTCTATAATTACGCGAAACTCCCACTTATAATGAGCAGGTGGAGTGCAGCCACCGTTGTGCTTGAAGTATACTACGTGTTGCAGAGGGGGAATAATGAGGATATATTTCCTATAGTAATTACGCATTTAGATGTCCCACATGTGTCCCATCACATCGAAATTGGACCGCAGATCCCACGCGTGCGGTAACGCTACCGGTTTCGTAATAAGCATTACGGCCAAGTAGCCGTTTCGTACCTCGTTTCCAAAAGATTCGTCTTTAGGTATCATTCCAAAACCATGACCCGTAAAGCGCATTATTTATTTCTCCAAACGTTCGGATTTACATGTTTTACCTGACTGCATTACGCTAAGTTGAAGGCAGTCATTCTCAGTGATATTTATCACCGTCTAAAAATGTAACTCGTATAATGAAAAACTTGACAACATTCGGTCTTTATGTTTTAGGCAAAATCTTTCGGCTGTAAAACAGCCATCATCAGGCGAAAGTAGAACGCTGTCCAGGTATATAGAAAGTGTGTAGTCTATGGGATCACATAGACTGCACACTTTCCATGTACCTATACTGTATTGTACTTTGGTCTGATGATAGCTGTTTACAGCCCAAACGTTTTGCCTTGAAGTTAACGACAAATTCTCGTCAAGTTGTTGATTATATATGTTGTGTCTTTAGATCGTATTAAATATCACTGCGTTATTAAACACAACGCGGTGGCTCGTATTAAGAAATAACATACATTCTCAGGCACACGGCTGTCCAAACAACGTGGCTCTGACAAACTCTTCCTGTTCCTCACAAATAGATGATATGAGATGTGACAGGAGCAGTAGCTACAGCTGGAGCTATGTCCGTAGCCGGGACACGCCATTATATAGAAAGAAGTGAACGTGCGGACCTGACGAGTACGGAAATTATGTATCGTCTAAAGGACCATTAGATGATCAAACCGAGAGTAGCGGTCGTGCTAATAGCACAAACTGACAATTAAAATACGTCATTTGCCTATACTGGACCGTGTCGCGAAACGTGCCATTTTGTACCAATTGCAAGTCGTCATTTTTTACAGGACTCTATTGCCGTCTCTAGGAATGTGTCTTTTGTAACTGAACGAAGAAAGAGTAATGGGGGATCTCATTCGCAGGCGACCACTGGCCGGACAACGTCGCTCTGTCTCGGGCATCCCTTTCGCCGGCGTGAGTAGCCAATTTGAAAAGACGGTTAAACATTTACATAAAGAATATAGTGCCGAAAATTTATTATCGATCGTGATTACACGGTTTATCGAGGGGGTTGTTAGAAGACACAGTTCAACTTCTGTGACCTGCTAGTGGTGATCGGCATCGATCTAAATAAAAGCGGAGAAACATTGCTACTTCTAGAATGACGAAAGATTCGTAAATTCGGTACTTCGGTGTGAGAACGTTATATTCGTCCAACAAGTCGCGTATGCACTCAGGATCTACCTGCACTACGATGTACATAATGTTTATGTAATTACGGCCCTGAGTCGGTAATGGCTAAGCGCAACTTGTGCCTCGCGTGTAATGATTGCTGCAATACTACAGTGCGTGTCCAAATACGCACTGACCCCTCCGACGAATGAAAACGTGTTTCAGATAGAGGGAATAATTAGATACTCATGGACCTCTGATGGTATTGACGAAGACGGTCTGCAAGGCGAGGAGACGAGTCGCAATTGCGTTACATGTTCCTTCGTCTAGACAGGGAGCAATATAGCGACAGTGCCTTGGTCGTGTTTGAAGAATTCAAGAAGACGCTGGATGCGACGTGCAACGAGACGTGGTTTCTTATTGCCAATCTGATGTGCGACCAGAAATTTTTTGCGGTTTCCGAACACGTACCGGTCGCAGACGTCGATTGCCTCTGGTGCGTGAGAATGAAATTGTTTCTAGACGAACCAGTTCGGGGAACACATATCGTAGATATGTGAACCGAAGCTTTGAGACGACAGGACCGTAGCCACAGCCAACGAGGCGAAACAATTCGAGTTGCAGTTCGTCCTGAATCGCGACGAGCGTACGACATGGCTGCCCAATAATGAACTGAGAGAGGAATTTGGTCTGGAGGTGGAAAACACAAGGCGGTTAAACACCCTAAATTGTTTGGCCATGCCTGAGTGAAAACTACCCGGACCGTTCAGGCTGGTTACCGAAAAATGATCAGTATCACAAACATCCGAGAAACTGATCTACGCCGGACCCCCCCCAAGTTACTATATCGGAGTGGATAAGCTGAACGTTTCGGAGAGAAGGGAGTTAATGGTCCGGTAGGAGGCCACGGGACACGCATTCTTCGGCAATAGGCGCGTGCTTGAATGTTATTGCTCAAATGAAGTCAGAGTACTAATACGAGATTGTCGGAAGTTCCGTTGCCACTATTTTCTGGTAGGAGACGTGGAGGTGTTTCTGGATGCATGAACATTGCCTCGGCCTGAACCAGGATCTTTAGAAAGATTTTATCGACACTCGTAGGATTGAGATCTTTCTGGTCGGATATTATTTGGATAACAGCAAGCATCTGGGATGGCTATCGCGTCTTTGATACAGGAGAAAAGAGGAAGCAAGATTGATCCTCCACGGACAGAACAGAATATAACACGGCTCCCCGAACTACTATAAGTCAGCGCTGGATTTTTCTACGACAAGACGCAGACCATGTACGAGTTCAACGGGTAAGACTGGCAAGAAAATAACTGAGATCCGTTCCTTTACGCCGTCCCTATGTGAGATCCACAAGCTTCCTGAGACGCACGAGGAAGCCGTGTTAATTTTAGTGCGCATATCGCGTGCCTTTATAAGGTAACAGTGCTGTGGGGTTTCCAGTTCGATGACGGGCTACGGAGACAACTCGAACTGCTCGATGCGGTAGACGAAAATCGTCGTCTTTAGACGAGGGAACCTTACGACGTGTGCACTAGAGTGTAAGAGAGGACGAAAAGACGACACAGGACGTAAGCGACTGAGTGCGTACCATTGGGTGTTCAATTATTTCAGCTTTCCCATGGAGCAATACACGAACCTCGCATGTGAAATTCCGTACTAAAATATACCTGTAGTGCTGGTGAAAGAAAGTCTTTGTGAGTTGCACTGTGCTCCCTCCGAGGGACTTGAACCACACCGAATTTCATGTGCTACAATCATCTGATATTCTATCTATGCATGTTTTTTGCCGAGTCGGACTACCAGGAGCCGTTTCGTCACAATTTATCCTCAGATAGGCAAATGACCATTTCCAGGATCGTGGACAAGGTGAAGACGGCGATCGAGATGTACGAGTTCCTGAAGGATCAAAGAATATGACATAACGCGTTACGATCCCGAGTCGGGCACAGGGAGACATTTCGCCCGATATGTAGACACGATTTTCAAGTTGCAGCCTGCGGCAAGCGGATATTTATGGTGTGTGCTGAGTACATAGGGTGAGGATAGATACTTGAAGAATGTATAAGGGAGAGAGCGGATGTCATGCTTTATAAGGCGTCGATAAGTTAGAAAGCCGACTATAGGATTTGGCCAAACTCGGACTGAACATTTTGGGGCAGAGTGAAGGACAATAATAATAGTAATAACAGGCCCAATTCGGAGATGACTAACGAAACGTCAGAAACTGTAAGGATTTCTCGTGGTGCAGGACCTTCACGTGACTAACCTGCTGTTCGCCAGAGACAAACTGCTATGCGTGCCGTGGAGGTAAGCAGAACAGGAGATCATCCCGGTTTTGAGACATAAGAACGCGGTGATCGGGACTTATGTAACCCGAAGCTAACAGAATCGGTACTCGTATCTCCACTTGTTGAAGGACAGCACCATTTTCTGCCATGTAGATTCGATACTTTATATACAGAAATGTGGGGAAACTCTGGCCGTAGCCTGCGTTACGGACTGGGCATACGACAAACGAGATGGGGTCCAACGAGTACAGGTAAGATTTCGTGTTTGGCGGTCCCAGGATCTACGCTTACAGGGCGGCGAGCGCACGGTTTGTGAGAGAAAGTCGGAGTTTGATTCCGGGGAATAATGCTGAATTATGCATAGGTGCAATCTGTGAATTTCAACTGCGTCAAGGACAAGATATTTGTGAGATAAGTGAAGTCTTCACGGTTCGCACAGGCACGAAGATCAAGCGCAAGGGGAAGAAGGGGATGGCGTCGTCCGAGTCGTGGAGATGCAAGACGCCGCATCGATAAACTCGAAACCCCAAGAGAAGGGTATACAATATATTTTCGCAAACGCAGGCGTTTGGTATACTTCGTTTTCGTCAAGTTCGAGTATATATGTGAAACATAGAACTCCCTGCTTTTTATTGTGTGTGTATGTGTGTGTCATGAATAGGTTCAAGATCATGTTCACGTGCATGATCAGTGGAACTAGCGGGTGCGGCAAGCGGCTTTTTACTTCTGTTTTCTCAGACCACCTACGTAGACACAAGATATTGCTGCTACTCGATATTACGGTGGAGGATTTGCTAAAGTAAACTGGATTGCACTTGCTCGTCGTAGGGTCTCTAGAAGGCCTAAATGAACATCATTAAAAATTTGAAAATAATCCTGAAAGAGGTACTCAGGCCGGCAAGGTTACAGAGCATTTTTAAGTTCGTAATTTAATTCCCTGGGCTATGCCGTTTCCTACTTTGAACACAGAACTTCTGCATGTCTTTATTTTTGTGTTGTGGTGGGAGATGGTGCATATCGGGACAAATAGCTAGCAATTTGCATCTTTATCTTGGAATTCTAGTATAATTTGCTAACTGTGAGTGGAGAATATTATCTTTTATGAAGTGTATGCTAATATGAGAGAAGTTGATTTCTCAGTTAAATAAAATGGATAAGCATGTCTCTGTGTCATAAATAGGCATACAAATAAAATTTAACTAAGCATGTTACAACAAATTCAGTGTAAATTTGACTTAAACAGGCTGGATTTATGTCATGTACTGTGTTACAAAATATGAACATTTGACAATTGGCCTTAAAACATTTTATGGAAAATCAGAATACGAGGTCTGCCCCAAAAGTAATGATAATGATTTAAAAATATTGAACATACATGCAATTACAGTTTATTCCCTTCAAAATAGGCTCCTTGTGATCGAATACAGCGATTCCAGCGTTGCTGCCACTCTTCATAGCAGTGGAGGAAGTCTTCATTTCAGATGTTCTTCGAAGCCCTCGTCGCAGCTGCCTGGACGTTTTCAACTCTCCCAAAATGATGTCCTTTCAGGTGGATTTTGAGCTTGGAGAATAAAAAGAAATCGCACGGAGCCAAGTCAGGGCTGTACGGTGGGTGGGGAAGCGTTGTGATATTATTTTGAGCCAAATTTCCCACACATCGGACAAATTGTTCGGGACCAGTTTCGCACAAATTTTCTAATGCGCAGATCTTCCGTAACGATTCAGTGGACGTCCGTTTTCGGTAGTCCTACTCCTCTACGATTAACCGCACATTCAAACGTCTGTCCCTGTCCAGAACAGCCTTCACACGAGCCACATTTTTCTCAGTTATTGAAGCTGAAGAACGCCCTGCGCCCTGTTCGTCCTCAACGCTCTCCCTTCCGTCCTTGAAGGCCTTGTGCCGCCTGAACACTTGGGCTGAAGATAAACCAGCATCCCCATAAGCTGTCCTCATCAACTGCAACGTTCCGGAACCAGATTTTCCGAGTTTTCCGTAGAACTTAATCACATAAAGCTGCTCCAGACTCCTCTGCATTTTCGCCCTGACAGGACACAAAAACTACTACACATTTTGCTAACGTACCGACTGCTACAACGTTGCGGACTCAACTGAGGAAAGTCAAACTTTAACGTGGGTTCCCCCTCCACCTGCCTCGACTGACACTCCTCTTTTGGCCCTTCTGCGCTGCGCAAAAAAATCATTCTCATTATTTTGGGACAGACTATGTAAGTATAAAGGTTATTACTTTTACCAATGAAAGCGTGTCCCCAACTGCGTGTATGTGTATGTTTGTGTCTCTGTGTAAGGCTTTAAGTAATTGACCCCTGTTTGTAACTTCAGGAGAAATTGAAACACGAAACACAATCTTTGGATGTTGCGTTCAGATCACTGAAATTGGCGGAAGATCAGTTTAAATTTGAACTTCAACAGTCAGAAGGAATAACAAGTAGTCTGAAGAAACAACTAGAAGCGAAAGAAGAAATTCTGAAGAGTAATAATGAGACACAAATACAACTGCAGGCTACCATCGATGGCCTAATAAAGACACTGGAGGCACAGTACCTGAAGGAAGAAGAGAAGTGTGGGCAACCAAAAATGTAAGTACTTGTAGGGTAGAAGCTGTCACGACCTGTCAAAAGGCTGAAATTCCTCCGGCTATTAGTGCAGTCAAAGTTCGGTCAAATACTGTAGTTTCATTGATAATCTGTGCTTCCTTCATCAGAGCACGTGTGGGAATATTCATAAGCCTCTTATGTCCACCACATCCAACACAGATTTCGCAATCGTTCAGCATTTAACTGTAAAAGTAGTTTTCACTGTAACGTGAGTGTGATTTCTGTACAGCCTCTATGCCATCTGATGTGATGTTGGTCAAATACGTATCTGGGCAATTTACAGTCTACAGCTATCCTCCCAAACTGAATGTAATCGGTTGTGGTTTGTAATGACGAAGCTCAAACACATTTATTTTTCAAAATCACATATCACTCTGAACATTTGCTCGCCGTATCTTGAAACTAGTCACCTGTTTTGTTGATTTTGGTGAAATTTTTAATCTCGGGGTAAGGAGTTTGTTTGGTGATGGTGAATTTAGAGTGTCATTCTTATGTAGAACAAATGAAAGACGTGGATGGTATAGTTACAGCTGTTGGTTGAAATAAATTGTTTGTATATTGACTTAATTATGGCGAAATTATTTTTATATTTGTTGCAGTTTTTGTCGCCTATCATTTGTTTAACAAAGGCGTATCATTTCTTTTAATAAACACCTAACATTTGTTTAACAAACGCATAAAATTTGTTTAACAAATGCCTAACATTTTTTAACAAACACCTAACATTTTTTAACAATCTCCTAATATTTTAAAAAAAAGCCTATCATTTATTAACAAATACCTAACATTTGTTGAACAAACGGTTAACATTTTTTTAAAAACGTCTAATATTTCTTTAACAAACGCCTAACATTTGTTTAAAAACACCCAACATTTGTTTAACAAACACTTATTTTTTAAACAAACCCCTAAAATTTGTTTAATAAACGCCTAATATTTGTTTAACAAACGCCTAACAAATGCTTAAAAACGCCTAATATTTCTTTAACAAACGCCTAAAATTTGTTTCACAAACGCAAATCATTTCTTTAACAAACGCCTAATTTTTTTAACAAACGCCTAACATTTTGTTTAACAACACCTAACAAACGCCTAACATTTGTTTAACAAACGCTTTACATTTTTTAAAAAACACCTAACAAACTCCTAAAATTTTTAACAAACGTCTAATATTTTTTTTCACAAACGCCTAATATTTGTTTAAAAAAACACCTAACACTTTTCTAACAAACGCCTAACATTTGTTAACAAACACCTAACATTTGTTTAACAAAATCTACCATTTGTTTAACAAAATCTAACATTTGTTTAACAAACGCTTAACGTTGGTTTCACAACCCCCTAACATTTGTTTAACAAACGCCTAATATTTGTTCCACAATCGCGGAACAATTTTGTAACAAACGCGTAACACTTGTTTAACAAACACTTAAGAAATGCCTAACATTTGTTTAACAAACCTCTAACATTTGTGTAACAAGCTCCTAACATTTGTTTAAGAAACGCCTGATATTTGTTTAACAAAACCTAACATTTGTTTAAAACGCCTATCATTTGTTTCACAGACACCGAAAATTTGTTTAGGAAAATACTAACATTTTTTTTTCACAAACACACAAATTTTTTTAACAAAAGCCTAACATTTGTTTAACAAACGCAAAACATTAACAAACACCTAACATTTATTTAACAAACGCCTAGCATTTGTTTAAAAAAACGCCTAACATTTTTTAACACACGCATAACATTTGTTTCACAAACGCCCAACATTTGTTCAACAAACGCCTAAACTTTGTTTAACAAAGAACTAACATTTGTTTAACAAAAACTAACAAACGACAGACATTTATTTAAAAAAGCCTAACATTTGTTTAACAAAAGTCTAATATTTTTTAAACAAACGCCTAACATTTGTTTAACAAACGCCTAACATTTGTTTAACAAAGGCCTAACCCTAGTTTAACAAACGGCTAACATATTTTTAACAAACGGCTAACATATTTTTAACAAACGCCTAACATTTGTTTAACAAAAGTCTAATATTTTTTAAACAAACGCCTAACATTTGTTTAACAAAAGCCTAACATTTGTTTAACAAAAGTCTAATATTTTTTAAACAAACGCCTAACATTTGTTTAACAAAGGCCCAACCCTAGTTTAACAAACGGCTAACATATTTTTAACAAACTGCTAACATATTTTTAACAAACGGCTAACATATTTTTAACAAACGCCTAACATTTGTTTTTACAAACGCCTAACATTTGTTTCACAAACGCCTAACATTTATTCAACAAACGCCCAAAATTTGATATCAAAATCTATCATTTGCTGAACAAACAACTAACATTTTTTAACAAACACCTAACCTTTGTTTAACAAACGCCTAACAATTGTTTAAGCAACACCTTACAAACGCCTAACATTTGTTTAACAAACGCCTAACACTTCTTTAACAAATGTCTAACATTTGTTTAAGAAACGCCTATCAGTATTTTAACAAACGTCAAACTTTTGTTTCAAAAACGCCTAACATTTGTTCTACAAAAGCGTAACATTTGATTGCAAAGACTAACATTTGTTTAACAAATAACTAACAAATGCCTAACATTTATTTACAAACGTCTAACACTTGTTTACAAAGGCCTAACACTTTTTTACAAAGGCCTAACATTTGTTTAACAAACGCCTAACATTTGTTTAACAAACGCTTAAATTTATTTTAACAAACGCCTAACATATTTTTACCCAACACTTAACATACGCTTGATGTGTGGTTGACCGTGCATCGTAGTTCAATGTGGAATAAGAAACCAACTAGATGTCACTTAGTATTATATTTATTTCTCCTTATAAGTTGCTCTTTATAAGCTGCTCAACATG
>Ga0123355_10021785_pt1 | contig 10263 bp, 9 predicted proteins | sample TergutEmb28metaG_3_FD_89872 | JGI IMG/M metagenome (GOLD analysis project Ga0123355, IMG submission 89872) | Embiratermes neotenicus P1 segment gut microbial communities from Petit-Saut dam, French Guiana - Emb289 P1 | ecosystem: Host-associated > Arthropoda: Insects > Digestive system > Gut ... | reverse complement strand
CGAACCAGAGCAATACAACCCATGAAATAACTCAACAAATAAGTCGCTAGCTCCTGAGGATGGATGTATTAACATCTGAAACATGTTGAGCATTAAATAATGAAATAATAAAGCAAGTGACATTAAGTTGGTCTCTTTTTATACAATAATAAGCTGACTTGAAAAAGATGAACGAATTGTTGACATATGCCATAATGTTAGACTTGCTCATAGTAGCGTATATACGATTTGTGATAATGGAGATAGAATTAAAGAAAGTGCTAAGTGTTTAGCTAACATTGAATGCCGACAATCTGACAAAGGGGGTGACTGCTTGTGAAGCAAGACTACTGCAGTCCTATCGGAATGAAATGTAACAAAAACTATGGATGTCTCTTACAATTTAACTGCATTACAACTAAATAAATATATTGTATAGAAATGTATGTATAATGCATACACAGTACATATGTACTCTACAGGTCTATTTGTCCACTAGTGCTATAGCTGTACACTATATACGATGAGGCTGTCAATCCCCTAACCAAAGGAAATACACTGTTGGAATTCTATAATAAAACCAACTAGACAGCTTGTGAGCAGAATCAGGACGGAGGATCAGTACATTCCGTCCTGATCCTGCTCGCAAGCTGTCAGCAAACCTGTATGACATATACCATTGCTGTGTGTATAGTGAAAAACTCCTCATGATGGACAGAGTAACTGTCCAAAACATGTAGAGTTTTATTCCAAAAATAAATTTGAGAAATTAGTGCATCTAGTTGGTTTTGTTATAAGAATTTATCACGATGCAGTCACCTGAAACGGGGTGGGGATGTTGGAAATGGGAATTTTGTGTTTTATTTACATGACTTTTGCTGGAATGTGACCCTGGCACAAAACAAGACCTGCCTATAATCATGTTAATGCATTGCTCCATATATTTCTTCATTTGTATGAGTCTGAACATAAATTTAAAACTTCAACAACGTATTACATATCTGATATCTGATGAAAAATTGTTCCTTCAGGCTGGTCTCAAACCTGAGACTTATGATACTCAAGTCCCCTACCAGGTCCCTTTATACTTTGTGACACATACATAATAGAACTTGCATTTTCCCCTGATAAATCCACTGAATGGACCTACCAGTTCGTATGAAATCCTGCAGATTGTGAAGCTAAAAGCCATGCCATCCCCATTATTTATATTTCTTTGTCATAAATAACATCAACATTGTAATCAAGAAAATTTTAAGCAGGAATATTAGAACTCTTTAATTAAATAATCCTAAAATTTTGGGCAGTAAGATTAAAAAAAATTGCAGAAAAAGAAATGCAACTTTTTGTACAATGAAAAAGAGCCTTCTGACATCTCAAGTCACTTTTATGTTTGACAGAAATTATAGACAAACCACTGTATAGTCAATTACTGTTAGTATGCATTCTGAATTACAAGTCCATCTAGCATGTTATGGATGGATCATCAGCGCAAGATCCAGGGACAACATTCTTACTAATTTCTGAAACATCTTCCATTCTAGACAGCTGATCTGATGTCGGAATGGTCACAAACCTGTACACTTCTTCTCCTGGTGGGTGCCTCCACACACATTTAACGATGTGCCTCTTCAGAATGGTACGACTCTTCATGTATCGTAGACAGTATTCACACAGGTACAGTTTGGGTACCCGGGCATAGTCCTCCGGATAGGGGCTCTGATACCATACTTCAACTTCGTACTTTCCTATTTCAATGTACTTTGTACCCTTAACATGAGGCAGGCACTTCAAGTCATCTTCCTGAATAGGAAAGAAATGTAAGTAGATTTAATAATGATGATAAATGGTAACAAACAAACCATGCTAGGTCACTTAATGTGGAACCAATTTTAAAAATCTACCAACTGAACCTACAGCCAACTGCTTCATGTTCCTGAAAAAATTCTGGAACATTGTTAATATCAAGCTTAGTAAACACACTTTTTAACTACTAAATGTATTAAATCTCTTCTGTCATTCACACACACACACACACACACACACACACACACACACACACACACACACATATGTTCTCATTTCATACATGAAAGCACCTTGATTTTGAGGTGAATTTATGTCCTGGACAGCGTCTATCAAAATCACCCAGTTCATGGCTAAGCAGAGTTATGCACTGACATATCAACTGACATGCCTCTCACAAATAAAACTTCTGGACCATTTCAGACAACAAACCAGGAAGGTTACAGCACGATAAACTAGACGGATACAATGCAGATGCATCATGTAACTCTGTCTGATTACTACCATAACAGGTAATAGATAAATAATCTACACTCTATCCATGACATGAAGGTGTCTCTAATACATAAAGATACAGTGAAAGTAAAAGATGGACTATTAATGCTTGAGCGAACAGTGACAGTGAAAGGCACAGTGAGTTGGAAAAATTCAGACTATTACACACACACACACACACACACATATGCACTCATGCATGTGTGTTAACACGGACACACGAACTGAGTACACAATCAATTATGCTTGAAATTCAGGTAGGAATTTGCTTTACAATATAATATTAATTCATTTTAATTTAGTAAATTTTAAAACAGTTTAATGTATATGGTGGGGAAATTTATACTGGCACTGATAAGGAAGTTAGCATAAGTACTGACAGTGACTTCATGTAGGTTAAAATGCAGATGGCGTCAAAACCTATGTTGACACTCAAGCAGTATAAGCCCATTGCTTATTTAAATTGCAAAAGATAAGATGGGTGAAACACAGCAGGTGTGGAAGAGACAATAACTACATACAAAATTATAGCTGGCAAACCTTCGGGAAAGACTGAATACCTCTTCTATATTCCAACCAAATGCACATTATATATTTAATACATATATTTATTAAATCTCTCCTACGTGTTTCAGTGTGTTTTATACCATCTTCAGGAAGAACATATTACTTGCTCAAAACTATCTGCATCAGCCATTCAGAGACAACATACACTAATGTTCTATAAATAAATGATTTTAATTACAGTTTTTCAGGTTTTTAACATACAGAATACCTGGTACAAATTATTCTTTTAATCATTGTAAAAAAAAAATCATACATCCATAAAAATATTGTGTATCTTTATGTTCTATGACATAACCAATGTAACACACAACATTGTAAAAAGCAGATGGTTTTGAGCAAGTAGTATGATGTTCTCCCTGAAGATGGTGTACAACACACCAAAACATGTAGGAGAGATTTAATAAAATATGCATTTAATATATCATGTGCATTTGGTTGGCATACTGAAGAGGTATTTGATGAACAAGAATGCACGGAATGGAAAACTTTAAAATAACTTATGCTTGGGGCAACAGTCTGCTTGGGAGATAGAAGCATAGGTAGGAAGCTAATATTAACACTGATTTTATAAAAATATGTTGTAGTATTATTGACAGGACTGAACTCATTGAAAAGAGGGCCCAGTGACAAGTTTTTGTGAACACAGGGATAAAAATCAAAGTTGTAAAAAAGCATGAATTTTCTGGACGGCTAAAGGTCCACCAAGTTTACTTTTTAGCATCATGTCATCTAATGCAATACTACTATATGTTTAGTCACAACACTGTTTACTGAATACTTTAGTACTATTGCTTACAATCACTGCATTATTAGTTGTCTGCGCACAGAATGAAAAACAGTCACCTGATGGTGGCATAAGAGTGCCCAAGCATGTAGCGAATCTACAATCATGACCAAAACTTTCTTGTGTACTGAATCATATGGTAGTACTCCAAGCACACCCCTAAATAATGGAGACAGTAAACAGAAAATGAAGCACAACTTACAATTTTTTCACTGGCAACAGCCAGTGCTTCCTGGAAAAGCTTAAGGTCATATTCAGACGTGATGTTAGTGAGACGTGGTTGACGTTCCCGATCTTTCTCTTCAGGAGCACTGCTGTCTGTTTCAGGATCACTATTGTTGTTGTTACTGCGTCGCTCAGATTTCGTCCGCAACTCCTTTATTTTCATCTGATAGTGACGTTGTTCAATAGTTAAGTGGTGTGACTTAGGTGACTTCTTGCTTAATAGTGTCACAGCCTTGCGACGATCTTCTTCCCTTTTACGACGTTCCAAGTAAATGTCCTGAAAACCAACAATTAAAATTTTGGAAACAAGTGAACTAAATTCAATTACACGATATTAATAGTAAAAATTCCAAATAACATCTCTGTAAATGAGTAAGTTACACATTCAGAATATTACAAATCTATATGCTTAAACAATAAAATGTTCGCAGTTATGAACACAAAAATAACAACAGGACAGAGAAATCAAGAATGATTACTTTGCTATACACCAACATGAAAAGGAAGACCAAAGAACAAGACAGCCAAAAAGAGTTTACAATGTGACAGAAGAAAAAAATTTCAAAGCAGTTTAGTGGAATGATTAGCAGTCATGGAGTGTAAGAATGGAGGAACCATGGCAATGTGTTTAAGCACCAAGAAGCCTTGAAAGCTGAACTTCCATCTATTGTTACTGTGATTAAAAGAAGGGATTTTGGTTGGGAATGTAACATACATCAAACAGGATAAGCACATAACACTGTCGCAGGCATACTTTTAACATGACAATTTGGCAGTTTTGGAGCAGATAATATGTATTATTATTGATCAATGCAGAAGTTGTGTGGGTTTCCATTGGACTAAAATGTCTCAAAATAGGCACCTTTGGAAGTTTCATGTCTCTTGGGTTCTACACGCTAAACTTGTCGCATGCAGACAAGGCAACAGATGGAAGAATGAAACACAGGGCACCATGAAAAAGAAGTATTGTGCTACACCCTTCAGCTTCAGTGATCCACGGATGGCTTCTACATGAATTGACGCAGGTTATGAATCTTAACACACCCATCCCTTTCTTCTAAGGCATGCACTTTACCGATTTCTATTTTAATGTACATCAATAATTTGTGGCCATTTTTCACTTTAGTGACTGCTTTTTTGCTTTCACAGACAAATGGTCTGTCAAAGGGTTAGCATATAAATATTGTGTTCACCCTGCCACATAAAGGGGTCATGACTAGCAAGTACATAATGATATGACCTACTTACCTTACACTCTTGTGCTGTTTTGTTGTGGTACTTTGGACAAGCTTCAATTGTGAAATGTTTCTCAGCTCGCCCTCCAAGGTGCCCCATGGAGTCACACCCATCCACAGGACAGTGACGTTCCTCCACAGCGGGAGTCTGTGATGTATCACTGTTAGCAGTTCCACCACGACCTTTACTTTTCCGTGGGCATGGTCCTTTAGGTCCGGCAGCTTTCTTCACAGGAGACTTACTTGCAACACTGGCACTTGTCTTGCTCTCTGTTGAAACACAACGAGGTTTTCACTTGACATCAGCCTAAAAGTAGCAAGTCTGCAGATGAAGGCACAGACCACAGTCAGCTTGCTAAACAACGGTGGTAATATATTCTTCACGAAGCATCCAAAATTTCCAAATGCATTTAAATTGTGGTCTACTTGATTATAATACCATGTTATCTAGTAGGTAGTTTCCATTGCTTAGAAGGAATCTGCTACCTCAGTCTTCAGAGTAGTAACATTTTACACAGTATCGTAACTACAGATGATCATAGGTCAAACTTTTACTACTGTAAAAAGTTCCCTTCCAGATGGGGTTTTCATAATTTTTTATACATTATCAACCTTCATGTCCTTCCACAAAATTTCTCTCAAAACTGTATCAATGGGGAATTTTTGTACAACTACTATCCTTGTCCTGCTTTTATATGAACTAATAAGAATAACAATGATAATACTGACAGGGATTATGCAGCTAACACCAACACTAACAGCAGTGCAAAATGGTTCCGTTAGTGTGAGAAGATCATGTGTCCTACAGTTACATGATGAATGCACTGCTGAGAAACCATAGGCTATGTTTCAGTAAAGCAACATCACTTTAGGTGGTGTTAAATATGAGCAATGTTAATCAGGATGCACAAGTTTTTCAAAAATCTAGGAGCCACCTCAAAACTCTGGGTATCACAAGTGTGATATGTAGGAAGTTCCATACTCAGGATCCAGGAATATTAGGCACCAAAGTACAAAACTTGGTCATTCAGGCAAACTTGTGCCCAGGATTTGTACACCCCTGAACAAAGTCAATCACACATCATGTCAATATTATAAAATGATGATCCAATGTTTTACCTGATTCTCTAGCTGCATTCAGAGTAACAATGTTAATTTTATTAGCACAGTCAGATACGTACCACTTTCAGATTCGGTATCACTTGTCTTGCCCACAAGATGTTTACTCCTACGTGCACTGGATGACCGGGTGAGCTTCCGTGTGATCACAGCATTCTTTGAACCTTCGCCATCACTTTCAGACAATGGACCAGATTCGACAGCCGATGATTGGGCTTTTGACTGCGGTGGGGTCTCCACCCGTGATCGAACACCAGGAAGAACAGCTGATTTCTTGATGGCTGCTGTTTTCTTGTGAGTTGGTTTTGTGGTTGCGGAGGAGTCTGCTGATGAATCTGATTCTGAACTGCTGTCTACAAAATGCACACCATGCACCATCAGGACACATATTCACACTGCGGAAAACTTTCTCTATATTGTTAGCTCTTGGCTGGATGTTAGTTGATGAACAGCAAAAACACAACAAAGTGCGAGGAAGAACAAAACAAAGAAGTGTTTTAATATGATTCCTGTAAATGGAAATAAGATAATGTCTATGGAACTGATATAAGCATTTAGTGATGGTTAAGTGATATGTACATTACACAATACAATGTTCCTACTAGCGTAGAATTCTAAGTGCAGTACATGAAGATTATTATAATCAATTAATCTCCAGTGACCACTGTAAATGCATTTCATGAGTGCAAAGTTCATTTTTCTCAATTAATTTAAATTTAAATGGCCTGAAAAACAAACTGTGTTATAATACAAGAGATGTGATGACACTGTCTTACCAGAAGACCCTGATGAAGCAGAAGTGGAGGATGCAGAGCTGGCACCTGATTTACTTGGTGGGGTTGGCACTACTTCAGGTTTTACTGTTGCTTTTGCCTTTGGCTTTGGAGCATTTGAGCTTTTTGTGGCAGTGTTCTTCATTGGGCTCAATTTTGGGGGAGGTGTTGTCTGATCATCACTTTCACTGCTATTCTCAGGGCTGAAAATACTTTTTGTCTTCAACTTCTTCTGTGCATTGGCATCAGGCTGTTGCTTGTTCGATGCTGCTGAGGCCTTTGGAGTTGTATCTTTGTCTGCTGCAGATGATTTCTTATTGGCTCCACCACTAGAATTACCGGAACCTTTTACCGCACTTTGTTTTGGTCCAGTAGCACTATTACTTTTTGAAGTCTGCTTTGTCTGTTTTGTGATCGGTGTTACTGTGGCAGATGCTTTAGGTTTTGCTGGAGGCTTTCGTTTAGTGTTTGGTTTCACTTGAGATTCTTCAGATTCTGATGAATAAACTGGATTTGATTTTGGTGGTCGCGATTTATTAGGCAACTGTGCTTTATCTTTACTTTTGGCTGTATCTGTTTCATTTGAGGTGTTCGTTGTGTTGCTCTTTGCTTTAGCAGCAACTGTTTTCTTCTTTGGTAGCTTGTTTCGTGAGTCAGAATCTGTGGAACCATGGCCACTCTTTGCTGCACTAGCTTGAGATGTGGAAGAATTCTCAGAATCTGATGAGCTAGATTCAGTTCCAGATGATGAAGAAGAGCTAGAAGAAGATGATGAACTGTTGCTTGATGTTGTTGACTCTGAACTCGTCACATTGGACTGCTAGAACAAAACATATGGGATTATAAATACCAGTTCTGTCTACGTAAAATAACTCAAAAAGCATGAGTTTATCTGGTCATACAATTTTAAAGCATTCAAAACAGAATTATGATTCGACACGTTTCTCATGATAATGTGTTACAATAAACATTACTACTATTTTGGACACTGTCTTGGTTTCTTATAACAGACGTTTTAGAAAATTAATCCATTTCACTTGACAAGGAAACATGTTCCTACATACCTACACCCCTTACAGTCTTTTGAGATGAACAACTCTTTTTTAAACACCGTGTTTGAAGAAAACCAAGACAATGGACAAGGTCCAAACTTGAAAGTAATCAGTATGGCTGATTTCAATACAGTATGTACGTTATCACAACGGTATGTCGCGAATGAGGTTAAATAGGACTGAATTCTTTTTAGGCGCCATTTCTCTTTACAATTTCATACAATTCACGAAATACAAAAGACTTAAAGCGAGAGAAAACTTTAGCACACCTTCTTTCTTGGCGTCATTTCTCTTCACAATTATGTACTAGTTAAGTCACGAACTAGAATATACTAAATAAAATGACTGAATCCTTCAACACACACTGGCCATCTTGCGAAGCCTTACCACGTGTCAACGAGTATAAATGCAGAGAACATAGAATAATTGGTTTCGTTTACCAATAGAGAGTTCTGGTTTGCTATAGTTGCTGCTTTCCCTCAAAGGTGTCGACAGTTACTCGACAGCAGGCGAACTGCATGCCCATGTAAAAATATCTCATCATAGCGAGGAAGATCGTGTGGAACTGACAGAAGACAGGCAAGACGTTTACTTACGTGTAACCTAAGAGTGGCGCGTTCGTGTAACCATGGTTGCTGTGGAAAAGCAAAGAGTATGAAATGAATATGAAATGCGTGTTTTGATTTTCACAGCTTTTGTCTGAAAAATTTTTCATTCTAAGAAGAATTCTGTCAGATATTATCATAAATTTACGTAGGTATGGATGGAAAGTGCCAGCTATTCTTGATAGAGTTTGACGAAAAAGGAATTTTCTCGACGTATTTTTGATAAATCCTATAAAATTTCATTAAAATCCCGCTGGTGGGAGCCGAGGTGTTCCATTTGGAGAGACAGACGGACGGACAGACAGATATGACGAAGTCAATAGTCGCTTTTCGCGATGTTACGAAGGCCTCTAAAAACAAGTTTGTCGAAATAAATAATACTCCAATCTTTGACATATATGGTGGTTATTTATTTCCTGCGATATTTACTGTATTTTCTTTCTTACTTTTATTCTGAATTTGTAAAACCCCGTTATGTTGGTAACTTAAGTTTAATACGGAAAAAAATAACACTAATTTCGGAAATACAGCTTAAATTCACTATAGGGTTGAAGGTTTCCTGTAACACACTTTGTATTATAGAGACTTATGCAAGAAATAGACCTTCGTTGTTGTGAATATTTCATGTACAATTACGTACTTAAAGTATGACTCTGATGCGTTCTTTCACGAAGCGCATGAAATTAGTACCCTTTTTGTCTGTCAGTCCATATGCTTCATCGCAGAGTATTCAATGGATTCGTTATTGTGGTGTATACAAAATATTAGCGGCAGAATTTAATTTACGCTCACATTGTTGCAAAATAACCTACAAGTCTCTCGAAACATCATAGAATTAAAAGGCGTTTGTGACATTAACAAGGTGTGCATCGACTATATTTGCGTCCTGTCTTCTGTCTAGATATACACGATCAGTGGCATACCCATGAAATTTGTTCGGGGGGGGGTTCAACAAATTTAGTTGAGGACAGAGGACAGAGAGAATGGGGATCTGGGGGCGGTAGCCCCCTAGTCAGGGATTCTGGAGGCAGCTGTAATTTGGTACAAGAAATTTCATTTCATATAGTAAAATTGTCTTAATTTTTGGTACTTTGAGACTATTTATGATGACAAGCAATTTATTTGTCATTGTTAATGCAAAACAATTACGAACCGACGGTAGTTTTAGAATTTTACTGCCTTTTTTTCCGAACATCTTAGAGTGTTGACGTCCTAAATTCAGCAATTTTTAACAGTTTTAAAAATCGGGTTGATTTTGGAACGATTTTGGAGGGCCTTCGGAATTTTTTTTTTTGGGGGGGGGATTTGAACCTCCCCCCCTCGGTACGCCACTGTACACGATGCTTCTTAAACTGAAAGGGCAAGAGTGGCATGACAGGGCAATCGCAAAGGACTGAACCACTATCTCTTGTTTGAATGGGATCGGTCGATAATTTACGTTACAGCACGTGAAGGTGGAGCTACACACGTGATATTAAGATGGGGGTTTCAAGTTTTTTTTCGGAACAAACAAGAAAAGAAACAGACCCCATTAAGGTCTCTTGAGACCTATGGGTAATAATCTGGTATCTTCAGTCATACCTCGTAGTTGTGCAGGGAATTCGGGGGGGGGGGGGGGGGGGG
>Ga0123355_10021784_pt1 | contig 10264 bp, 4 predicted proteins | sample TergutEmb28metaG_3_FD_89872 | JGI IMG/M metagenome (GOLD analysis project Ga0123355, IMG submission 89872) | Embiratermes neotenicus P1 segment gut microbial communities from Petit-Saut dam, French Guiana - Emb289 P1 | ecosystem: Host-associated > Arthropoda: Insects > Digestive system > Gut ... | reverse complement strand
CCGTTGTGTGTGAATGAGCTTAGGTTGGTTTGTAGTCTAACACAACTGTGTCAATATAAGTATATTTATTGACTTATTTTAGTACAACTACATGTTTCGGCCTTTATAGGCCATCTTCAGGTTTACATCTCGTAAGACAACCTGAAGATGGCCTATAAAGGCCGAAACATGTAGTTGTACTAAAATAAGTCAATAAATATACTTATATTGACACAGTTGTGTTAGACTACAAGCCACCCTAAGTCATATTAAATGCGTCCCTGTCTTACTATGTTGCACTACCGAGAATGTCATTCTTCTCGCAAGGCCGTTATAGTGTATATACCCGTCATTGTCAGAGCACCTTTAGCAACAATGTATGCAAGTTGGATAAGTGGAAGGTCATATGTTAGTAAACATTTCGTAGAAAATTTCTTCACGAATAGTAGGTTCAAGTACAGGGATTAATTATAAAATTCGTTAGTTGTAATAAAATCTGAGTTACAACACTGCAAGCTGAGAAAATACGACGTCTGTGCTTTCATCCACTGATATGAAGTCAGCTTGAAAAATGTTACAAATCTACTCAAAAGGTGAAACATATCATTTGGTATGTCGTTTATAAGTTCAGTCACTGTGTTTCTACGAACTCTTATGTTTCTATCGGTTGTTATTTTCTCCATAAAGATGATTTTACTTAGCTCTTTCAGTTACAAACTCTCCAACACACCGTAGTCCTGCAAATTGTTCTGAGTTGGTTAAAATTAATTCGGACAGAAAACACCTTGCTTAACTACTGATTCATGTGAATCATTAAATTTGCAAAGGACTTCATGTGTCACAATTTATTTGTCCTTTACGTCCTTTTTCTCAAAATCTGATGATCGATTTAAGATCTTATTCAATCGAACCTTTATATTTATAAATTGAAATCTTTGGGTCGTAATCAGAGTTGTATTGGGGAGTTTCGCGAGCTGCAAAAGAATGTAACAGCAACATGCAATCTGCTAGCCGCTAGCTTGATATTTCTGTTGTTTAGAAACCTACTAATTCCATCGTCAGACAAACCATATAAAATCTGATGTGTGTTGGACCTTGCACCATTGTGATAACTGAAGAATGAAAAGCAACTAGATGTTACTTATTTTATTGTACTTTTATAGGCTCAACATGTTTCGGACACCACTGTGCTCATCATCAGGAGCTCATGACTATAATGTTGATTACCACATTGGTCGTCTCGTTCGTTATAGTCGTGAGCTTCTGATGATGGGCATAGTAGTGACCGAAACATGTTGAGCCTATAATAAGTACAATAACATAATAAGTAGCATTTAGTTGTTTCTCGTTCTTCAGTAATCAGAGATCATGTACACTGCTAACAGAGACAGCAGGTTCCCTCCATACGCCTGTAAATTTCCACTATTATAGAAGGTATTACAACCCAGAACAGAGTTTTAAGCTCATGGTTCCGTTTATCGTAATTCAATGTGAATAAAAATCCAACAGATGCAACACTATGCAGATATTTATTTACTGCAAAGCTTTGCAGTAAATAAATATCTGCATACTGTTGCATCTGTTGGATTTTTACTCACTAGAACAGAGTATCGTCACACGCATCGCTATGAGAACTTCAAATTTCACTGGCCGAGAGAAGATTGGTGTGAGCAGCAATGTAATCTAGGAGGAAAAGAACTACTCAGAACAGGGGAACACTTAGGCATTATGCCCTCTAACATAGAACAGTTTACCATTATTCATTCACCAACACCTCTCAATACTCTAATTTCTGTAACAGAAGCAATATTTACAGTAAAAAAGTTAAAGACATAAAACTTGTCCTTTGGTTTCTGTGTTGTGTTTTCGTGCCTGATGTAATGGAAATCAAAGTGCGCGTGGCTTGCCAATAGAGAGTGTGACTAAAGTGATTGTTGCCAAAGTAAACTGAGTTTCAGTCACAAAAACGTACAATAACAAAATAAATAAATTTAAGCCTAATCTTGGCACACCATCTTTTTGTATCTTCATGAACGGGCAGCTGAGAGTTGATTTTGCCTCCAACACGAAAAAACAAAGCCCAGTATTCATGTTTGTTGGTAAAGGCCACTGCACTTTTCAGAAATGTGGTTTGAATTTCAGACGAACTAAAAAAAAACGGAAGGCATATACAAATACTAGATTTACTGGAGCACTTTCACTTATAAATGTTGCTTGTGTTGAAGAAATAATAGTACTTCGAAACGTCAGTAATGAAGAACTGTACTGTGCTAGGTGGGAAATAAGTGTGTTCTCTCTTCCGTATTAGCGTACTTCACTACATGGAAACTCCGATTAAATATCCACAAAACCGAAACCATCCGATTTTACAAGCGTCCCCCTCCCCTTCCCACCCGGACCCTCTTCAAATCCTTGACACCTTTTTGCCCGCAGCACATTCTTTTGTAATTAACCCTTTGACGCCTAACGACCCATATAGAGGTCGTACCGCACTGCTAACCTCTAAACGTTGCATTTTATATATGTATTCAACAAATATATGTACTGAATATTTTAAACATTGTATATACTCTCCGTTTTTTCCTCTTCAAAATGCAGTTTGTTTCATAATTCTAACATATTTGGTTCCTGTATTATTCAAATTTTATATACAGGGTGTGCTAAAATAAAAAAAAAATCATTCCGGCTCCAGAAGGTTAACTGAACGAAAGTCGTAGTGTTTTTTAGACTTTTTCACGTTGGTGTTATTTGTATTCACTTTTATATCACTTTTGCCACTGTATAAATGTTTATTGAAACTGGTTAGGGGAAAATTTTTGTTAGTCCTCGAGCATACTGTAAATACTTTCTATGCAATAAATCTTTCAAAAAAAATCCTGCACTGTGGCCACATGGTTTATTTACGTTTCGTATAATTTTCACAACAACTAGCAATTATTTCCCTAAACAACATTAACGATTTAGTCTTTGTAATGGAGGCGCAGTGTTAACTGTGCAATAGGAACTTAACTGTTAATAGATGCATTCAAACCTAAACATTTAATTCACCGAAATCCAACTCCTTGCTCTAAAGACAACCAAACTGCATTTAAAAGTTATGCACTTTACCATTAGTTGATCCTCTGCAGGTCAGAAAAGCATATGATGATTTGGAGTTACAGCTCCATGCGTTCTTAACCTTGCCATTAGACGGAAGTGTATGTTCACCCTCCTACCATGGTCGCTCTCCTTCTAGTGACAACGCGAACAGCACGCAAAGGATAGAACGTTCTGTGGGCCCCAGATCCGGTCTGGAGACTGGAGAAAAGACAAATATCTGCCCCGTGCCGGGAATCGTTGTTCCTAGTCTGTAGCCTAATCACTATACCCACTAAGTTATCAAGCATCCTTTCGTACAATTACAGTAATTCCTCGATATAAGAAAAATCGATTTATAAATTTCCGATCAAATATGCAGCACTAATTATTAGCAGTTTTTGTTTAACTGCGAGTCAAATTGCGCCTATACGTGCTCCTATCTTTCGCAGTCTGATCGTTGTTTCCGGCGTCTCTTTTCGGCTGTATTCGGTTCCCGAATCTTCTTGAATGCTCAGAACGTACGGCATCCTTGAGCGACCTGCGCAACAGCAGAAGCATCGCAAAATCTCTCATTGTCCTGGTAGTTTTACTGTCAAGTTCGGTCTTGCGTGATTTCAGCTTCCGCTCCTTGCATTCTTGACCCTTGAAGAAGGGACCGATAGGTTGTCCCGAACCGTCGGTAAGTAATTACCGCCATATGTTGCGAAATTTCGCTGCAGAGCGCAGATTTAAACTTCGCTCCTCTGTGTACATCATTTTGCTTCGAGTAAATCTTAAGGAATTGCGTGTTATATTTATAAAGAGGACAACAACTATTATGGTCTTTCCATACAACTTCAATGACGCAACTACTTTCATACATAGGCTAAAAACTTTATTTAAATGTAAAAAGTTATGGGTAAAGTAGTCCCATTACAGGCCTGGACAGGCCCAGAGGTTTCCAGGAAGTTAAGGTTCCCAGATTTCGTGACAACGGCACAGGATAGTGGCAGGTTGTCAGCCTTACGCCCCGGCCGCCTTTACCCGCAGGAAATACTCCTGGTACTCATTTCTGTTAGAGGCTGAGTCGACCCCAGGGCAATAGTATTTTATGTCAATGAAAAATCCACTGACCCCATCTGCGATCGAACCAGCGACCTTCCGATTTGTAGCACAGCACCTTAACCACTGTGCTACTGCGGTCTCTATTTAAATATAGTAACTGTAAAACTAGTATTATTTCTTACGGGTATCTTTAGATATTTTTCTATGTTGTACTACGGTTAACGTTCTGTGTTTAGGGACGAAATTATGACGTCTGGAACCAAATAAAATTCCTAACGTGGAGAAGTAACAGGAAATTAATTTTAGTTTTACGAGTTTTCGACGTTAAATTAGTTTTCGAGGAAGGAATTACGCTTACAAACTTGACTTGACGGTCTTACCTTAACCTTTAGACACCATGCATCCTATATATAGGACAGGCGTACCGCTACTCCCCAGAGTACTCTTTTTATATATTTAGTCAACAAATATATTTAAGCTCGTGGTTCCGTGCATCGTAATTCAATGTGAATAAAAATCCAACAGATGCAACAGTATGCAGACATTTATTCACTGCAAAACTACTGTACATGTTTCGGGTGTCACAGCACCCATCATCAGGAGTATTAAAAACTGTAACCGCAGCCTCCGGTACAGGTCATACTACTTGTACCGCTACTGATTTGTGCGAGCCGCACGCGACTCGTACAAACCAGTCCTGATCAGACCACGTTGGAGGGGAGTAGCGGTACAAGTAGTATGACCTGTACAGGAGGCTGCGGTTACAGTTTTAATACTCCTGATGATGGGTGCTGTGACACCCGAAACGTGTACAGTAGTTTTGCAGTGAATAAATGTCTGCATACTGTTGCATCTGTTGGATTTTTATTCACATTGAAATATATGTAATTATTTTTTTAGACTTTCTCTCACCATATTCGTTTATTCCTCCACAAAATATCGTATATTTTCTAATGTTACCCTTCTTGGTTCATAAAATATTCACATTTTACATAAATGGTGTGCTAAACTGTAAATGTCCAGCTCCAGGGCCAAAGGGTTAAACCCGTGTATTCCGACGTGGTGTTCTGTGAAACCTAGGGGGCCGAGAAATAAAAATCAAAGGTTCCTAAAGACAATTCCGTTAGCGTAAAATATAAAAATAACAATAATTTTATCAACTTAACTTACAATAATTTTCATTTCGTTTGACAATACATCGTTCGTTCAAATATTTATGAATGTTGAAACACTAGACTAAACAAAATAACCATGTTTTTAAAGAAGCATTTTATGGACCGCGTATTAGTTTTCAAGGTCCACGCACACATATATAAATTGTGTTGTTTATTTCGAAACATGTACCGTACAGTGACATTAGCACACTGTCATCATACTCTTGCTTAACATTCATTTATTAACTTAGGCAACACTGTTCTAAAATAATGATTAAATTTCGATAACAATTCTTATTGTAGTTGTAAACTAAAGTTATACTTTTGAATAACTGCAGCTGGCCGCAGCCCAGCAGGGGTTGAGAGATGGTACAGGTGCTGACCCGTTGGCCATCAATGCACTGGAACCTTTGCACCACCATCATCACAATCATATCACACGGCTGGATGTCAAGTGTGATAGCAGTGGGATGTCTGTGACATTGGACTTCGACGGTCCTTTCAGTGGGGTGGTCTACAGTAAGGGGTACTTCGACAATCCAAAATGCAGGTAAGCAAGTCCAAGTAACAGAGTCCTCTTTGACAGACTGCAGGTCCATATTTCCGACTGGCATGTGAAATATTCGCCAGGGTGTGAAGACTAGATCTGCTTCCTGACCCAACTAACTATGATTTATATTTATCAATTTATTTGAAGAAGGAAATGGAACTAGTTTCTGAAACGTTATGATATAAATAAGACGACAATACACTTTGTTCAGAATATCAGCTACTAAGATGTCACATAGTCGACAGAAACCTTTACACTAACGTTTCTCTTTTACCATATTCCACAATTTCAGTGCATTAATCAACTACTAGAAAGTCCAAAGAAGTACACTTACAGTATATTCACAGGGTACAAGCGACAAGATTCAACGTTTCACAATTTATTTATTTCTGTAAGGCGCTCTACATGTTTCAGACGGGTTTTTCGTCCATCATCAGGAGCTCAAAACTGCACATACAGCTTCAGGTATTTGTCAGACCATTACTGCTACCTGCTGCTATCCTGGCCAGGCTAGCAGCAGGTAGCAGTATTGGTCCGACAAATACCTGACGCTGTATGTGCAGTTTTGAGCTTCTGATGATGGACGAAAAACCCGTCTGAAACATGTAGAGCGCCTTACAGAAATAAATAAATTGTGAAACATTGCATCTTGTCGGTTGTACTCTGCGAATATATTAGTGATGCACGGACCTATGAATGTTAAATTAACACTTATAGTAATTTATCTCAGTAATTAACCAACTTGATGTACAAAACTTTTGTTTTACTATAAGTTTATTTCATGCCTCTACATGTTTCGAGCACATGTGCTCATTATCAGGAGGTCAAAATTGCATTACACAGCCTCTGTTATCATCACACCTACATGTGGCCGTCTCGTGCACGAGGCATGAAATAAATTTGTTGTAAAACAAAAATTTTATTCATCAAGTTGGTTAACTACTGAGATAAATATACTGAGGTGCACGGTCAGCAAAACGTCAAAATTGTAGTAATTTGTTTACATTATCTGTATATTATTATGGTCTTCTACATGCTTAGGCCATTTGTGTTCGTAGGCAGGGAGATGCATATGACACTTAACATGTGTCCCTATAAAATCCAGCTCGTGCGTGTATAGGACGTATACAATTAAAATTCAAAATGCGTAACAGGTGTGTTCAACTTGGACATAAACAGTTGTGATATAATACCAAATTTGGTATTTAAACTTCTACTAAACATTCTTCAATCCGATGGAATTAACGCATTCCAGTGAAAATGTGAAAAGCATTTATATTAGAAATCGCGAACCAGTAAAATGATAAATTAAGTATTGTAAGAAAACAATACACAATCTAAAATAATTCTACGGAGAATTAAATAATAATAAGAAGATAAAAGTGATAACGATCGATGTACATACCCGTGATGGTTATTTATGTTGCACAGTCACTAAGTGAACACAATGTGGCTTAATCTGTTTATGTTGGACCTATGTTTTCTATGTTCATGCATGTTGTAGTTGTAAGTCACACAGTATTTCATAACGAGGTTAACTTTGCCGGTGTTTCGTTCTCTTATTAAACTACTTATATGTTCATACATGTGGATATAGAAGCTTTCGAGACAGTTGATGCGCCACCACTGAGACACTGGTTTGATTAATTACAGTGTTCTGAGTATACATTTGTTGCCGAACATTTGAAATAATAAAATAAAAAGAAAGCTGTATCAGACGGAATACATGTTTTATTTCATTTTCATATTGTACTTTAATACAAAGGGTTGCCCTCTACAATGAAAAGTTTTTCATATACTCTCAAGCTGCATATTATAAGGACACATAAAGTGTCATATGCTTCTCTTGTAACTACGTTTCTCCCTAATGATGACCCGCATAGGACCGAATCATATAGAAGACTCCAATAGTATATAATGATTACTGTAAATGTATTAAACTGTACTTTTGAATAAGCTGATAAGCTGCTAGTTCTTCTACTAGTCAGATTCCTTGCTTGTTGGCACGCCAAAGCTTCGTTATCGTGTTTAAAACATCCCCTCACTTGACCCTATGCTAACCAGGTGACTACAAACCACAACTTTACATCTAACTGCCTTGATAGAGATATTAGTACGTTCCTTCCAGATAAACCACCGTCTCCCAAGGGGCTCTTCTCTTCAGTTTTTTCTCCCGAATAAAACATTGCACGAATAAGAAATGTTTTCCGTGCCTTCTACATGTTAAACCCATCGCTTTCTCCTTTAATTGATTAAACTAATAATGAATCGTGAAGTCACACAATTTGTAAAACTACTGATTATATGTTTTCCCCATTTGCCCGTCATTTCCTCCATCTTACGTCATGACATTTCCCTCAGCATCGAATGAGTTCTATATTGCATAATGAGAGTGATAGAAACGTTTCGACAACAAATAAAAATAAGACAGCAAATATCTGCACGCAGGATATTGGTACCTGTAAGGCCTCTAGTATAGGTTAAATACATGTAAGATCATACGTGGCTGAACGCAAAACACAGCACACGGAAAACTGTTTTGAACACGTACATTTATTTGAGGGACGCAGATAGTTAAGGGTTTATTTCCTGATACTGGCCAGGGTTTTTCCGGTTGCTGTATGCTGCCTGGGCTCTTTGATGCATTGTACAAAGCGGCGTGACATGTGTGTGACGCGCCACACAGTGTGTTGTACTGTATTACGACGAGGTGTACTGAAGGTGTGAATACACAGCTGGCATTAAGTTTCTGCAATTCACTCCCACTCTTTCCGATACTTCCGGTTTTCGTACCGTAACTACCACGTCTGTAACGCTAAAAACATTCACGTACTCATTATCTCGCACCTGCCCGCTGATCTCAGTATGGCTGTATACAGTATCAGCTGTTCCAGCGCAGCCGTTTCTGCTTGCAGAAGCAAAAGGATAATTCTGGTAACTAAAAAATTGTGGAAAGTATAGCCGAATACAGTCGAGAGAAATGCAGTAACGATTAATATCTCTAAATATGTGCCGTTGTGTAGGTTGGTAGATAGGTATCAACGCTTCTGACGAATATGCTGCCTCCATTTGCGATGTGTAAGACTGTCAACTCCACCTTTCTACAATGAAGATGGATGCAGCAGATTCCTTTAAAATACTGATACCTGTGCGTCAAACTACACGTCGTCACGCACCACAGCAAAATACTGAACATATTCAGCGTCTCTGGCTAAGCTCCACGTTACTAAAATGAATGGGGAACAGAGATATAGCAGCATACATTCTTAATCTCGGCTTTAGATGGCACAGTCTTCTGACCACAAGGTCGCGCAGAAATGGCTACTACAGTACAGAACTCTTGGGAAATAATATACTCGCGTCGTTATGAAATCATATCGCTGCGAACATAAAGCAGGTAAAACTGAAAAGATCAGCGTGCCAAGAACTGTTGACATTTCAAGTATATAGACAGATTTACTGCTATCACCATCTCACAAATATCAGTGTTTATCACGTGAAGTTTGAAATTATCACACCGGTCGTTTGGAATGTGATGCCATGCCGAGTGGTAAATAATCACATACATTTCGGTAAACGTTGTTACCACCATGTTCAGAGTAGGAGTCTAGGCAGCAAGATCCAACAACACACAGGTAACTATCTACCAGTTGACAAGATGTCATGCCAGCAAAATTAATAACCATATCTGCTTGGTACAATTCACACGTTTCAGTTCGAGTGAGCCATCATCAGATGGTGCAATACATAATGTGTAGAATTAACTGCTAGTTACATTGGTATTTTTCAACTGTAAGTCACGGCTCCATCACTGATGGCACTGTACTTATTGATTTTGGTTAAAAAAAAAAAAGTGAACCGCTGATTGTAGAATGTGGCAGGAACAGAATCCAACACACGAAAGCCACGCATGTGGGCCCAGCTGCGGTGTTATCGTAGTGCAAGATGGTATCTAGGTACGTAATTGTGGCAACTATTCTTAACAACTCACCAACTTAATGCATATATTCTTGTTGTACAATAAGTTTATTATATTCCTCTACATGTTTCGAGCACTGTTGTCTTCATCATCAGGAGGTCAAATTGTATTATACAGCATCTGGTATCGTCACACTCTGTAGGTGGCCGTCCTCCTTCAACCTGCGCACCGGACGGCCACCTACAGAGTGTGACGATACCGGATGCTGTACAATACAATTTGACCTTCCGGTGATGAGCACAACCGTGCTCGCAACATGTAGAGGAATATAATATACTTAATATAAAACAAGAATTTGTGCATTAAGTTGGTCAATTGCTAAGGTTATACTGAGATGCACGTTCAGCCAAGCATATATATATATATATATATATATATATATATATATATATATGTATAAATAAAAACATTGTTTTTTTCTGATTTACACATTCTATGTAATCTAATAAAACAGACTTCTTTGTAAATGTCCAAACTGAT
>Ga0123355_10021783_pt1 | contig 10264 bp, 4 predicted proteins | sample TergutEmb28metaG_3_FD_89872 | JGI IMG/M metagenome (GOLD analysis project Ga0123355, IMG submission 89872) | Embiratermes neotenicus P1 segment gut microbial communities from Petit-Saut dam, French Guiana - Emb289 P1 | ecosystem: Host-associated > Arthropoda: Insects > Digestive system > Gut ... | reverse complement strand
TAAAATGAAGAAAAAAAAAAAAAGAAAAGAATATAGAAAGAAAAAGGTAAGGGGGAGGTATGCACAAGTATGTGAGGTTGTTATCTTTATGATTAATAATATTGGGGATAGGGGGGGGGAGGGGGGAGGAGAGCACATTTAACAGCATAAACATTTTCAGACTTCAGAAAAAGGTAGTAAGGTTCATAACAAATTCAAGGAATAAAGATTCTTGTATGGAACTATTTAAGAAGTGAAGAATTTTAGCATTTTATTCACACTATATATTTTCTTTACTAACTTTTTAATTGCAATATTTTTATATCAAATTCTGTGATATACAGTATAAATACCAGACATAATAACAACCTTGACCTTCCACATGTGAGTCTCTCAATATATCAAAAAGATGTATACTATTCCAGCATCAAAGTTTTTAATAATCTTCCTACCGATAGAACAAATCTGTCCTGTAGTAGGAAACAATTTAGGGCTCTTAAAAAACTTTCTTTTGACTAGTTCTTTTTAGTTTGGAAGAATATTTTAGTAATAAATTCAAAGAAAGATCTTGGTTTCCTAATTTTACGTATACATTACATGAATTTTAATACTATCTAATAACAATTAATGAGCCCAGTAACATTTATTATGAAACATAATAACTTAATGTCACTAGGTGATTCAACATAACTTATGCCTAATAATGTAAAAGTTACTTATTTAACTTATTATATTGCCAATTACTGATGTAATTTTATATGACTGATGCTTTCCTCTACAAAGCATCTATATTTCATTTATGTATTTTATGTGTTTTATTATCGTTTTACTTAGCAAGATCAAAGGAATTACAAATTTAAAACAAAAATCATGTTTCTATATTTTCATGGTGAGAATTCTCACATTATGATCTTTTAGATTCTGACAGTGTGGTGTTGTAGATTGATGGGGCAGGGACTAAGCTCAAACCTAATGTAACATAATTTAACTCAACTGTTCAGAACTCAGCAGGGAAAGATTTAAAACAAACAGTACCTGAAATATGTGTTGACCAAACCAAACTAAGTGAGGGAAACTGAGAAGTCTTAATATACTACAGTAGCCGGAGGACTTGATCAGGATAAACGCAGCTTTTAGATAACTGGATATTCAATTTAAAATTGATATGTAAATAATGCTGGCTTAGTAAGTGCTATGTGAAAATCGGCTAAATTAAAAGTTGTACGTGAAATAGTATAATTACGCAGTCGTAAATGAGTAGACACTTATACAAATATCGTACTTCTCCATCTAATTGTAGAAGGTTGCAGACATGCTATAACCTCTGTCAGGCGTCTTTCGAAGGCCTTCAAGTCTGAAACAGCAACAAATTTAACCTAAGTTGGAAGTCAGTGTTTGAGACATAAAATATACAAATGCCGAATACGCGTTATTCTGTTTTCACATGGCGAAAACAGTACACACTTGCGTAATTATAAGAGTGGAAAAGTTATTTACGGTAGTCTAAGTTCGATTAACATTGTCTTAAAAACAAGGTGCATATTCTTTAAAAATTATCCTAACCTTCACACGCTGTTTGCTCCAATGACATACTTTCACAGTTCAGGGTATACTTTATGTGTCTTAAATGGCATTTTCGCCATCGAAAATGACATCTGTTTCAGTTCTACTACAGCTATCCTATGTCATCTTTATCTCTACCCACACCACCACCATATCAACCACCGAAATCGTTCCATTCGTACCTACTTACACGAACCTTTTATCGGGTTTGTAACTATCGAGGCTGGCACAGATGAGTTTCCGGACGAGTCCCTCGGCGGGTAGTTTAATGATATGCACTCACTAAATTACGAGCAGTTGAAATAATCAGCACGTTAGTAACCATTCAGGTCAGATACTTTTCTTCTTCACGTTTGCTGTATAACACATAAAGATTAAAATACACAGAGCGGAGTAATTTGGGCCCGTTTTCGTAGTGAGTGTATGGATGTGAAACTTCATTCTCGTATTTAGGATGCCTGAGGACGTTGTGCTTAGCAGAATATTTGGTGTTCATTACTCAGGTGTAAAACTTTTTAGCAAACTGCCGTTAGAACTCAGATTGCGGAATATTCCAATACATTTAAAGGCGCCTTAAAGAATTACTTGCTTACACACTTTTTATAATTCGAATTAATTTTTTATTAACTAATAATATCTATAGTTAAAACCAAGGAACACATTAACAATATCTAGGTTCGCTTATAAGTGTAAATTTTAATGCTTCTTTATATTCTGATTGTCAGCTGACGGTCTATGCCATTATAATCACTTTTGTATTATTATAATTATCATCTGATTATATTGTTAACTTTAAACATTTTTTGACATATTTTGGTCATCAATTAACTGACACTATGTTATACCACTATAACTACAGTTGTAATATTGTCTATAAACGTGCTTATATATATATATATATATATATATATATATGCTTACTAATAGAGATGTTTGACATATTCTAATTCCAGTGGGAGAACTAGACATGTACTGGGTTCACTTGAATATAATAATAAATCAAATGAAACCTAAGAGGGCGGAAGAAACAGGACGCTTAACAAAATTACATAATGAGGAGCTTAATTTCTTTGCCAAATATTATTCTGATGATTAAATCAGTGAGTAAGCTAGATGACATGTGTAGCACGTGTGTTAAATGACGAAAATGTATACAAGGTTTAGGTGGGAAACCTCGAGGGGAAGATATCCAACCGGAGACATGCATAGATAGAAGCATAATAGTATAATATATCTTCTAACCATAGCAACTGAGAATGTAACCTGGGTACATACGGCCCAGTGTGGAAAACAGGCACCGAATTTCGTTAACATTTTGAGATATTATTACAGTAAATATACGTGGCTAACTTCAGTAAAGACGTCAATTTGATGTTAATTAAGGCTTATAAGGCCTGTCAATTACTACACCTTGTAAAAAGGTAAAACCCTTCATACTCCTGGGTACTTGCAAGGCATGCTGAGGTTCTGGATAATTATCGTGTAAATTGGGATTTTCATTTCACGATCTTCTTTGGAAATCAGAGGTTGGTGTTGTACTCAATGCGTATTTTCATGCCGTATGAAGTTTCATGATTGTAACTTAGAGCCCCACAAACTGTAAATCTGCATTTTGTCATTTGGCCATATATTAGCGAACATTGCCTTGTAAACGCAGGATGGTTTCTGCTATAAACAGAAATAATGAGTACATGTTTTCGCTTATACTCTCAGACAAGCGCGTGGCTCAGATATTTCGTACTGTTTTGTACCCATCTTCACAGATCATAGTGCCCGTCGTCTGCTAGTAGGTGTTGTGGTTGGGTTTGTTAGTGGGTATGGAAGTGTAACAGGAAGAATTATGTGGTTACTAGCGCCGTATTTTGCAGATGGTTGTATTAGTATACATTGTGATACGCTTTAATGCTGTACCTGGCACTGTGAACTTTATTTAAAAAATGAAGACACGTACAAGCTTTGTTGGAAATGAATGTTGTTCCATCCATAGGAACGCTTATCTATGTTGCGTAATTTTAGTTTTCGTAATTTATTTTGTAACTTCTACATGTTTTGCATCCGCTTACCTCCCACAAAATCTACTGGAGCGCAGTGAGCATTGGATGACGCTCCAAGATGAGAGAACAGGAAAACACGTTCAGCAGGATGAAATTTCGTTTCCTTGTGAACCTTCAACAAATCACAGTTCTGTAATACAGAAACGGTCTAGTGAAGAAATCAAAATTAACAGTACGAGTGTTCAAAGTTCAGGGGCCGACGATGAGAAAAAAATGTCAAGCGCCACTGTGCTCTCAGTGTCTGTGGATCCAAGTTCATTCATATCCTCCACTGCAGAACCAGCAGCAAATACTACAAACATAACTTCAACAACGACTTCTCCCATAGACCCTGTGTTGCCAGACAAGGGTTCTGCTGAAGAGGAACACAACAGTTCAATGTCCATCTTTTTTGTGCTTTGTGTGTTGGCATTAGGTATCTTGCTGATCCACTTAATGCTACAGAAAAACTTCCAGTATTTGCCAGAAAGCATTGTAATTGTTTTCTTGGGTGGTCTCATAGGTCTTATACTGAACCTTATGTCAAACCAAAATATTGCAAATTGGAGGAAGGAAGAGGCCTTTTCCCCAACAGCTTTCTTCTTGGTTCTTCTTCCCCCAATCATATTTGAATCAGGTTATAACCTGCATAAGGGTAATTTCTTTCAGAATATAGGTTCCATCTTAGTATTTGCCATTTTCGGAACAACTGTCTCAGCCCTGGTCATTGGTGCTGGTGTCTATGTTTTGGGCTTGGCAGAAGTCGCTTACCAATTGAGCTTTGTTGAGAGCTTTGCATTTGGATCACTGATATCTGCTGTAGATCCTGTTGCCACTGTTGCCATATTTCATGCCATGAATGTGGATCCAGTTCTCAACATGTTGGTGTTTGGCGAGAGCATTCTAAATGATGCTGTTGCGATTGTGTTGACAACTTCTATTCTTGAATCCAGTAGCCCAACAATGACATCTTCAGAGACATTAATCACTGGTTTGAACAGATTCTGCCTCATGTTCTTTGCATCTGCTGGGATTGGAGTTGTATTTGCATTGGCAAGCGCATTATTGTTAAAACACGTAGACTTGAGAAAAAATCCATCCCTGGAGTTTGGGATAATGCTGGTATTCACATATGCACCATATGCTCTTGCTGAAGGTATTCATTTATCAGGTGAGTTCCAACTATGTGACAGTCATGACGTGGTAATTTTTTTATTTTACAGGAACTAGGCTAAGCCGTCTTAAAATTTTAAGGCACCATGAATGTATTTAGCAAGTATAATAAATCAGTAACTTTATTAGTGTGGAATAGCTACTCTAGATGGTTTTGGTATTCCTATGTTATGTTACCCTAATCCCTGTCACTAAATTTAGACTTGTTGAAGAAATATAAAAAGTTTACAAATCTTGCTTAGTTACTGCGTCCTCATCCAAATAGTCTAGAAGTGTTGTGAAGTGCTGTATGTTTTTCCCAGTCTGTGCACATTATTATTTCTTTAAATCTTTGTCTGTGTATTGTTTTCATAAATGACTTCCACAAGTATTAATCACATGGCATCAGATCAGGTAAAGGAGCAGATCACATAAGATGACTAAGTAGTTGGTCCTCAAATGTTGTGTAAGGTAGTCACTAAATTATTGGCTGTATGGGGAGTTGGACTGTATTGCTGGAAGAACCAATATTTCTCCTCCTCATCACTTAAATTTTCAAAAAGTGGTGCCAGAATTTGTTCAGTGTACCTTTTTGGATTTATTGTGTCTGACAAGAATGCATTCTTGTTGCACTGATAGCAGCACACCATACTTCAACTTTAATATTGTGTGTAACAGCATCATGTATATTAGTCTGGGATTATCTATCAGCCAGTGTCTATTCAAATATTTCTGTAGTTGCTGAAATAAAACTCTTCAACTGTCAAATAAGTGAGCAGTGGATCAATTCCACCATTGCACTCTGCTTCACAGATCTAATTACATAACTGTACTCGCACAACACATTTGCTAATAGTTTTATAAGATTTCTTTGTTATATAAATTTCAACAAAAACACTATATGTGGTACACTCTACTTAGTATTTATGAACAAAGATTTACTTATGCTTTACATAGCTTATGAAACTGAACTGTTCTGAAGCCTTTTTAGTATGTGTGACTAAGCCTTTAACAGAATGTACAGACTATGGAAAAGAGTCATGCACAGTTAATAAGTTAGTGGTATGTTTGGGTTCACAGTGACCTGCTATATATCCAACCTGGAATGTTATATGTATGTTGTCGCACAAAATTGTAGAGATATACTCTGATCTCATTATTTTGTGTTGTTGCAGGTATCATGGCAATTCTGTTCTGTGGCATTGTCATGTCACATTACACTCACTTCAACCTCTCCACAGTGACACAAATCACCATGCAGCAAACAATGCGTACTCTGGCATTTATTGCTGAGACTTGTGTCTTTGCGTATCTTGGTTTGGCGTTGTTCAGTTTTCAGCACCGTGTGGAACCTGCATTGGTTGTGTGGAGCATTGTGCTGTGTCTTATTGGCCGGGCTTGCAATATATTTCCACTTGCTGTACTGTGTAACCGCTTCCGAGAACACCAGATCACCTACAAGATGATGTTCATCATGTGGTTCAGTGGTAAGTGACACACTAAGAATGGACATTAGTGTTTTGTGGGTATTATGCTCTGTCGATTGGTTGCAAGTCACCATTGCTTTGGAAGAACCTGTTTACTCCTTATTCAAGGTATAATTTCGATGAAATTGTGACTTTACATCTGAGCAGATAGTAATCTTCATGGTTAATGCTGTGCGAACCTCCGGTCTGGACATGTCAGAAAACTAAGTGTGTCACACATATGAAAGTAGAAGACACATAACCTTGTTTTTACTTATAACATGGCCACCTCAATTTGCAATACCTGTACAGCAGTGGTTGGACACTATATTCCTGAGCCAGTGGCTAGGAAGAATCTCATATAGACACTGTGATTTATAATGAAGAATGGAAAGAAGGAGGTTTACAAGATAAATCTTAAAAATTCAGAAGATTTGGAGAAAAAAGTGAGTTTTTGAAACTGGTCCACTTGTCTTCCTTCACACAGCAGAGGATAGTACTTAGGTTGAGCCATGCAGATATGTTGGAAATGCAAGTGGACACTTGAAGGTGAGAGATGTATCATATTAAATGGCATAAAACAAAATTCTGTTTTCAGAATTCAGTTACTTAATGTGTGATTTTGTCTGTTGGGGTTTAACCATTATGTATGTTACAAACCTTCAGCATTTCATTGAACATTGCAGTCACCATCTTCAGGGTAAATGAGCTAGGCCAAAGTTATATTGCAACAGATGATCAGTTGTTTTGTCTTGGCAGGGAATCAGGGAATTTATTTTGTATCTGTGGTTACCATATCTGATAAGAGGACAGGTTTGTCATCATAAATCTTGGTCTTTGTCATCTGTTCACATTTTGATGGCAACAGTTTAGTGAGTCTAGAGCAGAGTACCAGTTTGCAGCTGGTTAAGAGACCTGCAGAGGTGTGTTTGGTTTCGATACATTGAAGCTCATGACTAAGATGTAATTTGTTGTGGCAGATATGTGCAGTTTTGGGGTTATTGGGTCTCCTCTTTAACAAGGGTGGGGGTCTGACTTTAGAATAGAGTGCTTTTACTTTTCCAGTGAGCAAAATAGTGACCCATCTCAGATTGATCAAGGAAAGCTTCCCCAGACACAAAAGCCCAGTATTTGTTACAAGATCCCCTCCTCCTATGGCAAAGTGTACATTGATTAAACCAGCCACCACATTTCCACCAGGGCTTCAGAACAAATCAGAAACAGTCAATTGGAAAACTAACATTCTTTGGTAAGCTCAAGATGCCACTAAAGTTAAATGTGCCACAGAACTTGATAAACTAGAAGCCCTAGCAAACATCTATATTTGTCACCATATCATTAGGGAAACTGCTGAAATAGAGAAACACTCCTCAACTTAACTACAAAGATAGATACAAATTAAGTGAAGGCTAGGCAGTTGGATTTTGATCTGGCCATGATGTGGCTGATAATGTGTGAATGCGGCAACAAATTTATGCATCATAAAAGCATCACTTTACATTAAGTAAAGTCTGATCTTGCCTCTTTTCCTCCTAACCTGCTTCTTAGTCTGTTTGCATTGGACATCACCATGCACACTGCCATCCTTACTAACAATGCAAGACCTGTACATGAGCAGGTCCTGATCCCAACTCATTCATTGTGAAGATGATTACCACAGTGCACAGTGACAATCAGAACTTTACATGATGCAGTTCAACTCTTCAAGCCAAAATCTGACATAAATTCAGGCCACCAAATCTAGAGATAAGAATTTCATGTCTGCATTTTATTTTTTTATTGCAGGCAAATCGCATTAGGATCTTTTTTGCACACGTTGTAGACATAAATATTTACGAGCCATGCTGGACAAAGAAATGCTGACAGGAGTAAAATTATTTTATGCTAGGTTGCAATGCTGTTAGTTGGTTTGCCTGTTTCTAACATTTGAAGGGTTCAACAGAGCTGTTGAGATCAGCTCACAATGTTTTAAATAATGAATGGGGAGTTGCAACTGGACTGGGTGATCAGCAGCTATGTGTCTTTCCTTCTTTTCCTGTTCTGTAGTGGTATCATTGGGTGAGACCTGCCATAGAGGGTAATTATTGTTGGTTTGTTTAGAATTAATACGGTGCTGGTTTATTTGGTCTTCATTTACTAGTCGCAACCCACCAGGGGCAAGATATTTTTCTTGTCCAATTTGTCATATCAACTCTGGGGTCCACTGACCTTCATTTGGTACTGAGGTTAAGAATGAGTAGTGCTAATCCCCCATCCCTGACTAGCCTGGAGAGGGATGGCTTTATCTTTACCTTTTGTTATTAGTGGACAATCCAAGTTCATGGATAAGGAGAGAACTGACAGAATTAAAACAGTTGGCGTAACAGTTTTTTTTTTTTTTCCTTTGGTTATGCAAGAATCATTGTACAGTTTTCCTTTGATTTACTTATTGTGTATTTCAATACACTTTACTGTTTGTTCACCATTCTTTGTAGTTAATGGCAGTGTCAGTTGATTTAATACTGCTGTAGAACTGCAACCTGTCTCATCACACTTCTGTGATGGATTACCAGTCCTTTAATGTTGTAGGTTTGCGAGGTGCTATTGCCTATGCTCTCTCTCTTCATCTGCAATTCAGTGATGAAACACGGCATGTAATTGTGACCACAACACTCATCATAGTACTCTTCACAACTCTGGTGTTTGGTGGATCCACTATGCCTATAATGAAGGTATTATGTTGTATAAGACAGTTTTTTTGCGCATGAATTCCAAATTTTATGAGATAAGCCGTTACTGTAAAGGAAAAGGTGCCAGTGGTCTCTATTTGAGACTTTCTGAACCCATTCTGATTTTCTCTGCATCCTTTACCTAATCTTTATCTTTAAACAACGTAATTTTCTCATAATGAAATCTTCTGTTTGGGCATTAGGCATTTACTTATTGTATCAAGCATTCTGGTTTGAGACTAGCCTGATCACAGTATTTATATGCAGGCTTGTCCCATTGACCTTCGACATGTGAGGAATATCAATCACTGATTATGAACCTATGGGCTGTGCAATCACTGCAAGTGGTTCCTGCATCCATATGTGCGCCAAGCACAAGCTAAATATAGATCTGTATCAAAGTTTGATACTTCTGTTGCTTCAGCCAGACTTCCAGTCTCTAAAATGTGAAAAATGGCACAAGCCCTCCCATTAAATTACTCAGTACAATAAGTAAGCAAACATACAGTCTGTTGACTGAACAAATAATGCTTTGCACATATACTTGCTGTTGTTTTGCAGATTAATGTGTCTGCATTTACAACCATTACTGAATATGCAGTAGTTTGCTATCGTGACATGCATGTCTTCAAATTTGTGTACATTAAAAGAGGTCATCATACCCAAAAAAAGGTTTCACCACTGTAATTTGTTCCTTTTTGGATAATTCCCCGGCTTCTGAGTCGTCTCTCAGATGCCAGGGAATTGCCCAAAAAGGAACAAATTACATTTAGAACACGGCGAAAGATTAAAAACAAGAGTTTCACCACTGCTTCACATTAGGCTGTACATCTCCTATGTTTACCATCATCACCTTCTCATGAGTAAACAGAACCTAACCCTGTTACAGGTGGTTCCATTTTAGAAGTGAATTCTTTCACCTTTGCCAGGCAGGCAAATAATTCATAGTGAATGAGAAATACTTATAGTAACTTACATGGCTGATTTCTATGAAACACATGCATAAATAATGTGGTACTGATTTTACAAATTTTAAAAATATGGTATGTGTAGTTAGAACTAGCACACATTCCACAGCCTGATTCTTGCCAGAAAGAATAATATTTCACAATTTTGTCATATTTGTAATTTTTAAGAAACAAATAGTGCCTTATAGAGAATAGCAGGTGTATTTGTAATATAGTTCTGTAAAAAATTTCCCATGCTTAAATTTTTTGTGCAGAATGGAATCTATACTTTTAATTATAACAACAATAAATGAAAATGAGGACCAGTGATGGATGAAAAAAACAAACAATATATTTGGACAGTACATCTACTCAAAACTTGTTGTAATACATATTTCTACTCTTGTGACAACTGC
>Ga0123355_10021782_pt1 | contig 10264 bp, 6 predicted proteins | sample TergutEmb28metaG_3_FD_89872 | JGI IMG/M metagenome (GOLD analysis project Ga0123355, IMG submission 89872) | Embiratermes neotenicus P1 segment gut microbial communities from Petit-Saut dam, French Guiana - Emb289 P1 | ecosystem: Host-associated > Arthropoda: Insects > Digestive system > Gut ... | reverse complement strand
TCCTATAACCACGAATATTTTCCCGCCGATTCGGTGCGTTTTCGTCCAAACTTCCTCGCTTGCCAACGTCCACGGCAGCCGAATTCCATAAAAATAATTCTGCTTCGCCTGCGGCAAATAATTTCCGAGAACTACGAGCAATACGCCGACGGCGATTGGAACTATTATGTGAACCGCCACCTCGCGCCCAAGTCCCGCAAGGATTATAACGATTTGAATAACCAACATCAGCAGCGCGACAAGCAGCATTACAAGCGGATAACCTTTGCCCGAGCGTTTGATTGCATCCTCGCCTTTCGGCTCAACTTTCGGCAGAAAATACAGCAATATCGACACTAATATCGTCAATCCGGAAGGCAAAAACAAAATCCATCGCCCGGTCCAGCTCGTCACTTCGCCGCCGATTCCCCAATTCGCCGGAAGCAACTCAGGCATAAATTGCCAAGCGACAACCGCTCCGATTGCCTGTAAAACCCCTAAAATCAACGAAAACACAAATGCTTTTTTCATTATTCTCCATCCTTTCTGAATTCCGCCAACCACGCCATAACTTCCTCAAACAGCGACGTGTTCAGCTCATATACTATAAAAGTTCCGTTTTTTACACCATCTATCAGCCCTGCATTTTTCAAAACCGAAAGATGATGCGAAATTGTCGCGTCGCTTAGTTCAAAATTCGCCGCGATTTCGCCTGCCGTACATTTTTTCATTTTTAATTTGTTCAAAATTTCGCGCCGAACCGGGTCAGAAAGCGCTTTGAGCGTTGCCGTTATTCCCAATATTCATCACTCCTTCGTTTGTTTAGAATCTTATCTAAATATATTTTAACACACATCTAAGTAGTTGTCAAGATATTATTTTAAAAATTTTACATTAAAAAGTGTTGACATGGATTTTTTTTTGTGTTATAATCCTTGAGTGATCGTTGTTGAACAACGAAGCAATGCGGGATTGGCGGAATTGGCAGACGCGCTAGACTTAGGATCTAGTGTCCTTGACGTGAAGGTTCAAGTCCTTTATCCCGCACCATCGGTTTTTGATAACCGGCGCAAAAAGAAAACGTGGTATAATACTGCGTTTTCTTTTTTTGCAAACAATTCCTACGTCTTTTCTATACTTGTGTACAGCGCCGCATCATTACAAAATGATCTTGAGTTAATCTTTGTGTTATAGCATTCGTTAACTCTGTATTTCCTTCCCGTATTTATTAGTTACTTCGTCTGCGACTATTTGCGGGATAACCAAATTACTACTATTATCCTTACTTAAATAGTTAAAAATCAATTTGAAAGATGTAGTTTTTATATGAAAATCAGAACAAAAAGCCGCTAAACTAACCAACTATCTCATTAAGCACATCAACAAGCCGCTCATGTTCACCGCTGCCGTCTGTTCTAAACCTCATAAACGGAATCTCATATTTTTCAAGGATGCTATTCTTCATCTTATCGCGTTCAGCTTGGGCTGTACCTTCTGTATGAAAACTTGCACCATCAACCTCAATGGCAAGTCGCGGAGCTTTACCGATTTTATCAAAAATAACAAAATCAACACGAGTTAAAATATTCCGTACATATTTTTTCTCATTTTCATCAAGTTTTGCAATATCTCGAATAATCATCTTCAAAGGAACTTGTGCCGCAACATCAAATTGTGCGAAACATTCATCACCAAGCACCTTGCGAATAAGAATATACATTAAATTTTCGCTGTCATATTGAGATACTTTCCCTTGTTCTTTTAAAATCTCAATACGTTTTTCTTGATAACTTGCATATAAATAATCAAAAATTGAATATATTTCACTTTGAATAGAATCAAAATTGTTGTATTTAATATAGCGTATCAAGTCTCCGATATTTTTATCACGCATTTCGTCGCCGCCATTCACCACCACAATAAGTTGCTCTATCGCTCGTGAAACGGCAACATTTAGACGGCTTGCATCATCAGTAAATTCTGAAATTTCATTATCAACAGTAGAAAGAATAATTACGTCATTTTCACGACCTTGAAACTTGTCGACCGTATCCGCTTGTATGTCAGTTCCGTCAAAAGCTTTTTGAAGCGCGTTTGTTTGGTTGCGATACGGCGTTACAATACCTATCGATATTTTGCCAATTAAATTTTGTTGCGGCATAATCTCCTCTTTAATTACATCAATTTGCCGTTGATTAACACGCTCACGCGCGTGGTTTCCGGGTACGGTTTTGTAGGCAATAAGCGGCTGACGGTCAGATTTTGATTCGGTAAGAATAATCAGTTGATTGTTGTAAAATTTTTGATTGCAAAATTCAATTATTTTAGGATGGCAACGATAATGTTCGCGCAATAAAACTTTCGGCGCGTTTGGAAATAACTCCGACACCGCAAGCAAAAGACTATGATTTTTGTAGCGATAAACTTCGGGAATGTCGAATTCATCAAAGATTTCATCAGTTTTTTGAGCGGTTTCCAACTTCACTACATTTGGAAGCTGTTTCAAATCGCCAACAATAACCGCCTTTTTAGCACACGATAACGCAAGCGCTCCTGTCGCAAGGTCAACTTGTGACGCTTCATCGATAATAACATAATCATACTCAACTTTATTCGACAAACTGCTGCGAAGCGAATATGCGGTACTCAAAATAACAGGATATTCACTAATGAACTCTTCTGAATTTTTCCACAAATCATCAAGTTTAAATTGTTTACGAGCATTATTTGCATATTTTTCACTAAGATAATTCTGAAACAAATGCATCGACATAGTAGAATATTCTTTCATTTTTTCATCAAAGTTAAAATATTCAAATTCCTTTTGCAATAGTAAAATACTTGCATCTAACTCAGCAATTTTAGCTATGTACCAACGTTTTTGGCAAATAGAAATCATAGTGTCCGGGTCAGCGGAATAGAAAGCTTTATTTATAACTCCTCGTAAAAATCGATTTATCAATTGTCCGAAAAATCCGGGCATTTTCCCGCGCTCAACATATTTTTCACAAACAAGCCATAATTCAAGAGCGGCAGAAGATGTGGTTGTAGATTTCAAATATCGTGAAGAAAATTTATCAGTGTACTTACAATACTCGCAAAAATATTCATGCTCCAGCTCTATTGCGGCAAGTTCTTGCCGAAGCTGTGACAACTTATTTTTCTTTGCAAGCATAGAATTCAGTTCGTCAAACAAATGTTGAAGCGATTGCTCTATTTGGTTTCTGTATTGCTCGGCTAACCCCCAATCGCCTATATTGGGCAACCGCTTTTGTGATTTTATAAATTCCTCTTTATTTTCAGAGTTTCCAAGATATGCCGCAATAAAATCAACTTGATATTTTTTTAGTTTCTCTTGAACATTTGCCGTTGCGGAGTTATTGCTTGATACAACGGCGACACTTTCGTCGCGCATAACCGCGTTTGCGATTATGTTCAAAATTGATTGAAATTCATATTCAAAAAACGCATAATTTTTCTTATTATTCACGTTCAATATAGTAATCATAAAAACCGGGGGAAACATATTTTATTTTACGATTTGCAAAATTTTTGTAAAAATTCACCATTCTCATTTTCACATATTTTTATTGACAAATATTTTGAAATTGTGATATACTAATAAAATGTGCTATAAAATAAAAGGAGAGAAAATCTTATGAAAAACAGTAAAACAATGAGTAAAATTTTAGCGTTCGCGCTGACTTTGGTTATGGCTGCGACGCTTGCTCCGCTAACGCTAACGGCGATTGCAGCGAATGGTGACGTTCTCGAGGTTCGCAATTCTGACGAGCTTACTGACGCGCTTGCGGCAATGCAAAGCGGTGATACAATTCGATTAATGGATACCATCTACTATGAAGAAGTTATCATGGCAAATAATCGTTCGATTATATTTGATATGAATGGTTTCGATTTAAACATTAACCTTGAAAGCGGAAGCGCGATAACTGTGCAAGCCGGCGGTTCGGTTACAACAATCGGCTACGGCAATCTTAATCTTTACAGCACTTGGGGCGCCGGCATATTCGCACAAGACGTGGGTACAATCGTCAACATTACCGGGAACATTGGCGGGAATTTTGCCATAAACGCAAATACCGGCGCGGAAGTTACGGTAAACGGTAACGTGACGGGTAATGCCGCCGGAGTGTTAGCCAACAATGAAGCTACAACAGTTAATGTTACAGGAAATGTAAGCGGTGTAACTGATGGCATACGTGCCGAACGCGGTTCGGCAGTTACGGTGACCGGCGATGTAAGCGGCGGTCAAAGAGGCGTGAACGCAAACATACATGACGCAACAGGTCCGATTGTTACTGTTATTGGTAATGTAACAGGAAATACAGGTAATAATGCCGAGGGCGTGTTTGCCGTTGGTGTTGGAACAACTGTCAACATTACAGGTGATGTCGAAGGTAACATACGCGGTATATCTGCAACAAACAACGCAAGCGTTGCGGTCGACGGCGGCGTGGTTGCTATCCATGCTAACGGCAACAGTATATTTTCTAATACAAACGCAGTTGTTACGGTTACAGGCTATGGTGATATAATCTCCTATGCAAACAGCATAGTTGCCGCAACCGGCGCAGAAGTTACTGTCCACGGTAATGTGGTTGGTAACAATTTTAACAGTAGTGGTATAGATGCTCGCTCAGGCGCGAACGTTACGGTTGTCGGCGATGTGAGCGGAGGTTCATTCGGCGTAGAAGCTTGGAACGCAGGAACAACTGTTGATGTTACCGGCGATGTAAGCAGTAGTTCAACTGCAAATTTTGCTGCCGGCGCAGCTGCTATAGAAGGAGCTGAAATTACGGTGACCGGCAATGTAATCGGTATCACCACCGGCGCGGTTGCGGGAGGTGTTTCGGAAGTTACGGTAAACGGTGATGTTAGCGGCGATAACGCTGTGGTTGCTAACGAGGGCGGCAAAGTTACGGTAAACGGTAACGTAAACGGTATCACTATAGGTATTAGCTCCGACTTTGAGGGCGCGGAAATTACCGTTATCGGTAACGTGGACGGCGGTTTGCGCGGCGTTAGCGTAAGCGACGGCGCAGATGTTACAATTATCGGCGATGTAACGGGTGATGTTGCGGGCGTGCTTGCAAGCGACTCGAGTACAATCGTTAATGTTCGAGGCGATGTAAGTGGAATCATCGGAGTAAACGCTGAAAACGGCGCGGATGTTACAATTATCGGGGCCGTTGAAGGCGAGAATATCGGCATCGACGTTCGAGGCGCAGGAACAATCGTTGAAGTTAGCGGAACTGTCGCAGGCGGTAATTTCGGTGTGTTTGCCTCAAATAACTCCGACGTTACCGTCAATGGCAGAGTGAGCGGCGCGACAGGTGTGCTTTCTGAAAACAACGCAGAGGTTACAGTTAACGGAACTGTTACAGGTTCAAGCAACGGAGTACACGCTCGCACAAGCGGAATTATTGTGGTAAGGGGCGAAATTATTCGGACGAATGTTGTGACAGGGGTTTATATTCGCTTAGGAAACAATGTTACTCCGAATATAAATACCAGAAATCCTTCAACGAATCGGCCGGGTTACTATGAATTTGTATTCGCAGGCGAAGGAAATCAGACTGTTTTCATAAGAATGGCACTTGAAGTAGTTAGAATTGAAGTAGATGTTGTCGAAAGAGAAGTAGACGTAACGCTTACTGTTCCGTTGGGCGGCAACGAAGTTTTGCTTATCGCGGTTTATCGGAACGGAAGAATGGTGTCCGCGACAACAAGCGGTGACAACGATTCGGGAGCTTTCGTACACACAGTATCTTTGCCGTCATCGGTAACGGATTTCAATGATATAACAATCCGAGCTATGATTTGGGAAGATATTCGCACGATGGCTCCGATTGATTATTTGAGGATTCAGTGGACCAATAACCAATGGAATGAGTTTAGGCTGTAATATAAAATATTATTAAAACGCAGATAACAATAAGTCGGTTGGAGTAAATCTCCAACCGGCTTTGTGTTTCAACAATAGTTTAGAATTTAAGTTAGAAATCGTGAATCGTGTTTTGCTTGGCAAGGATTCGTAGGGGCACCAAAACGGTCTACCACTCACCATTAATTCCCTACCGATACAACGGGCCGTAAACCTCGCAAGCGCGGTAATCCTGACCTTCTTTATCCATACCGAACGCGTTCCAAGCCGCCGGGCGCATAATTTCCTCATCGGGAACATTGTGCATACAAACGGGAATCCTCAACGCCGCGCAAAGCGCAATCACGTCCGCGCCAATATGCCCGTAACTGAACGTGCAATGATTCGCGCCCCAATTGTTCATAACATCATACGCGCTCGCAAACGCAGGCGAATCCGTCAATCTCGGCGCGAACCAAGTTGACGGCCAAGTGTAATTCGTCCGCTTCCAAAGCGTGTCGGAAACATCGTCGGGCAACTGCACCGTCCAGCCCTCAGCCAACTGCATTACAGGTCCCAAACCTTTCACCATATTCAAACGAATCATGGTCACCGGCATTTCGGATTTCGTCTCCCAACGCGATGAGAATCCGCCGCCGCGGAAATATCCGTTATCGGCAGGGCTCCACTCAGTCGCCGCGAGGCAAGAGTTAATATCCGTTTCCGACATCTCCCAAAACGGCTTGATTACCGAGTTTCCTGCCGCATCTTTCGCCGCGCCGGAGCCGTCCAAACACGCCGCGCCCGAGTTGATAAGGTGAATCATTCCGTCAGCTTCCGCTGCTTTTCCCGCCAACTCGTGACCCGTCACGCGCTTAACCGCGTCTGGACTCCAATACGTCCGAACGTCGCAGAAAACTTGAGAAGTTCCCGTCAAAAGTTTGCCGAAGAGCATACATGCCGCGTTGAGCGTGTCGTTTTCGGTCACCAAAATGTAACTCTCACGCGCGCCTTCCCAGTCGAACGACGAGCTCAAAATCGCCTCGGCGAAGTCGGCGTTCGGATAGAAATCCGTCCATTGCCGCTGACCTTGAAAGCCCGCCGCGATTGCGTTGTGACCCAACGCTTCCTCCTCGCAACCCTTCGGCAAGTTCGGATTTCCGCACATCAAATCCTTGATAATTACCGCCATTTTCACCGCAAATTCGAATTCTTCCTCTAACTTCTCCGCCGACTTTTGAAGCTCGGGCGGATTCGTATCAATCCCAATCGGACATTTCTCTTTCGCCCACGCGAGCGCTTTTTGGAACTCCGATTCATCGTAAATATTCTCGCTTATTCTGCGAACAACCTCAACCTCGTCTACCGATTCAACCCGCATTCCGAGGTAATCCTCGAAGAAATCGTTGTCGATAATCGACCCCGCGATTCCCATGCAGGAAGAGCCGATTTGCAGGTACGAACGCCCGCGCATACAAGAAGCCGCAACCGCCGCGCGACCAAACCGCAACAACTTCTCGCGAACGTCGTCGGGGATTGACATATCGTTTGAGTCCTGCACGTTTTTGCCGTAAATTCCGAATGCCGGCAATCCTTTTTGCGCGTGACCCGCAAGAACTGCGGCGAGGTAAACCGCGCCCGGCCTCTCGGTTCCGTTGAATCCCCAAACGCCCTTGATTGTTAGCTTTTCCATATCCATCGTCTCGCTTCCGTAGCACCAACAAGGCGTCACGGTAAGCGTTACGCCGACGTTTTCACGGCGAAATTTGTCGGCGCAAGCCGCCGCTTCGGGAACTCGCCCGATTGTCGTGTCGGCGATTACCACGCGAACAGGTTTGCCGTTCGGATAGCGCAAATTCGCCTCAAAAAGCTCCTTCGCGGCTTGCGCCATATTCATAGTCTGCTCTTCAAGTGAGCCGCGAACGTCCAAAACTCCACGCCGCGCGTCAATTGTCGGACGAATTCCGATTGCAGGATATTCGCCGATATTTCGGTTTCTCATAATTTTTTGCCTCCTTTAGTTTGTGTGATTTCCCGCACACGCAAACAAATAATCGTCAATCAAATCCCTAATTCTATCCTTCAGCAACGCTTGCGGCGTAACCGCCAAGCTTTGCTCACGAATCTTCTTATACTGATTCGGCAAATATTGACTAACAACCGTCAACGGAATTTCCACCTTCGTCAGATTATCCATCAACGTGCAAATCGCCGCGTCAACGGTAGGATTCGGCAGATAATATCTCGCTCTGTCCGAGTAGCTGAACTTCCGCGCGAACGCGATTTTGTGTTCATCGCCGCGATAATGCTTCGCCCAGTTCGTGGGTTCGGCAAGCATTGCGGCCTCCAAAACATCGGCAAGGTTCGACAGTTTAACCTCCGAGCGAGTCGCGTATATCGCTTTTTCAACCTGCTCAAGCGCGAAAAGTCCTTCACGCATTGCGAATGTCAATCCCGGCCCGACTTTGAGAATCGCGATTCCGTCCTCGACCAATTCTTTCAGCTTATATCTCGTTTGATAGTCGGTTGAATGACCTTCGAACACGATATTATCGTGCTTTTTCAGCGCGACGCAAAGCGATTTCGCCGCATCTCGGTCGTACTCGTCAACCGAATCGTCGCCGAACTCAACGCCCGGCTGAACAACAACAGCGACAACGCTTTCCCACGCATCTTGCAATCCTTCCGCGAAGAACGCTTCCTTGAACGCTTGCAATGTCGCCTCAAAATCTGACGGACTTGTAACCGAAATGTGTTCCGCGTCTTGCGCGCCGCCGGGAATCGGAACTTCCGACCCAATAACGTACACAACTTCGCCGATTTTATGCGCTTCGGCAACCTTGCACAATCTCGCGGCGCGGCGAGCGATAATCTCGTCGCTCAACCTTGACTCCTTGTCGTCGTCGGCTAATTTCATACTTGTGTCAAGGTGAATCTTCGTAAATCCCGCCGCGACATATTGTTTTATCAACTCGTCCGACTTTTCCATAGCGGCGGATTCCGAATCATTTTGCCAATTCAGCGGACCTAAATGGTCGCCGCCGAGGATAATTTTCTCTCGTGGGAATCCGATTTTATCAGCAATTCCGAACACGAAATCTCGAAAATCGGCAGGTAACATTCCTGTGTAACCGCCGAATTGGTTCACTTGGTTCGCTGTCGCCTCGATTACGGCGTAATCGCCGCCTGCGGCTTCGAGAACCGCTTCAATAACATACTCGTTCGCCGTGCAAGCGGAATAGCAACCACAAGCGATGCCGGATTTTTGTTGTTTTACAATTTGTTTTAAATAATGCAATTTGTTTCACCTCACGTCCATAAATCTTCCCAGCCGTTCGCGCCTTCCCAGAGGAAAACGTGCCCTTTGATAAAGCGGCAATTTCTGTCGAGCGTTGCCATTATCTCCATTTCTTCAGCCGTCAACGGGTCTTCGGTTACGCAACGCAAGTTGCTCGCGTACTCGTTCTCGAAAACCGAAAACGGAATGGGAACTTGCCCGCGTTGAACCGCCCATTTGAGGCAAATCACAGCAGGATGAACGTTGTGCGCCTCTGCAATCGCAACAAGTTCAGGCATTTGAATGTCTACAACATCGTCCTCAGCCTTATCTCTGTCCGGCCGAGTTGGCGAGCCAATCGGACAGAATCCGACAGGAACGATGTCGTTTTCAACGCAGAAGTCAAACAATTCGGGCTGTTGGAATGACGGATGTAATTCCATTTCGTTCGCGGCAGGTTTGATTTTAGCGTCTCGCAAAATTTGCGTAAGCTTCGAAATCGTAACGTTCGACGTTCCGATATGCTTAACTAATCCCATTTCGACCAACTGCTCCATTTGCCGCCAAGTTTTCATAAAATCCTCGTGGATATATGGTTTCGCGTCTGGCGAGCGGCTGTCAATCGTGCAACCGGGCGGATGAAAATTCGGGAACGGCCAATGCACGAAATACAAATCCAAATAATCTAACCCCAAGTCTTGCAACGATTTTTTGCACGAATTTATAACGTCATCGTGCTTGTCGTTCCAAACTTTTGAGGTGATAAATAATTCTTCGCGAGGGATTCCGCTGTCCATAATTTTTTTGAACGATTTCCCGATTAAATCCTCGTTTCCGTAGACCGAAGCGCAGTCAAACAGGCGGAATCCAACTTTCGCCGCGCCCTCGACAGCCGCTGCAACTTCCTCGTGCGAGAATCTGTCGGAACCGAAGGTTCCCATGCCGATACACGGCATTTCCGCACCTGTGTACAGCGTTTTTTGCGGAATTTTTGATTGCTTGATTACCATTATATTACCACTCCTTTTTTCAGAATTATATTTGCGTACAAAGCCGTTTCGCTCGTCATTACAACGGCGTAAGCAGATTTCGCTCGCTCATAAAACGCGAACCGCTCAATATTT
>Ga0123355_10021781_pt1 | contig 10264 bp, 8 predicted proteins | sample TergutEmb28metaG_3_FD_89872 | JGI IMG/M metagenome (GOLD analysis project Ga0123355, IMG submission 89872) | Embiratermes neotenicus P1 segment gut microbial communities from Petit-Saut dam, French Guiana - Emb289 P1 | ecosystem: Host-associated > Arthropoda: Insects > Digestive system > Gut ... | reverse complement strand
GTCGGCTGTCCGCGACTGCTTATTCAATTTATTCGCAGCTACCCTCCTTATCGGAGGCCGTTCCTCTATCCGCAACCTGAGGACGCGCCATGCCGTGGTGACAGGGACCCACTAACACAGAATACAAAATGTCTTACGGTCAGTATCTTATTTATTTGAGTATCTCCGATTTGAAATCGGTTATCGGTGTGACGGTTAAAGATACAACAGTATCTCGAAAATGTTCCTTACGAATCTTTGGTTGGGATTGTCACTGTTGTTTTTAATTATAAAATTAACAACATTTATTTCTATATTAAGACTTACCACACCTTCATAAACCGTCTTTTCAGTACGTTCAAAATTTTATGTGAAAGGGCGCTATGGCCAAAATTTCATTGTCAAACGTGCGCGTTTTCTGCAAAATGTGTCCGTTACGTTTGATATCAGTTTGCGCGCCTCCCGTCCGCGCTCTGTCGTCCTCTTAATTTACTGTCTCCAAGGCTTTGGCGTAAAAGTATAAACTGACTCACGTACATAAAACAACCAATCATAATGCTTCTATAAACACAGTAAAAACATCCCTCAACGTTTGGAGTTTTACTGGCTTGGACGTTTTAACCTTCTGAGGAAGCACATCTGCCAGCTTACTGAAGTAAAACGCAAATGCTTATAGTTATAACCGGTGACGTATGGTGGTTGGTGTAGGTCAGTATATACTAACAGGCAGGTAATTAATTACTTCTTAACAGGAGACTTAAGTTACCTGCATCTTATCATGAGCTAGAAGGTCGAAAATACGGCTGCCTGTAGGCGTTCATAAAGCGTCGGTCTGGAAATTTATTTCGGAGTTATAACCTACGAAGATGAGAAATTTACGTGACCTCTTTTCAAAGGTTGCAGGTTGAGGTAAAGGTTGGGTAGTGATAAGGAAGGTTACGTGCATAAAATGTACTATGGTCAAGGGCAACGTATTGGCTCGATCAATGGCAGAGACTTTATCACGCCCCACAGCTGGAAGGAAGTCGGTTATCTTGGCTTGCATCAGGCACGCTAACGATCTTCGGCATCTTAGCTTTGCGAATCTTTCTGTCGCAACGTTCTATTATGTAACTGAAGTTCAGTTGATTCTTCGCCGGAAGATGTATAAAACATATCAGCAATTTTGTTAACGCTCGGTTTCTTTGAATGAAAGTAACAAAATCGTTTCGTTAATTCACAGACACGTCGCTTTGAATTTATTTTCTTTTTAACAATACTGACAAGAAGTTCTGAAAAGAACGTCAGAAATTTTAGCGTTGAAGTTTATTAAACGGAAGGGATAAATCAATGAAGCAAATTATTCGATAGCACCACTTTAATAAAATTCAAAAAGAAACAAACCGTGCAGCTAGATTAGCATAACGGTTACAGCTACTGAAAAAGCGTATCCGCTAATTGTTGTAAAAGGGGCAAAAAACGTGTACGTGTATTCATGGTTACTAACAATATTCAATATAAATGTTATTGTGGAATAAGAAACCAACTAGATATCACTTAGTCTTATATTTATTTCTCCTTTATAAGTTGCTCAACATGTTTCGGGCTACCTTGTGCCCATCTTCAGGAGCTGACGACTTAGTGGTATTTTTGCCGTCGTCAGCTCCTGAAGATAGGCACAAGGTAGCCCGAAACATGTTGAGCAACTTATAAAGGAGAAATAAATATAATACTAAGTGACATCTAGTTGGTTTCTTATTCCACATTGAACTACGATGCACGGTCAACGACACATCAAATAAATGTCATTATTTGGTTTAATAATCAATACAATAAAATCATTACTGACAGAATATTCATAAACATAAAGCTACCAGCACCAATGGCGGTTTAAAAAAAACCCGAAACGCAACTTGAGTCGAAGGCTTCAGGTATTGTAGTCGTATACAACTGCATGGCCGCTAGTGCCGACTTGTATTAGTTGCAAGCAGTTTTTACAGGTTACGAAATACACTGCGGAGAACAGTTTAAATACAACTATGGCTGTATTTGTGCATTAATATTAGGACTGAAGAAATAAGTACTTCCTGGGTCTGACACACTCACTGCCATTTTGCAAAGCAGCGTATATCAGCGGTCGAATAGTATACTACAAACGATCCGAACTATATATAACCACCTATAAAAACAAAAGAGGTCTAATTTGAAAGCAACAAAAACAAAAGCAAAGAAGGGAAAGAGGGAAACGAGTGAAAAATACAAAGAGGTAGGGGGAGAGGGCGGAAGTAAGCGAATCCTACACCCAGTGTAACTTGCTTTGTATGGAATGTTTAACGAACCATCTAGGAATAAAGAATTTGGTACATACCCTTTACCAGATTAAGCCAGTCCAGATACCAATATTCCATTTGTTTAAAGAAAATATTTTTATATTATTCTGACATCTGGGTCCAGGTTCTACATCCTTCACGTTTCTCGACTATAAATTTTTATGCGCTTAACATCTATCTCATTATTGTTACGCTGCTAAAATCTTCACCCTCCTTATTCACATCAACGTAACAGTTCATGCGGAGTGCAAATGGCGAAGCTCCTCGCTGGCCGCTAAGTACTTTACTATTCCTTACTCTCGTTACTTCCTCTCTTAGTTCCAAATATTCCTCGGCAGCTATCCTGACTGAGGTTCCTTGTGGTTTTCCTCAATACACCCACGCAAATGTTGAGACAGTACTTCCTTCAAAACCCTTCCCAATTCTTCAGTCACCATATCACCACAGTCACACGTAATGAGAGAGTCGTTCCCTAATCCATAATCCTTAAAATGCTATTCTCATCACGACCCAATTCTAGGGATAGAGAATATGTTTCACACCCATAAGCACCACAGGCATAACCCACATACAGAAAAGGGTCTAGTATTGAAGCAAGTAACAACGCGGAATGTCATCCTACAGTGTCTGCATACAAGTACGCTGCGTTAACGTTCGTGTAATGAGAACCGACTTATCTTTGATATTATAGTGCTGGTCAGAATGGTGTAACAGTGAATTTTATTCCGAAATCTCCTGGTTTTAATTTCGGCAGAGCCACCATTTATAATTAGGTAAACTTTATTTATTTCTTTCTTTTTCTGTGGCGCTGCGGCCCAACGCGGGCCATGGAATCCTCATTCTTGGCGTTTCTAGATCTCACACACAGCGACGCACCACAGTCGGTAGGACTCCTCTTGACGCGTGATCAGTGCGTTGCAGAGGCCTCTACCTGATAACACACAACGCTCACAACAGACAGACCGGACAAAGGCCGGAAGAGCACAGCATGACTGCGCCTTTCAATATATTTACCTACTAATGATCTATCGAGAACTTTCGAAGACGTATAACCTATACAGTTGATATGAGCCGTTAAATAACGTAAGAGTTGGGAGTTGAATGCCCTGTACTTCAACCGAAAGACGGTAAGATACTTTATGCACCCAAACCTTCAAGTGTCTGGATCCCAAACAAGTGCTGATTGATGAGTCTCGTGGCTGAGGCGATGCTGCGAGTAGGCATGAAACTCGGTCTCTTACTGGAACCTCGCTGTTTGGTCTCCAGACTCTCCTGGGAGTCACCCGTCGCTCGCTCGGTCTCCCCGAATCTCGTCCGAGGCTTAACGCCCTAGCAACAAAGAGCAAGTCTCACTTCCAAAGTCTGCTGACAAAAATTCCTCACTATCATGACAAATGAATTAAATACAAGTGTGCAGCATTGGTGGAATGATGCTGACAGTAAAAACTGAAGTACTGGAAGAGAAAACTGTCCCAATAACACACTATCCGCCACAAACCTTACTTGAACATCTCTGGGATCAAAACCGGTCAGACCTCCACGGTGATACGTCGGCTACTATCTGCCTCAGTCACAGCACGTGTGGAATATAGTTAAATGAAATGCGTTACATAAACGTAATTGTCGGTTCAATTTTATCTTTATGCGAGTACTACCGGCCATCTGTAGCTTTCTGTGTTGCGACAACAATTTACAGTTTGAACTATCGGCCATCTGTAGTGTGTGTTGCGACTATTCTATACAGTTTGAACTACCGGCCATCTGTAGCTCTGTGTGCTGGTGTTGCGACTACATTGCACAGTCTGAACTGCCGGCCATCTGTAGTTCTCTGTGTTGCGACTACGCTGTACAGTTTGAACTACCGGCCATCTGTAGTGTGTTGCGACTACACTGTACAGTTTGAACTGTGTTTCATTTGGAGGACATTCCTACAAGAAAAGAACAACGGCATTTCATCTCACCACAAACAGCTGGGCACACAGAACGACGATCTCTTCGTAGATTGTGTCTGTGCTGAATGTAAGCATGTTTGCTGCTTTTTGAGCATTAAGTAGGTTTATCTCATAGAGAATTATGTGCAACGGGTATGGTTATCTCACAAACAGTTGTCTACAATATGTAGAGTTATCTCTCCGAGAATTATGTGCAACATGTAGGATTATCTCTCCGAGATATATGTGCAACATGTAGGATAATTTCATGGACTATTATGTAAAAGAATTTGGGTTATCTCACAGACAGTTACGAGCAAAAGGTACGTTTATCTCACAGCGTTATATGCAACCTGTTGGACTATTCCACAGATAGTTACGTGGAGCAGGCAAGGTTATCTCACACAGTTTTGTGCAAGACACAGGGTTATCTCACAGAAAGTTAGGGTAACAAATTGGCTAAACAGGCAGCTGCCAACTGCGGGCTTTCAAGTTCAAATAACTGCACTCGTGCGATATGTTGTTGTTGACCCCGATCCCAATGGCCGCACGGTAAGTTGTGGGTATACGGCCGCTTGCTTGCTAGGATTGCGGGTTCGAATCCCGCCGGGCGCTGGGATGTCTGTCGCTTGTGTGTTGTGTGTGTTATCTGGTAGAGAGAGGTCTATGCGACGGGCTATAGTTTTTCGTGTCACATGCATTACATTTACTCCATAAAGTTTACAGGAACAACCATTATAACTTACCTGCTGGAATCTAGTTTTCCTGTGCTTGGGTACTGAAGTGTCATTGAGACTCCCTCTGCTCCCCCTGTCCGAAGTAACAGGAGGAAATCCCTTGAAAGGTTCTTCCAATGGGGAAGCACCGAGACTACGGAGAGCCGTATCTCCAGATGCACTTTTCTTCACAACTCCAAGACTTACTCTACTTGTTGACAAAGCAGACAACGACAGAGGCTGCTGCAGCTGCTGCTGTGGACTGTTATCGCGGCTCCTCTGATTATCTAGTGGATTCACATACAAATTACTGTCCAGCACAAGATCCACAATGGCACAACTTGGATCTGCTATGTCAGACGTAAGGTCACCCTGAGAATGGAATGGATGTGTGTTGCAACTTGCATACGTATCAGAACTGTCTACACTTCCTAGATCTCCGTTGTTGTTGTTATTGTTGTTGTTTGCTCCGATCTTATTGGCGTTGCTGAGATCAATACTCATCGGCACGTATCGGCCGCCTGATTGTGCCCAGTAACCGCTTTTTAGATTCTTCATCTCTAGGCATACGGGATTACGGAAATCGCTCGTTGGTAGAGGCATCAAATTCTCTGCATCAATAAATTCTTTGAAATCCTGTAAAGATTAAAATGTTATTGCAATAAGTACAGAAAATATTTAGATGTACTGTGCGAGGTTGGGGATAAAAGAGGCGATTTCCGAATTTACAAAACTCGAAGGTTCAACCATATTCTTGTTAAAAATATGTAAACGTAAAGTTGTTCCTGTAAAAGCTATAAAGGCATACGGGGGAGTGGAGGTACACAAATAAAGTTCCCTTCTTTATATTCATTAACCTCGAAACTAATTAAAGGTGAGTGTTCAACTTCACAACCCAACCGAATTACTCGACGGGAATGAGCCTCGGAATCCACGGAACAAGAGGTTGAGTGCGCCCCAGAGCCGGAATGGACGCCTTGGAGAAGAAAGACAACTCTTCCCTCTTCCGGAACGGAACGGCGATTCATCGGTTGGGCAGCCCGTAGTCTGGTTACTATAGGACTGAACTATCCTTCCTTCTGCTTCTAAAACTAGTTATTAGTAAACCTATTTTAGCGAAGTTAAGTAATATGCCTCAAAACAATAATCACTTTACTTGAATTTAAGTAAAACCAGTAATACCTTGTACTTTGTCGCGATTTATCTTAAAATTTAAGAATACGAGTTTAACATGTGAAAGTTCTTCAAACGCTGTCGTTCTGTTCTACTCTACTGAAATTAATAAATACAATTTGCAAATATCATGTCAGATTTCGGAAATACAGCAGTTTACATAGGACTTTATAAAGCGTAGGTGTCTAATAATCAATGCCTTGGCCATTAGAGATGCAACAATCACAGTGCCATGAAAGTGTTAACAAAACGTCAACAGCGAACTGTACACTAATTCCTCATCAGCGACGTTAAATGGGTGTGCTAAAGTATCATGTGTATGGATGTTTCTATCTAATGAAGAACTATACTACTTTAACAAATTGGTTACAAATGAAGAACCAAAGACCAATCACCCACTCTTATTTTGTTACTGTATTAAACTGCTGGCCACTAGCATGCATCATTCAAAGGGATCTGCTTTTAGGCGCGTCTGCAAACTTGTGAAAAGCCACTCTTAGCTGCGTCATATTTGTCCGTCCGCATGGAACAAACCGTCTCCCACTGGACGGTTTTCCATGAAATTTGATACTTGAGTATTTTACGAAAATCTGTCGAGAAAATTCAAGTTTAATTAAAATCGGACAAGAATAATGGGTACTTTACATGAAGACCGATATAAATTTTGATCATACCTCGCACAATTTTTCTCCGTATGAGAAATGTTTCAGACAAAAATTGCACGAAAAATCACAGCACACATTTTATGTTCAGTAACTCTTTTTAGAAAATCATGTCTGTTTGAGATAATGTACAAAAAATACTGGATAACCGGACAGGTCACAGATGACAATATGGCGCATGTGCTTTTCATGCTGAATAACTAAGGTTACAAACACACACTCACAATATGTAATACTTACTACTTTTCCACTGCAACAATGGTTGCACAAACGCGCCTCAATGTTACATTATATGTACGTTGCCAGTCTTACATAGTTTAAATACAGCATCAAAGAGTAAATTATTTTTTCGAATGAAATTTAATTTAATTTTATTTTATTTCATACACCAGGATGAAATAGCCAACATTTGGGGTCCTCCTAAATAGCCAATTACGTAAGATGGTTCATGGCTTAACCTAAGCCAGTTTACCGGAATTTGTTTTATAAGCTGGAAATGTCACTTTGACATTTCAGTTTTTTTAAATATAATAAGATAATGAAGACAGGAGATTGCAGTCTAAGATTTAATTCTCAAAACAAGCATAAATAAGTTACGTCTGAAAGAGAGCAGAATTCAATTCATATAATTTAATTTTGCATTAAAAGATTTTCGATTTCGGGTAACGACGACAGATCCTTCTCTTCTGCAAAAGTACAGAGGCTCTACTAACTACCCAGCCTCTCCTTCAGTGGATACCGGGATTTTTTCAGGGGAATAAGGCGGCCGGGGCGTGAAGCTGACCACGTAAGTCCATGTAGGGGTTTAGGCGATTATTCGCCGGCTTCTCATCATGGAAGACTAGTTCGATCCCAGGCCAGTCCCTGATGCATGTGTGGTGGACAAAGTGAAACTAGAACACTTTTTTTTACGAGTCCCTCTTTCGTTCCGTCAGTATTGTTACATCGGTGCTCCACACTTGTTCGTTCTTCTGAAGTCGACGCTGTATAATCTTAGCAACCGACAGCGTCGTTAAAGAGCACTCTTAAACGCACCCTCTATCTAGTGTCGAGGATAAAAATAAGTGCTGTCATATATTCACTCACCCACATGTCTTCATGGGACTTTATCTTTATCATAAGAAAATTTAACAGTTTCTCTTGAGTTACCAGTAGTGATAGCCTTCGTACCGGCGTAAGCATCCACACTCAAACACCTGTAGTTATATTTCCTAATATACGCTGCAGTAATACCCATCCCCCACCCACCCACCCGTTCCTATATTCTGATATATTTTGCGTTCAGAGTCTTTTGTCCAAGTTTCGTATGTAGTTACGTCACGCTACCGGTTTAGAGAGCAGCACATTTCATGAAGCTTCATGTCTGTACCTGTAATTTTCTTTTTCTCAAGCTACTTCATCCTTCGTAGCTCTCAATAGATTTCTACCACGGATGTTTTTCAAATGAAGACCTTATGAACTGTACATTATGTAGGACAGCAAGTTTATTCCGACATTCAGGAGGTTCGTGTGGATGCTTCAGAATGCAACTGAACGAAATGAAATCACCAGGCAGCACGTTCCTCCTAAACGCTGGAACGAACATTATCACCCTACACAGTGTAAAACTCAGGAAACTACCATTTGAACAAATTACTTTGCTTTTATCAAATACCCTGTTTTAATGCTCACAGCTGGCGTCAGTTATTTCTAAAATAAACTCTCTTTAATCAAACGCCGTTACGAATTTTCCTAATTATTTTTACGTGATGAAATAAACTTCTGTATGAAGCGTTTCAGCATCACAAGAAAATGAGCAATATACTGTAAATATTCCGCCAGCTGCAGAACTGACAACCATGAAAAGAAAACCATTTATTCGATGCTTCATCCTGACTGCATGGAGTTAAAAACGACACTTCTTTTTTGATTAGCTGTGATACCATGAAATGTAAATATTTCGTATAAAGCTAAACGTAAAGTTGTCTGTCTGCACCCCATGAAGGCATACGGGGAAGTGGAGGTACAGCTCTACTCATTCTTAGCCTCGGCACTGGATGGAAATAAGAGGTGAACTTCATCCCCCACAGCTTTACCACCGGGGAAAGAGAACCTGATATCCTTTAGACAAGAAAAAGGGAAAGATAAGGATCGATGAGGACGCTTAATGGGAAGAGAAAACTCTCCTGACCGTGTTGGGAAACGAACCACTATTTCTCGGTCACCAAGCCCGTAACCTTGTCACTACATAGACCAGGAGAGAATAGTACACACGTCTGTTTCCTTCATATTTTACGGAATAAAGAGAAATATGGGCAATGTAAATGCCAGGCCATACCAGGCATTTGTACTCAATTTTACGCGACTGTGAGAAAACAGGAGGAGAGACCTAATTATTTTACGAAGATTAGGCCCAAACAACGTGCGTTGGAACAATACTGCATACATCTGGCCCACCAGTGACTGTAATAAAAATTCGTAAGTAGCAGCACTTCACTACCAAAAAAATAGAAAAGCGCTGTGTATTAAACGCAAGTGAATAACGTGACAGCTGACAGACGAAATACATAGCATCTACATTTGCAGTCAGCACATTTACTTTTGGCTGAAAGTACAGCGAAAGACAGTGATAGTGCATAGAGCCAAGTGCTACCAGGCAATAAGCAAACTGCTAATTAAGTGCTACAAGAATATGCCAGTGTTCGACTCCCTTTTCCTCTAAACAAAGGTTGACATTTTTGATTTCAGTTTCTCTCACAATATAGCTTCGCAGTTTATATTTCATTAAGAATATATATATATATACATATAATAAAGATTTAATATTTATGTCTTAAATCAGTAACATCCACACTATTCTCTAAAATCAGCCATTAACTCTTGAAATTATGATGTATGAAATTAATTCAGCAAATCTGCATGAAAAATACAAGTGATGTATCTATCGAGCTATTACGTACACTGACTCTAGAAAATCAAATACTTCAATGTTACAAAAGAGTAAGAACGACAGCGAAAAAGCAAGTGGCCCTCTTCTGTCCCTATCTGACAATATCACAACGAGATAAATTTCTGGAAGTAATCTAAAAACAAAAGAATCCCAAATGACGGTGAAAACGTTTGGTATTATATTACACGCACGTCTCTTATTAGAGTGACTGTCATATCCACGCGTAATGGCTTTAAATATTCATACAGGCCCTGTGCAACGTGATGGAAGGACAACCTTATGAGACTGGCCCAGCTATAGCGAGGCAGTGTTGGATATTAAAATCTGGTGTGGAACAACGGCTTTGCAAAATTGGCACTTTATGGCGGTACAGAGAAAACTACAAGCTACAGATGTCGGTCTGGTAGGGACGGTCACGAATTATTGGCGTTACAAGTGTTAAATTATTAACTTTTGTAGGCCATAACAAGTTCATATAAAATCTATAGGCAAAATTACATATGTTGCAAATGAAATAATATGGAGATGGTGCGAAGAGGGTTTTTTTTTTTTTTTTTTTTTTTTT
>Ga0123355_10021780_pt1 | contig 10265 bp, 12 predicted proteins | sample TergutEmb28metaG_3_FD_89872 | JGI IMG/M metagenome (GOLD analysis project Ga0123355, IMG submission 89872) | Embiratermes neotenicus P1 segment gut microbial communities from Petit-Saut dam, French Guiana - Emb289 P1 | ecosystem: Host-associated > Arthropoda: Insects > Digestive system > Gut ... | reverse complement strand
TTTTGAAGAGGAAAAACCGGAGAGTATATACCATGTTTAAAATATTCAGTACCTATATTTGTTGAATAAATATATAAAATGCAACATTTAGAGGTTAGCGGTGCGGTACGACCACTATAGTCGACATTAGGCGTCAAAAGGTTAAGGTAAAAGCTGCAGTTTGTTCTGAAATCCATACAAAACACATAAACGAAATGTGAACACCATGTGGAATTGTTGAATGTTAAACCTGATGGAATGGCAAGTAACCACTAGGCTTTGATAGGTTGAATGCTGAAGGCATAGCCAACAGACTGATGCAGTACTTTATTTTGAGGTTTGGTTCCTTACAACTTAGGTCCTTGCCCAAACCCCTGCCAACTCATCACCATTCCTTACTTGGCCAGTGCATAGCGACATTTTGTAGGAACTGCTATGGGGACCAGGCTATCTATCACTGCTGTGTGTTCCATGAACATTGTCTGTTTTTCTCAGATGTGAACATTCTGGAATATTGTAGGTCAGGATCAAGAATTGTGAATGATTGATCCATTAAACAATTCAGTGAATGATGCTTTCAGTATAGTGAGCAACATATTTGATATAATTGTATGTATGAATAGAGATATTACTGTGCTGTAAATTACAAGCCCAGTCTTTACAAGAGAGTATGCCAATACATGTAGGTTTTTGCTAGAAGTATACCAAGGAATACCAGTTTACCAATTCTTAAAATTTGTCTTGAATGGGTCAGATAGAGGCGGAAGACAGCTGGACCATTTTAATTAATTTGGAAATGACCATTTTAGTGCTACCCCTTAGGTATGACATGTCAAATGAATCATGTGCATATGTATTATATTCCATAATTTTACAAAGAGGCAGCCACTTTTTAGACTGCAAGTGGGTGTATAATGATTGTGTCTTCTGTAACTAATTAATGGAATCTATCCATATTGTGATAACAGACCATCAACATGGAACATTCAAGTGAACTCTTAAACCCCAGTTATTCTTAAAGACAATGACTAAAATAATAAATTAGCATATAATTAGGTTGTGCAAATCTTGTGATATTCTGTTTATGTTACTGTACTTTGCTGCTATGTAGAACTTCCATTTTCATTGAGGTTCTGAATTTTAAACCCTACTATGTAATATGTGTGCTCATACGATAAGAGTCTTGATTTGCTGTACGAGGGAGAGTCAAATGAAAACCTTAAAAGTGCAATAAAAATTCGAACCACAGTTTGATTGTCTTGTAAGTTTCAGCAATGATACTCATGGTTTGAAGAGTGGCCGACAGGTGGCAGTACACTACTACATAGAAAAATGAAAAGTCATTGTGTAACTTTTGTGTTCAATAAATTATGAGATAAAACATATTTAAGGTTTTCATGTGTTTCACCATGGTAGTTTTATACTGATTGTTTAAAATAACTGTAAGAAGAGGTCAGTGGTGCCAACAGAGCACTTAGTGAACCTGAAACATACATAAACTGATACTGTGTAACGTAATGCAAAGAGCACACAGGGAACATACAGTGGAATTGAGAAGGGGAACGGGTAATTGCATTATATTTAATTGAAAAAAAGAACTGTTTGTTTGGAAAGTTTCATATATTCAACATGGGATATCTGTTGCAGATGCCAATGTCCCAGGTGCCTCAGATGTATGGACAAAGTGTTATGCCTACTCAGTTACCCACTCCACCAATGTTTGTGCCATCTCAGCTGTCTGTGGTAAGATTTATTTCTCCCATACTGTGAGCCAGGCATGAAGTCCTGTTTTCCTATATTGTATTGTAATATAAGTGCTCCCCATCCAGGCAATCTGTTCAGACAAAATGCCCACCAAAATTCAGTTACAGGCAGAGAATCCTTCATTTTAGATTTAATTTGCTTGTAATTTAATCATGAATCTTGTATTTTGCCTCTACCATGCTCAAGTATCTGACTGATTACAGTTTTCCATATTTATTCGTAGTCTCTTGTTATTCTGTGCTTTATTTTGTATATGGACTTATTCCTGCTCTTAGGGGTTTGTTCATTTATTGTTAGACCATAGACACTAATAATACAACTGTCATGTTGTTCTTATGATAGAGTCTCATTGAAAAGAACAGTTTGCATCCAAGGTATAGCATTAACTGTAAAGCATTTGCTATACTGACACTACCGACTTAAGACACCATTGGCTTTTTACGAGGGTTGTGCAAAAATTAAAGATACAAAACAGTTGGGATGGGAAGGGCAATCACTGCTGTGAATGTGACAGCACTGTCATGACAAGCATACTGCCACTGACTTTGCTGTGGTCATTGCGCTCGCTTCAGCAATGTGTTTATGTGTTGTGCAAGTTCAAAGTGGATGTGTCAAATCCAAATCCCACCAAATGTGAAGTGTACTGTGTTTTAAATCTTATTGTAGCACCATGCATTTTTGTAGAATCACTTCAATTTATCAACCAACGAATGCACATATAATTTCACATAAAGCACTTTAAAACACTCCGACATGTTTCGATCTTGTCAGATCATCATCAGGGAGCTTTGTCCCCTGCTAAAGTTATGTTACAGTACTCACAATTCAATTCGTATTTGCAAACGACGTGTTGTGGCAGCATATCATGTTGTGTGAAATTATATGTGCAGTTGTTGGTAGATATATTGAAGAGCATTGTGTTATTTGATTTCTCAACAAGAAAGGAGAAGCTCCAGCTGAATTTCATTGTGAAATTGTTAGTGTTTGTGGTAATGATATGAACAGGCAGAATGTGGCAAAATGGTGTCATGAATTTAATGCAGGAAGAACGGACATTCATGATAAACAAAAGTTGGATAAAACATTCGTGCTCGCAGGTGTGTGACGATCAGTGAAGTGCATGAAATGATTCCTGATGTATCCAAATCATTGGTTCTTGAGATCGCGAAAGAGAGGTTAGGCTACCAAAAATGTCTGAAAACCACAGGAAAAACTGAATGGGTGCTGCACTGACTTTTCTCACGTTTTGCTCAGAGGAAGCTAATGAGTTCCTTGACTCCATAGTGACAGGGGATGAAAGTGAGTGGTTCACCAAACACCTGAAAGCAAACTACAATTGATGGTATGGCGCCATATTCGTTCTCCCACGAAAAAGAAATTCAAAACATCAGCAACAAGAAAATCATGGCAACTGTCTACTGGGATTGAAAGGGGGTTCTTCTGGGTGATTTTACACCTCAAGAACCACCATAAACATTGCAGCATATTGTGAAACACTGAAAAGGCTTGGACATCCAATTCAGAACAGAAGGTGAGGGCTGCTGACATGCACCCTGCTTACTGCACAAAAATGCAAGAGCACACACCGTGAGAGCAACACAGCAGTTGTTGCGTTTCAACTGGGAAGTTTTAGACCATCAGGTGTACAAACCAGACCTCCTTCCCAGCAATTTCCATTTGTTATTGCATTTAAAGAAACGTCTCTCCGGCCAGAAGTTTCAGGAGGATGAAACGGTGAAAAACGTAACCACTGCATGGTTGCATTCTCAAGAGTTCTTTGAGTTCAGAATACGAGAACTCATACTGAGGCTAAACAAATGCCTTGACAAAGATGGTGAATAATGCAGTGGGAATGCATTTTGAGTTCATTTTGTGCCAGACATTTTGCTACCACCCTCCCACCCCCGTTAGTTTAATGGCTATATGTTACTTTATTATACATTGTCTTTCTGATGAGCTGAGCATGGGAAATAAGAGAGAGTGGAAGTGATAAGGATGGTGGTGAAGGAGAGTGAAAGTGATAAAAAGTTGGTGGTGGTGGTGGTGGTGATGATGAATGAACAAGGAAGGTAGTAGATTTAAAAAACAAAATGACAGTAATGAAGCTATATCAATGTGGTAAAATGGTTGGCCATTGCATGCCATGTAGTACTATCTCATTCGACAGTCTCTCTACCATTTCAGTGGACAAGGAATGAATTCATGAGATAGTGGAAAGATCAGTGCCAGTGAAGGCCACAGTAATATGCAAAAATAAGGAAAAGGACCCATCCATGAAGTGGAAGAGTATTGGGCAGTATGAAAGAAAGATCAAATTTGAAAATGTTTTTTGTTCAGTCTCGTGACCATCCAATGAAAGGCCATAGTCATTTTGAAGACTTGTTAAAAAAAGTTATAACCAAACTTTCAGTGCAAGAAATGGTTGGTTAATGACAATCAAAAGTTGATCAAACTTCTGGGGATGTTGGAAGTGTTGGTTGGACAGCTGCTGAAGTCATCATGGATGTTTGGATCTGCTGATCGTGTAAGAAAATTGTTCTAAGGATTGTTGATGACACTAGTCTATGTAGGAAGAAAATGCCTGATAACTCTCTATGTCCATAAGGAGGCAAACAGTAAGATACAGAAAGATTAAAGTTCTGCGCCCACCCAGACTAGCTTTGGGACCCACACAGCCTCTATACAAGGTCTGTTGGGACATGTATGGGGGTAAACTGGCCAGGGTGTGGCATTAACCAAGCACCTCCATCTAAGCACCAGAGGGTTAAAGAAAGAGTATAGCTATACGTCTACTCCCTGTTTGTGCCTTTGTGGCAGGTTGTAGGGTGATCTTTACCTTTATCTTTAGTACACAGAATAAAGGGCATGTATTGTACGTGATTACAGTATTTGCATTATTATTTCTGTGTGTTTAATTTTTTAATTTTTCAGGATGAGGTAAAATAGTTTATACCGCCAATTTTACACATTGCTGTAATGAGTAAGAGCAGTTGACAGTGAATGTGTAATGTGTGAGGTATTTCTGATGTACATAGTCGGCTTATGACCTGCTTGTCAGAATGGAACCTGGTCATGAGTTGGGAAGCATTTGAATTTCATGACTGAAGATAGTTTTCAAATCCATTTTAGGGAAATAGCTTGTGGGAATACGCATCATTTTAAGGGATCCACTGGAAGGCTTTTGCCATAGACGAGATGAACCTTAGTGGTGAGGATTCAGGTCTTCTGGTTTGTTACACACTGATTACCAGGCTTACTGATCTTGTTTCAAAGGATTGTACCACCACCATCTGCAAGTGTAGTGGGCTGCTTTAAAATTGGTGTGGAATACTTGACCCTTCTATTCAGTGTAACACCCCAGCTATAAATCCTTAATCCACACTGGAAACTTCCAGTCTCACAGTGTTCTGTTAACACAGTAAGTAAGGGAAGGCGTATCTGCTGGAGAATGAAATAATTCTGTGTGAAAAATTATTTGCACCTTTTTACATTACCAGTAACAAGAATTTTAGGTGTTTACACATACATTCATGTATGCAGCAGTGAACATGTATTAACATATGTGCTGAGTTTGTGACACAGATAGTGAGTATTAGTATTATGATTATGGATGGAGTATATGTGTAGTATAAGTTTGTTGTATAAGATTAAATTTTTAAGCTATTCTTATGAGAATGGTCTTTGGAGGTAATTGCCCAGTTCAGGATAACTTCCCATGGCAAGTCGTGATTTCAGCAACTGTAACTGGGGACTTTGTTATTGTGTTTCCAGTCAAACATTTTATTCTTACTGTGTTTTTGTTTGTCAGAAACAGAGGTGATAAAATTGTTAGAACAGACGAACATTACAATTATAGTGATACGGACAAGACAGCAGTGGCCTTTACAAAATGAGTATATAGAACACCAGTTTTTGTATTGGTTAAACAGTTCCAAGAAGTTGCACATTGGGGGGGGGTTGATAATTTGGTACATGGGAGCAGGGTAAAGAGGAGGAAAAAGGATGCCAGGAGTATAAGTTCAGTATGTAATGGAATCTTTAATGAGTTAATGTTGCAGGGGTATTTATGTTGGTTTTGAGTTTTGATAGTGTGAGAAAGGTTGAATCATACCAGCAGTAAGAAATACTGTAGCTGTCTTTCTTTATCTGCAGGTGGACCTGGTGATTGCATAGTTATGAATCTCTTGATGTTTATATGCATTTGTTGTTGTTTGTAGTTTTTGATATCTGTATTGTTGGGGTTATGTGTGCAATATATAACAGTTCTGACATGTTAGCTCCCTTTTGTATAACATTTAACATGACCGGGGTGGGTGTTTACAGTTTAGCTTAGCACATGGTTTATGAAAAATGGGAGTATCAGTTGAATATAAAAAGAGAAAATTGTGAAATATATGGCATTGTGTGGAAAATAGATATTGTGCAGCATGCGTTAAATATGCTGTAAATTTCCTTGTTGCCACTGTATAACAAATTAATTTCTAGGGGTGAATTTCCCTATGTGTGATCATGAATGCAAATGCAGGTGTGTAAACTGTTAATTACATTCAAGCAGACTTACAGAAGACTAGGTATGACATATGTTTTTATTTTTCTTTGCCACTACATTTAAAACATTTTCGCAGAGTAAACTTCCTCTTAGTTGCACAAAGTAATAAGTACTTGAGGGTTGTTTGACTGTGCATCTTCCTCATGAAATAAAGTGAAATGCTAACTTGATGCAACTAGGTAATTTTATTGATGTATTCTTAGCTCGACATGTTTCGGGTACATGCGCCCATCATCAGGAGCATTAGATGTTGAGTTGCTTGCAGCATATGGTTTTCTGCACCGATTTTTCGGATGGGCGGTGGTCTTGAGAGCCACTGTGTAGACCACCGCCCATCCGAAAACTCGGTGCAGAAAACCATATGCTGCAAGCACCTCAACATCTAATGCTCCAGATGATGGGCGCATGTACCCGAAACATGTCGAGCTAAGAGTACATCAATAAAATTACCTAGTTACATCAAGTTGGCATTTCACTTTATAACAAGTACTTATTCACATAGCGAATAAGTTGTCTGGCTTTGAACCAAATTGAAGTTTGTTGATATGTTATAGTAAAATTCCCTGCTAATGAATTCAGGTGAAATCAGTTCCATAGTCCTTGTTTGGTACATTTGGTTAGGCCTTATTTTTATAATTTTTCATCATGACCATGTCATTTTTGGAAGTATTCAGTTAATGTACTTTGTTAGATTGTTTCCACTAAAGAGTGCTGCATCTTTGTTTCTTTGTTTTAGTTTGCAGGCCAGCAACGACACCAGAATCATGCTGGAAGTGGCTATTATCAGCAGACAGCCCCTCAGCAGATCTTGATGGCACCACCAGTGTACACGGGTTTCCAGCACCCTGGATCTTCAGCTCAGTGTATGTTGATCTCTTCTTTTATTGACAGTTACCATGTGAGTGCTCCCCCTATTATCGTCACATGTATGGGTTCTTGGATAGCAGGGTATTCGTAAATAAAACATAATTCACAAGTGCTTGCTATATATTTTGATGCTACCAAGAACTCCACAGAACACAAAAGTGGGCATGTTAATGACACATCACATGTTATCATGCCCTTTTGTTTGTTATTTTATGTAGCTAAATTGTACCAAAGTGCCGATGGAAGGTTCAGAAGCACCCATAAAGCATTAAGTATAATGAGAAACAAAAGATGCCACAGTAAAGAACTCTTGTTCACAATGATTGTATGGCTGAAGAGTATGAAATGCAGGAAGCCATATGACTAGAGAACGGCACTCCTTTTCAAGTGGTTTGGTGGTGGATTATTTTAATGTTTGGGGTGTACATATACAATTACGATGAAACCTGCTTTAGAAGTCCCTGTTCAAGATGTGTTCCTGCCGGAGGCATCAGCTCATTTCAGCACCAAAATTTTCTCATTACATTATGTTACATTGCATTACCCTGTGATATGTTTTCTGCTAAAAGGATTTCCTGCATTTCAGCACCAAAATTTTCTCATTACATTATGTTACATTGCATTACCCTGTGATATGTTTTCTGCTAAAAGGATTTCCTGACTACGGAGCATGAATATTTCACAGCACAACCAATTTTCACCCATTGGATATGTTTTTGCATTAATATTCTTCATTTCCCATTTGTTAAGATGTCTTCCCACTTAAGTAAGCCTAATTTGTTGAACACTCCTTGAATGTCATAAAGTGTTTCAGTGTAGTCATTTTATTACAAGAGCCTGTGTTATATTATCATTTGCTAAAGGAGAGAGAGATTTGGGTTAAGATCACACTTCTAATGCAAGTTACACTTTTTTCCGCTGTAGAATTCACCTGTGTTTGGCTGTACAAAAGTTGCATTTTTCAGATAGATTGTTTCAATTGGAGCTGTAAACTTCCTTGTAACTTTATCAATGTGTCCACTACAGATTTGGCTCTGTACAGAATGTAGTTTGCTGAATGTTCTCTCAAGCATTTTCTCTTCACCACTTGGTATTGTGCATGATTCTTGTGTCATTGACACATTATCATTGGTCTCATCGTTATTTGAATTTTTGTAGCATAATGCCCAGTATCTTGAATCAGGTTTCTTTTCGTGCTGTAGAAGATATACAGAGTTATTTACTGATTTGAAAACTCACCATTCATGTTTATTACTTTGTGTAACCCCTAAAACTCATTATCAATTAAGACAGAATGTAGGTGCAGTAAGGCACTGGAAAGATGTTTGTTTGTTTGTTTGTTTGTTTGTGTTTGTTGGTTTGTTTGAAAATACAGGTAAGTCCATCTTGGTGTGATAGCTGTCACATTCCAGATTTCAATTTTGGTCAGGTTTATTATCCCAGAGTTGTTTAGATCATGCTTCTGACAAAACTGTTCTTAGACACACATTACATGACGTCCTTCACACTTGTAGTTGTCCGAATAGTGCAGAATTCATGAGCTTTGTCTTATTGCCTGACATATGGCAGATGATGAAAACTTGCTCTAACCAGTTATTGTGTGGGTGTATTCCTTTCTATAGCCCAGAATATGCAACAGGATGTCAAAGCCTTAGCTTGGTCTTACCCCCCACTATTGTGAAATGCATTTAGTTTTGTGTTTTGAACGATATCTGGCGTATTAAATTCTGTCATTGAGTTTGTTATTGATTTACTGTGTCATAATGCATAGGACAATTTTAATTTATAACTGTGTTTGTATTAAATGGTGGGCTGGGATAGCGCGATCAGTATAGTGACTCGCTACAGGCTCCGCGGTCTGGGGATCGAATCCTGGTGGGGGCGAGATTTTCTGCACCTGTCCAGACTGGCCCTGAGGTCCACCCAGCCTCCTGTACATTGGGCATCGGGTCTTTCTGGGGGCTAAAGTGGCCGGGGCGTGGCGACCACCAACCCCCATCTAGCGCCGAGGTTAAAGAAAGAGTAGAGCTATACCTCTACTCCACCTCTGGGCCTTGATGGCCTGTTACAGGGTGAAATTTACCTTCTTCGTATTAAATGGGTTAAAGCTTGTTACCACAAGTGGCACAAGGGGTACATTTGACAAATAGACCTACCCTTTTATAGGCTGTTTTTTGTATGCTATCCAGGTTATCCAGTAAAGAGGGAGTGGTTAATGTATGTAAAGGAATTTGACTCCTATGTGTGTGCTTTCAGATTATTATCAAGCCCCTGTGAGTATTGCACGGCCAAGCGGGGGTGTTACAGGAGCTCCCAGTCAAGGTGGTCTAGGTAGCACAGCTAATCAGCCGGTAATGGCAGGTGGTCCTCCTCCAGCACAGTTGGGTCAGCCAGGTGGTCCAGTTGCTTTGGGCATTGTCCCAGGTCCTGGTGGCGTGGTAGGAGTGGGAGGACTAGGTGGTGAGTCCACTGCAGGCCCAACAGCCACATCATCATCAACAGGCAAACAGGCTCGACGGAAGTTTGCTATAGATATAATTGATCCAAAAACTATGAAGAATGTGGATGTTTATGAGGACAGTGTTGCATCAAGCAGCACACCGCCTCGTTCTGGAGATTCAAGTGCTCGGGATACACCCCAGCCGGTGAGTACCTTACTGAGCAAGTTTCAGGAAATTTTATTGTATGTTGTGCAAATATATAGCTTACTGTCTGCTTCCAGGTACGATATGTATTGTAGTCTTTGCTCTTGGCATGTATAGAAAACATACTGCAGGCAAAAAAATTGATACTGTCAGTTTCTTAACAGTGCATATTTGAAAAGAACTTTATTGTTGGGGTGGTTCTTGTCATGTTTATGATAACAAGAGTGTCTAATAGCTGCAATTGCTAAGGCTACGTCCTGCGTGCCAGCGACAAGCGTGCACGCGCTTCCGTGCGCGTGCAGGCAATTGGCGTTTTTGTGTCCTATGTGACAGCGACTGTCTAGTAGCAAAATGGCGTCAATGAGAGCGCGCAGTCTGTTTCTGCTGGAGAATAGTGCCTTAAAATTTGATTTAAGTGGTGTGGGGAGGCGAAGCAAACATGACATACTTCAAAGCCGTTA
>Ga0123355_10021779_pt1 | contig 10265 bp, 7 predicted proteins | sample TergutEmb28metaG_3_FD_89872 | JGI IMG/M metagenome (GOLD analysis project Ga0123355, IMG submission 89872) | Embiratermes neotenicus P1 segment gut microbial communities from Petit-Saut dam, French Guiana - Emb289 P1 | ecosystem: Host-associated > Arthropoda: Insects > Digestive system > Gut ... | reverse complement strand
GGTGGGGTGGGGTGGGAAAACAGTTGTGATTTTTGTTTTGAGAACAAAATGATATTAGTTTTTGTTTGATTTAGATTGGTTTTTGGGGAGGGGGGGGACTTTACGGAGGGGGGAAGAGAAGGGGGGGGGGGGGGGGGGGGGGTGCTCACAGTCTACTTCTTACGCATGTATACGGTGGGAAGGTGTCACCAGTCACCAGACAACGCTCATCCCACACACGACGTCCGTACTCTTCTTCCTCCCTCAAGGAAAATGACGATTTGTACTTTGACGTCATTCGACATTAACTCCTGCATTTGAAACAGCCACGTTCAGGAACCTACGAACATCGAACACACCGCGTGATTTATACGCGGCGAGTAAACGTTCGTCTTTTACTGGTTCCGCTACGTGTCGCCGTTATCGGGCCCCGAGCAATGCAGTCGTCATGGGAAAACTGCAGGTTAGGATGCCGAGGACTTGAAAGACACATGACAACAGATCCTGATACGCAATAGGACACCCAGTAACGCAACCACTTTTTGAGCTCTGTGGGTACCAAGGGCTACCCCGACCATTTACGTAGACAATAATTCTCACTTTACGTGAGGTAAAATCTAATTTTCTAGGGGAAATATGCCCACCATACAGCAAGTGGCCCGCACACAACCATACTCCCATCTAATGCAGACATGCAGATTGTATTATCAACTTTTATCTACATACGAAATGTTTACCTACACAGAAACAAAAATAATTCCGGACATACAGGCTTCCGTTCAACACTTAGAATTTCGCAGGCCGTCACAGTTCCGTACAACAATGCAGTACAACATATTTGCATCTCCGAAAAAGAATTCGATACATTGCACACGCCCTCTCAGACTTGCGCTTGCAGAATTCGGTTCCGAACAAGGTCGTGCAGAGCCTGGAAATGTCGAGACACATTGCTACAATAGGCTTAAATATGAATCCCTGAACCCTTTAAAGATTGCCCCCAAAAAAAAAATCTATCCAACTGTCCCAGATTTTCGAAAAAGCGTCGCTTTTTGAAGGCTCCCAGGCTTCGCGCGTTTTTCTTTCTGGTAAGAGCAACATGTAGATGAAGATGAGTGTGGGTCGTTGAGGGAATGGTACTGAGAGGGGACACTGACAGAAACCGGCAGAACGCAGATTATTAAAATGTTAAACCTGGTAAATATAGTAACCACTGGGCTGTAAAAGGGTTAAGAAGGGGATGTTTTAGCAGCTCGTGCTGTTTGCAGGACATTTCCACTCCGCAACTCACATTTTCTGTGTGTCTTCAGACACTGGTGTTGCAGTGACAACGCAAAGTGTGTTATCACTGTCAGTCACGATGGTGAATAGCAAGGGATATGACCCCATGCCACCTGCTAGAAAGGTTCCGACGTTTCGGAGAGCCTGCCATCTTCGTCTGCACAGAACAAAAATAAGGAACGTAGGCGTGAGGGTAGGCCCACAGCAGCAGGAAAAGGCTATGATCTCTCTTCAGCCTCTACACATTATTCTCGTCTCTCTTCCCCTCACGATCCGCTCGCGGCCGTCTTTGATTCTCAAGATGGAGGCGGAAGGTTCTCCGTAGCTTCGGTAGTTTCTGCCAGATCACACGGCGTCAAATACGGTATTTTATTACATTTAAGAAAGTACAGAAATAAATTATTTATATATCTGTTATGCTAAGATATACACTTTATTAGTTCCGCTCAGAAAATATTTCTGCCTGCAGCGAACAAACAAGCAAATTATGCTAATTTACGAATTTCGAAACATCGACGAATCAGCGATGCAGAATTGCACAGAGATCAGTGCAGTGCAGGCGACTGCAAAGTGGCGCTACTGACGCTACGTCGCAAAGTTCAAACAGTGTCAATTAAAACCCAAAAAACAACAAAACCGGGAATACGGATATCTGCTATCGTGTTGGTGTGTGGGACTTAACAAGAACGAGGGACGCCACAAGAGAAACGGAAAAACCGGGTTTCGGGCCGCTGAGGAGTCTGTCCGACGTGGGTGTGAAAACCGTGTCAAATTACGCTGGAGTAAAAGTGAAGCAGTGACAGACGCTAAAAAGAGAAAATGATGCAACTGAAAATTGAATTAAGTGAATGAATGAAAGCCACGATTCGTTCCAACTCTGAACCGTACCTTGGCATCATAACTTGGTCCTGGGCGTGACTCTAAATAGCAAGCTTGAAGGCCACACAATACAATGGTCTCATTTTGCATTATCATTTATGAAGGCCTTCAGCTCTGCCTGTTCACAGCATCCATGCACCAAGTACAAAGACCCTGCATCGGAACAAATCAAAGATGTACCAAAACATTCCGGATGGGCAGCTTCACACGTGGCTGGGTTCACGAAACGAGACAGGAGGGGAAGGGTCGGATCCTTCCCTCCCAAGATATAGAATAACTCGTCCTTCTGCGAAGTGAACCAGGAACGCTCCGTGTGCCACGTTCGGCGACGCCAATTTCAGGTGGTCTGGCCAGCCTGTCCCGAGGTGCATATCTGTGCAAGGGGTGGCTGCTCATCCACGTGGGTGGGTATATAATTACAGCAGTAATCTTATCTGTCGCAAGAGAAACTAACTCGAAAGTCGGTCTCAGCAGCGACGATACCAGGTTACTGCCATTAACAACAGCACTTCTACAGTCACACGTACGTGTCCAGACGTTTAGTCGCGTCGCCAGTGTCTCTACGCAAGTCACACTGTTTCACAAGTGCCTGTCGATATTGTATTTGCATTCTCAGTTGCATATTTCTTGCTTTTCAGGTCCCTTTGTAATTTAATCTGACATTAAGCATTCTGTAGGCACACAGGACTACGGATGGGGCAGAAATATAAGACGGGGTTTGAAACGAAATGAAATGACTCCTGAAAGAAAAGGCACAATTCAGTAACAGATAGACAAGACACATCCGCAAGTCAATGGACAATTAACTGTGACTCAGTGTTTCAGAATGACCTTTTCAAGTGACGGCCAATGCATTCGACCTGGCAGAGTCTCTAGGGACGGCTACAGTGCACCGCCGAACTCAATGGCAGGACGTCTCTCATACAGGAAATGTGGCGCCGCAAAATGTGAGCGACGCGGACGGTACCTTCACTCGGCACTGTCAGTGTTCTTTCATTTCAAAAACCGTCAGGTGTTGCAGCAGCCGGTTCAAACTTGTATCCTTGCCCTATTCAACACCTCCGTTGTTTGTGTTTATACTGCATAGCACGCTGCATTACAATTCAAATTTAAAATTATTACATGGATGAAAAACACTTACTGTGTTTCGCTGTCAGCAGTGACTAACACTGTGTTTAGCTTACAGCAGAGACTAACACTGTGTTTAGCTGACAGCAGTGACTAACACTGTGTTTAGCTGACAGCAGAGACTAACATTGTGTTTAGCTTACAGCAGAGACTAACACTGTGTTTAGCTTACAGCAGTGACTAACACTGTGTTTAGCTTACAGCACAGACTAACGGTTTGTTTAGCTTACAGCAGTGACTAATACTGTTTAGCTTACGACATTGACTAACAGTGTGTTTAGCTTAGAGCAGTGGCTAACACTGTGTTTATCTTACTGCAGTGAATAACAGTGTTTAGCTTACAGCAGTGAGTAATACTCTTTAGCTTGCAGCAGTGACAAATACTCTTTAGCTTACAGCGGTGGCTAACACTGTGTTTAGCTTACAGCAGAGACTAACACTGTGTTTAGCTGACAGCAGTGACTAACAATGTGTTTAGCTTACAGCAGTGACTAACACTATGTTTAGCTTACAGCAGTGACTAACACTGTGTTTAGCTTGCAGCAGAGACTAGCACTGTGTTTAGCTTACTGCAGTGACTAACACTATGTTTAGCTTACAGCAGTGACTAACACTGTGTTTAGCTTGCAGCAGAGACTAGCACTGTGTTTAGCTTACAGCAGAGACTAACATTGTGTTTAGCTTACAACAGTGGCTAAATCTTTTCCAAATGCTCAGTCATTTTATTACCTCTGTTGCAACTGCAGTTTCTTTAATTTAGCATAACACTGATTCTGCAAACCACTTTAATTAGCTCAAAAATATTTAACAGTTACCTAAAATTCGCTTCGCCTTGCCATTTCGTCGACATACTGCTCCTTACAATGAGTTTCGTGCTGCAGCTGGTAACTCCGAAAATGCTGAGAACAAAGGTTAACTCCACAGTTGTTCTGAACAAACATACGCGCGCGCGCACACACACACACACACATATGCAAACAGTCCAGGCACTCCGGCAGCGAATGACGAAATCCGTAATATCAGAGAGTTCCGGGCGTTGTTTTTTCAAATTTTCAAATAATTCTGTCGTTCCCTATAGGCAGCAGGTGTAACACGTCTTTCACGACAAGCAATCGCTAGCCCAGATCGTGAAACACTTCAAATATGTACATCCCAACATCGCTTTTGATATTATCTTGAAATTTAAAAGCCAAAAGTTTCCCACATTGCGGATGGAGAAGACAACCTAAGACAGTGTGAGTGGCTATGACAATGCTGTGTGTCATTCGGACGTTTGCGACGCTCCACACTATAAACATTACGAAACTGCAAGCTGTTTTGGAGTCTGACACAACTAACACTCGGCACGGCCAGAGCAGTTGAAATAGTGACAAGGTATAAGAAACGAGGAATGTTAGAGATCACAACAGACTGACAGCACTGACTACGCCAGTAAAAGATCTGTGAAAATACACTAAATGGTTGAACAAACGTAAATGGAAAAATGACGTTAGAAAGCATGTGTTATGCCTGACATTTGAGTGTCGGGGTCAGAAATGGGCCTTGCCGCAAAACTTAATAACTGTGACAGTAACAGTCGGGCGTTATGTTCCACACAGATAGCTGCTATACGACTTCGTCAAGTGCAAAGATATATGAGTATGATTCATACCATACATTACGAGAAGTATACATCGCTGTGAACAATAGATTTATAAAACAGATATCGCCTTCCTGCCGAAACATACAGTGAATATTATTCATATAACGACTTTTTACGAAAAAATACAGCAACATGACCAAAAATCGGAATTTCGTTGCGAGATTTGACGTTCTAACAGTGCTGTTTCTGACAACTGAGGTCGTCTCAGGGCACCGTGTCGTCGGGTGAGCGGCCCGATACGACGCCTTCATCTTAAAAAAATTACACAATCCAAGGAAACAGCTATTTTTCTTGGACTGTTTAACGTTTCAAGATGAAGGCACTACGATCTTTCGAAACGTTGGGAACCACAAGCCCAACTACACGGCGTCACATTTCCGACGACCTCAATTCTTGGAAAGTTTTCAGGATGCCCAGGAATTTAAACACAAGTGAACCTGTAACTACACCCAAGTCGCCGGAGAAAGGATCCAACTGCAAAATTTTGTGACAACGGTGACGAACATTGGGGTTTCATACACAAGGGGAAATCCTGTCAATCGCTGAAGACAGACCTTGCAATGTGTGGGCAGAGGAGGCGTATGAAACAGACTTAGTAGCGGCACTCAGAGCTGCCTACACAGCTTCGTGTCAAGTGGTGAAGGGGCTGAAGAGCCCAGTTGGACAGTTCGTCTCCCACGGCGAACAGCAAAACCACAAGGAAAGTCAAATGTCTTTGCTGGTTATGAAACAATAAATTGGCTATGACAAGAATACACGGACTAGCAATATAAATTTTAGTGTTCTCTGACTGATCATGACACTGCGCGATATTTTAGGCTTCCGCCGCGGTGTAGTCGAGACCTTCGCTCTTCTGGGATGTTACGCGGCCACTGGTAGTTTGTTACCAACTAACAAGCTACAAACCAAGGCCACGCAACATCCGACAGGAGCGAAGATGTTATCACAGTATTACTCTCACATTCTCGAGTTACATATTAACAAAGATCTACATTCATTACGATAAATGGAATCAGAAAACCTCATACACAGGTGTCAAGGTCGGGTGAACGGGCAGGCCAATTCACAGGTCCTCCTCGACCGATCCATCGTTAAGGGACCTTTCATTTAAGGACATTCTGACACTGCGGCCTAAGCCTTGTACCTTGTAGGCGCTTCATAATTTTTCCTGCAGCGTTGTATGAAAGAAATATCCTAACATTTTGAGATATGACACCGAAATTCGTGCTTCTAATGTATCATTACTGAGATTGGCAGTAACGTTACTGGACTTTTTTTTTTGGCACATTCTGTAAAAAAGCCTGCAATGTGGTGTCCACGTCCTTCTCTTTGATACGCACTTTATAACAGGCGATAATGCAGGACAAGCGGGGAAAAACCCACGTCTTCACAGACAGTGCGATTAAGTAAGAACAAGCAATGCGCGCCGTCGACATGTTTCTGGCGCTGAGACTAGGCGTATCGCTGCGGAGCCATGTTAGGTGTAGGAGCTAGAGGCAGGTGAACCGCGTAAGATCTTAGACTAGACCAACTGGCACAGCGTCACATCCTGGAGACTTGAATCGCGGCAGCACCGCTGGGGGAACCTTAAATCTGGCAATAAGTGAACCTGACAGCAAAGGATTCGGCATACAAACAGACGGACCCCGAAAAAGTACTGAAAGTTTGTGCAATTAGCCTAAACGTTGTTTTGGTGAGGGTGGGGGTCATTCAAACTGAAGAAAACGATATTTTCCGAAATGTAGCTTCAAATTAGAAACACAAACACAACGTTCGTCACAACAAAGCTGTACATCCGAGCCGTAAGCAGACTGCCACAGTAAATGCCGTCCCTCACCAACCAGAACTCTGATCATCGTGTTCCCTTTGTGATCGTTACGCGCCGATAGACGTACATTTCATGATTTTCTTTTTCTAACTCTGTCCAAGAGCAGGGCCCAATGTTTCCAGGAGAGCTCTAGAATAACCTTGCACACAGACCCTCCTGGTGATGTACATGGGCTTGCACACCCGCGCTACTGCAGCTCCACTTGTACTCGTTTGGTGCTCGGAAGTCAGAACTTACAGTCTAAAAGCCCCGATTTACAAAACTGCGATCAGCTTCCAGAAGTCGACTGTCCAGCACACTGTCTTGTGTTGCGCTGCGGGTTTCATGACACAGGCAAGGAGCAGAGTCCTACTGGAAAAGCTAACAGTTCCTCGGCTAGTCAAGAAATTTCCAGCATTTTATGCAGCCCACAGGTTCGCCACCGTATGAACAACAGTCCGCCACCTGTCCACACCCTCAGTACACGCCCTTTCACCCCCACAATTTAATATCATTCAATGTACATCTAGGTCTCGCAAGTGGTCTCATTCCATCAGGTTTCTCCACCAAAACCCTGTACATATTTGTGTCTCCTACGTGCCACGTGTCCCACCCATCCACCCTACTCGATTTGATCACCCGAATATTATATTATTTCGCGAGGAGTACTAACCTTCAAGCTCCTCATTATGAAATGTTCTCCAGTGTTCTGTAACTTCCACCCTGTTGGGCCCAAACACCTTCCTCAGCACCCTGTTATCGATCAGCCTCAGCCTGTGTTGTTTCCTTGATGTAAGAGACAAGTTTCATACACATGCAATACAACAGGCAAAAATTGCAGTGGTGAGTGCCGCCATCTTTAGACGGTCTATGGCACTCATTATTAGTCAGTAGCTCTGGGAATTTATTTCGGGGAAGGTTAGGTTAGGAACTAACTTGCAGCAGCACGCAATGAACAGTAATTACTGTAGACACTGTTATTAAATTTAATGGTTCTAGCTTTACGCAGTCTGCAGCAATACAGGTCACATCAAAGCCAAATTTATCAAGGCAAACCTCAAAGTTGCGCACTGTCGCCATGTTTCTGTTAACGCAAACACACATTTCACAATGACAATGTCTGACTGGTTCAGTTGCTCTTGGAAGCACAATATGCTACATGGTGACCGCAGGCCACCATCACACTGTTGCTTAAACAGTTTCATAAATGACATCTCCTCCTTGTGTGCAACAGAAGATACAAATTACAAGTATTTATCTGTTTACACAACCATTTATTTCTTTATCAGTCTTCCACGGACGACATGTTCGGTTAAAAGTCCTCATTCTGCCATCAGGCACCACTTAATATAATATAAACTGGAAGAATCAATGGTTACACTTTCTTATCTGTAAGGAATGAGTTCTCACTCTTTTACACATTTTGGTTACATAACTCAATTCTTCACACTCAGTTTAAAATTTACAGCCCAGTCGTTTGCGCTCTTGGTACGTGGTTCCCGTCTTTGCAGAATGCCAGCTGCAACGTTTCTAGAGACGCACAGATACGCCAGTATAACCAGCATGTCGCCGAGATTCGAAAAGGAGACGAGATGCATAAGAAGCAAGTTTGCTAACAACAACAACAACAACAACAATAACAACTGACCTTTATGTACAACTGAAAACGTTCTAATGTTATGCAGGGGTATCATCGAGCCTAGAGTCGCACCGATGCGATACATCGTGGCAATAAAAACACACCTGGCCTTGTAAAGTTTGACTGCTCAACAGGCGGACATAGACACCGTCTGCAACCTTCTAATACCGCAGACACAACAATCAGCGCGCACCATTGTTACGGGGGCCTTGTACACCTGCTGCAGATACCGCCTCCGCGTCTGACATAACCTCGCCACCATCATTTGCCTTGGATTTATCACGAACCGCAGCATGCAGCAGATTAATCAATATCACAACAACTTTTTTGTGTCCACCTTCAACTTCAAAACTTGAGACTGGCAAAAACGAACAACATAAAGAGGGCAGGCGTGCTGCTGGCGTGCAGGCGGGCGGGCGGGCGGGCGGGAGGGCAAAGCAACTAGACAGATAGATCGCAGACACAGACGTGGTGCATAGAGGAATGCAGCAATGCTTCCCGAATAACCGCAGACTTGCAGTGTAGTTATATACTAAAAGATAATAAGACAGTGTCTGCTGCTGCTGCTGCTTCAATATTGAAGTTTTCCCATAGAAGACAGTGATTTATTACTCTTGGGAACTGGGACGCGCTTCGTTTATATACCTGCTATCTATGCAAACTGCAGGCAGACCCTCCTCTCCACACAACGCTAGAAACGGATGGATGAAATTGCATACCATCAATCAGACGTCGTTATGAATGCAAACTGCACCTCCAGGATTGTAATCAGACACGGAACATGACGGCATAAAGTAAACATAACAATGCGAAACTTAATTTCCGAGGGGCTCTGTCACAGCATAAAATTTATAAGACATGTTTAACTTCTTCGCTCCCCACGGTTTAAAGCAAACGATACCCAAAATCTCGTCTGGCAGTTTCATCTCAGTACCTGAATAACGACTTAAAATATTGATTCAACAGAATATTACGTGGATTCTGCAAAAAGGGGCGCCTCGACGGCAGCATTTCTGAAGGATACAAGTTCCAGGTTGTTCGAGAATAGGGTGTTGAGGAAGGTACTAGGTCTAAGAGGGAGCGAGTAACAGGGAAATGGAGAAAACTGGATAATGAGGAGCGTCATGATATGCGCTACTTACCAAATGTTATTCGGGTGGTCAAATAGAGGACGAGATGGGCGGGGCATGTGGCACGAATGGGGCAGAATCTGTAGAGTTTTGGTAAGGCAATCTGAATGAAAATTTACAGAGTTTTGGTAGGGAAATCTGAACCAAAACGACGGCTTGTAAAACCTAGGTGGAGATGGAAAATTATTAAAATGGCTCTTAAGGAAACGCAAGAAATTTGACTAGCTGAGATACTATCAGTTTCTCACAGACTCAGTTCCGCGTAGTTACTTAGTTAGTTAAAAGTTACAATTTATATCTCAGCCAGCGTTTGCCTTGCGAAACTGACGATAGGCACTACAAATCAAAATACCCAGTAGTCATCACCCTGTACAGTGGCACGTCTAAGCACCACCCTATATATTAACACGTTCGGAACACCAGTCTAGAGCATCAGCATTGCTGATACAAAAATAATAAATTATGTCCAAAGCAGTGGCGTAGCTAGGTTTTCTTTTGGGGGGAGGGGTGCCTGGGGTGAATAACTTGAAAAAATTGCAATTATTTCTTGCATATTCTTCTTATGTGGCTATATAAATCAAATTCTGTTGTGCGCGAAAAATGGATTTTTTCGCTGAAATACGCAATACCCACTCATTTTGCCGCCTGGCGAGGCGGCACCACTCCCCCCCCCCCCAAAAAAAAAACAAAACTACGCCCCTGTATTAAAAAGAAAAAAATTTTAGCTTTTTTATTTCCGTATACATAAAATCTTTTTTTAACATTAAAAATAATAAAAATTTC
>Ga0123355_10021778_pt1 | contig 10265 bp, 12 predicted proteins | sample TergutEmb28metaG_3_FD_89872 | JGI IMG/M metagenome (GOLD analysis project Ga0123355, IMG submission 89872) | Embiratermes neotenicus P1 segment gut microbial communities from Petit-Saut dam, French Guiana - Emb289 P1 | ecosystem: Host-associated > Arthropoda: Insects > Digestive system > Gut ... | reverse complement strand
CATTAAAGTTTTTTTCAATATAAAAACTGTATTTGGTTCAAAAAAAAAAAAAATAAAAAAAAGTGAAATAACCTAAGATACAAAAAAAAAAAAAAAGCATGAGACATTATTCTGAATAAAATACAAACACTTTTTGGAAGCTAGAAATAAATTGAATAATTAAAGGAAAGTTCATCCTATAGAGCCTGAAAGCAGTCAGCCTCATTTAATGAAAGACAGAGCTTGACTGAGCTGAGAGTGATCTGTGCAATAACAGGATAGTGGGGACAGCAGACACTCAAGCCATGTGGTCCCAGTGTGTTTCACTGGAACCAGTCACAGGAGGGGTAAACACTGGTTTTAAGGAAGACAATCACAGCACATTGAAATTTGGAACTTTGGGACCCTACTGTACCTTCCTGTCAACCTACATGGTATCATATCCCAGAAGACCATGTCCTGAAGTTTGCTGCTGTGAGAACCTCATGTCTCATGAAGTCTTTCGAAACTCAGCGTTTGGTGTAGATCCTCACACAAAATATCATTAATATCTGCTTAGTAATTTTAGAGATGCAAATACAATGTGTCTGGATGGACATATGTAATCTGTCCCACTCATATTGACTTTGTGCGTGCCCAACGCAGAATGCACAGAATTATAACTACTCTGTCTGTCACAAGAAGACCAGAAGGTGTATCTATTATGTATATGTCTTATTATTGGCATTCTGCTATTTTACAACCTTCTAGAAGAATCTTTCTTTGCTGATTTCTTTTGCAGGCCATCCCGTATGTGAATGGTACCTTGTACAGCTTGTTGGCACACCCACAGCTTAATCATGAGGCCAAGCACATGGGGCTTTGTGGTGTGCTTGAATACTATCTTAAGGTTAGTGTCTGATCAGGTAGGGGCATTTGCTCAGTAAGGAGCTGGATGGTCAAGGAGTTCAACACTGCACAAACTTGTCGGTGAAATGCATGGTACTGTTTGTCAGATGACCTCTGGCATGATGTTCTTATACAAGTTTACTACCAAATACTTTCCACTTCATTATAATTTTGTGCTCAATGTTAAATTGTGTATTTATCCATAAAACCCCTTCTAGTAGTCCACATGTAGGAACAGTGGACAGGTGGAATTTTGTGGCTAGTTGAATAGCATGTGGGCACTTTGTTCATATGGTAGGAGTGTAATTGGAACGGCTTGTCAGTTGTAGCAAGTGCTAGTGTTGTGAAGTGAGCAGTACTGACAGTCACTGCTACTGACATGCTGCACATTGTTATATTGCAGAACAGTGAAGGTGAGATGAGCAAACAGCTAGAATACATCCTGAAACTGCATCGAGGGGACTGCCAACCAGACCACAGTGCTACATCTGATGAGGAAAATGCTGACGATGATACGGTACGTGGACGAACCCTTCATTCAATGTGCTACGTGCCTGGACCTGGTTGTCATCTGGTATCCAAACAGAGCACATTGTTCGGAAGCCAGGTCTGTTTGTGCCCTTGTGGGAAGGTGGGGGAAGCACTGCAACTTAGTGTGTTATCTCAGTCACATGTGGAGTGCTTCAGGTGAGACCTCTGACAGTGCCCATGCCGTGGCTGAGGTGGTTATTTGCCATTGTCTCACCATGGAGGCCTGGTTTCAGTCTCACACCAGTCCATGTTGAACCTTTGTTGGCTACAGTGGTACTGGGACAAGTTCTTCTCCCAGTACTGGCATTTCCACTTATCAGAATCATTTCACCAATGATCTATATTTATTCATTCATCTATTGCCAATTCTTTATACTCTTAGCAGATGACAGTGCTGTGAAATAATGCACTCTGTCATGGACGGACACAGTAAGTACCTCCCTGCCCTATCCCCTATTGCACAGGCAGATGTTTTAAAACAGTGTCTTCTGTTCCAAATACCAAATGATGCGCAAGTTCAGAAATTTACTGTTTTCAGAATCTTTTTAGAATTTACTTTCACAAATCAGTAATGGTGTAAAGCCTTTAAACATATTGAATGGAAATTTTTGTATAGAAGTCCAAAGAAAATGAACTTCTGTCTAAACATCCTGTTGTAATATGATATGTAAATAAAGAGAAAGGAAACTATTGGTCACAACTCGATGTTGACAAAATTCTTTTAATGTGGCCATCATCAAGTGCTTTTACTTATAAAAATATCGAGAAAATCATGTGTATAACAATAACATTTTATTAGCAAGTCTGAGATTTCATTCTTGCACAGTATGCATGAGTAACATTGAAATTTTTGTAAGAGAATGAAATGGCAGTCTTACTAATCACATTTGATTGTTCTATACATGATTTTCTTCCTGACACAGTCTTCATTTTTTGGACTTTGTCATTCATATGAAATTTTAAAAAACACAATGAATTGGAAGCTGGCTCTGCTTCCATCTTCAGGTAAAGAAGCACCCAACCTGGTGGGCCCCTTAGATCGAGCTATTGTCAGTTACTGGGTACAGCACCAACACTCAGCTTGTTCAGATATGTGACTGGGAACTGATCAGGTGCACAGGTGGTAAGAGAACAGGGCTATAAACAGTACAAACAGCCACAAGACTCACACAGGTACAGCCTGTAACAACACAAAATGTATATACGATCATAAAGAAGAGCCATGTACTCTTATTTTAGCAACCACAGACACAACATGAAGAACCAGAACACACACATTTAAAATTCCTAACATCACTATCACCATCTGTAGAGAAAATTATGAGTCTTCATGGGATCAGATGTATTATGAGGGGGTGCTGATAAGTCCTTAGCCCGACCAGGAAGGAAACAAGCTACAGCGATCAAACTTGGGATTTATTCAACTTACTCCCCACGAAGCTCAGTACACTTCTTAGCCCGTTGCTCTTACTTTTGCAAGCCACTCAAAAAAAATTCAGAAGGTTGTCCATCCAACCAGGTCTCTGCAGCAGCAATGACCTCCACATTGGATGAAAAATGGCGACCTTTCAATTTTTTTTCAGTCCAGGGAACAGGTGGTAATCCGATGGGGCCAGGTCCAGAGAATAGGATGGGTGATCAAGACATTGGAAGCCCAGGTAGGCCAGTTTCTTCTGGGTTGCAAGTGCCCAGTGAGCCAGGGCATTGTCATGCAAGAACAAGACCCCCTTGATGACCTTCCCATGGCGTTTTTGTTTCAAAATGTCCTTCACTCGCAGCAGCAGAGCTGAGTAATACTCCACATTGATAGTTTGGCCCTTTGGAAGATAATCAACGAGGAGGATGCAGTCTTGATCCCAAAAAATCAAGGCGAGAACTTTTCCCGCGGATTTTTGCACTCAGAATTTTTTGGGGCAGGGTGATCCGCTATGACGCCACTCCATTGATTGTTGCTTTGTCTCTGGGTCATAGTGATATAACCAGGTTTCTTCCATGGTCACCAATTGTGACAGGGAATCATTTGGATCACGCCAAAATAATTCCAAAAGTTGCTCAGACGACTGGCACCACTGACATTTTTGATGCACGTTCAGGCATTTTGGGACCCATGTCGCGGTGAGCTTCCACATGTCCAAATCTTCATGAATGATGGACCCAGCCCACTCACGTGAGATGCCCAGTTGCTCAGCTATTGATTTAGCCGAAATCTGGCAGTCTTCCAAGATTAGCTTGTGAATTTGATCAATAATCTGTGGGGTGGTCACTGTTTTGGGTCTTCCAGGATGAGGCGCATCACAGGTGGAAAAATCACCACGTTTAAACTGGGCCACCCAGTTTTTGATGGTGACATACGATGGTGCATGTTCCCGTAATGTTTCTATCAGAATGGCATGAATTTCCTTTGGTGCCTTGCCTTGACAGAAAAAAAACTTGATGACAGCTCGTGTCTCCATGTTGTTGAAATTGTGCATGTCACCTGACATGCTTCATTTCAGCCTCTGTAACAAGAAAAGACTTGCAATTCAGCATATGAACAGACCCCTCTTTCCAACGACACTACCGATTCCGTCCTACGACATCGGGAAGTAGGTCGGGCTAGGGAATTATTAGCATCCCTTCATATTTAGACATTTCTTGCTGATTAGAGGATACCAGATAGGCGAAATTTCAGTGCTGGTCAGCTAATGGGATTTTGTAAACATGAGACATAGGCCCCTTCTTTATATTTTCTATATACTGAATTCATTTCTGTCTCTAAGATCTTAGCTTCCTTCCAGAATTTACAGTGATTCTCTTCGATGCATGTTGTGCTAATTTGGATCTTTCCAGATGACCTTTTATGCATTTTGCCTGTGTTCAATGAGTCTTACAGCTCACAGTCTGCCCGTTTCTCCATTATAGCTTCTGCTACATTCACTGGGAATACTGTAGACACACCTGTGGAGCCCTTTTTGGCCTGGTTCTCATGAGAGAATTTCTCAGTGTGTGTTTTGTTTTGAAAACGGTTCTAATATTGTATCTGTTCAGTATGTGTTTAAACTTTGCAGAAACATTTCCAATATAAGTTGTTGAAACAGAACCGAGTGGTTGAACCTCCCTCTTCAGAGGAATATTTCTCTTAGGTATGTTGATGAGTGAATCAATAACCCAGTGGGGTATGGGGTAGGCACTGAGCTGTAGGTGATGTCAGAGAATATCGATTTTATCATTGCGGACATGTTGCTCTTGGCATAATGACAATAGGCTCTGCATAAGTCCTCTTTTTCACAAGTGGTGAATGATTCAATTGGAAAAATTTTAGATGACAAAGCCCAAAAAAAGGAGATTGTGTCTTTGAGTCCCACACCATCATCAAAGCCCCAGTAGTGTTGAATGATTTATCAGTATTTTTATAAGTGTGATAATTGCCACATAAGGTTGAAACATATAGTGCAGTAAACTTTAAAATAATTTAGTCAGTGTTGAGTTGTGACTGACAGTTTTCTTACTCATTGTTTATAAAATGAACTTCTGAATTGGGAAAACATTTTATAGAAAAAATTGCTCTGTGTGGGAAAATTTAACATTCTTATGAGAGGTCAGGCAGGACTTGAAACATCTGACTTCTTCTTACAAGGGAAAACTTTATAACCAGAACATTTTATCTGGGATGATCTGTGCTTCCACACTCATTTTCATGACCTACACGTGACATGTTACCTTCACATCACTGTGCTCAGTTTGTGTCTGCTTGTGTTGAACAGGAGGAGGTGGACCTACTCGAAGAGGAACTTGACAGTGATGACCCGGTGCGCAGTCTGCAGGGTGAGCTGAGTGGGTGCCAGCTGCTGTACCAGCAGTACCGTCTGGTGTTCCCGTACCATGGTCAGTTGTTATATTTTATGGTAATTTCCAATGTTTTGTGCAGTATATTTCATTTCATCACATATCCATGCATTTTTTTCTAAGGATCCGTTATTGAGCACTTGGGTGTGTGATTTGTGCAGGGATTTGGAAAAATTGACCGTATACCTGACCTGTAAATAAAACTGAGATGTCTTATTTGAATAAGTAAGTTGGTATTCTACGAGTTCAATAAATAATGTCAACGAACTCCGCAGAGCGGCATCAACCAACCAGGAAGTTCTCCACTCCTTATGGAATCCAGAAGAGTGTTGCCATCTTCACAAGAGCCCACCACTTGTGTCTGTCTTGAGCACAGCCCCTGTTCCTTCCATGCTGTGCTTAACAAGTTTGTGATGTCACTTCTGACATGCGTGATTGTAATGTTAAGTACATTGTACTAGAAATTACATGTGTTTAATGTTAAAAAGAATAAGCATACAAGAGTGAGTAATGAAGTAGCTTGCACTAATGTATTTTGAAGACATGAATTATTTTTAAACAGAACGTGTTCCTTTGCCTAAGCATGTGACTGCATTGCTCAATGTTGAGGAGGGTAAGTGTGTTATTTAGTGGTGCTGTTAATCGCTTAGATTATGTGACAAGGAAAGTAAGATTGATATTTCACGCCAAGAATATTTTGAGGTTATGATCCAGTATTATTTTGATGTAGTCCCCAGCAATTTGGAGATACCTGCTGCTTTCATTTCCTACGTCTACTATAAAGATGGAGTCAGCGTGTCCCTCAGAAACACTGGCAACCACCTCAGAAATGACAGTATGGCATAACTATATAAGAACAAAATCTTCATATTGCGAAAGTTGCAGAAGGGTCTGATGTTATTTGTTGTCCTTTTGGCATTCCTGTAGGAGTTGTGCACCCATCATCATCATCATCATCCACAGTGCAGTCTGTTGGAGATGTGTTGCTGCGCCCCACCACTCCTCAGCTCCATTCTCGTGGGTTGTTGGAAGGGAAGTGTGCCACCTCAACGGAATTACACACTGCTGAGAACAAAGAGGAGGCGCTGGCAGAACTGTGCTCAAAGACGTGCAACTCGTGAGTAGTACATGCTGCTCTGTCGTTTGTAGGGTGTCAGAAATTGAGTGTTTCCAGCCCTTTGCTAAAATGTGATAAATTGTTTGCTGCTGACTAACTAAGTCCATGGGCTTGAGTCCTTCTTGAGAATCTGGTAGTGTTCTAGCTATTCAGGAAATTCGACGTGATTTATGAAACCTGAATGTTCATTACCATGTTTGCAGCAGCCTGCCATTTGTCCATATCCTGAGCCAGATTAGTCCAGTCCATGCCTTCCCATCCTGTTTCTTTAAGATTCAATTTAACATTATCCTCCAACTAAAACCTAGGCCATGCAAGTGGTGTCTTTACTTCAGGTTTCCCTCCCATATGTGCCACATGCCCCGCCCATCTCATCATCCTTGATTTGATCATACAGTCATCATCTGGCTGTCAGTACCAATCCTGAAGTTCTTTATTCTGCAGTTTTCTTCATTCTCCTCTCCCTTCTTCTTAGGCCTGAATTTTTTCCTCAGCACCCCACGTTCGAACACCTCAGCTTATATTTTCCCTTATTATGTGAGACCAAGTTTTACACCCATGTACAACAAGAGGTAAAGTTACAGTTCATAGCTGAAAGATATAACAGTGACATAGATTTTTGCACGCTCTTTTGGCATTTCAGTTTTCTAGATTTTAATATAAGTTAGCTTTATGCAGTATAAATATTTTGAATAGAAGTTTTTAAACTTGTTCTTTAAAGATGTTGTCAGTTGCCAAGGTTGTATAGTGCTAGTGATAGATAAGTGAATGAATGTGGAGCATTGTTGGAATTATACTGACAGTGTAAGGCCGAAATACTCGGAGGAAAAGACCTGAGGAAAAGACCTGTCCCAGTCATGTGAAGAAAAACGAACTTGATGTACAACTTATTCTTGGTACATTTTGTCAGCTTCGACATGTTTCGGACGTTTCTGGGCCCTTCATCAGGAGGTTGGATTAGAACCAATCCAACCAGAACCACAGACAGTCATCTAAAAAGAATAATAAGTACCAATTGTATACATATGGTTGTACCTCCTGATGATGGGCCTAGATATGCCCAAAACATGTAAGAGGTTGACGAAATATACCAAGAATAAGTTGTGCCTCAGGTGGGGTTTTCTTCACACTATTGTATCAAGCTGTACGGTCAACAAAACATAAAGTTTAGCTGTTCCAGTCCTTTATTAAACAGAATAAGTCTCTGTACATTACCACTTAATTGTTTCCACTGTCAGCAAATCATTTTGTAAAGATTGTGTTGTTAGGCTTGTGTGATTGTGAACTGTGGGTAATGAGAGAATGAAAAAAAAGTGCAAGTTTCAGAAATTCAGTTTTTGAAACATGCAAGGTGAAACATGCAGTGTGAAACATGCAATGTGAAACATGCAGCGTGAAACATGCAGCGTGAAACATGCAGCGTGAAACATGCAGTGTGAAACATTGCAAGGTGCTCCCAGCAGTTTTGCTGAGGATCTAAGTCTTCTGGGATATGACACAGTGATTGATTTCTGATGTAAAGAAATATGATACCTTTATCTTGAAGGGTCAACCAGTCCAGGATGAATTATTCTGGACTGCTCAACCTTGAAGATGAAGGAAGTACAGTCTTTCAAAACATCAGGAACCACTCACCCAGTGAGACTATTTCACATCCCAGAAAACTTTAATCTTCTTCCCAAGGCATGTTTGTATCGTGTACTGTAATTATGAGCCTTACCTGTAATACTGTGTGTGTCCATGGCGGCCAGTCTGGTGCTGGAGAGTGTAGAACAAGAGAACGAGGATGGGGAAGATGATTCAGTCGTGTGTAATGGAACAAGTATCAGCGATGTGCACGCAGATCACAACACAAATGGTGAGCCAGACAGTGGTTAATTGATATCCGCTATATATACAAGACAATCTTCATTTTATTGTCACATTGGTAATGTTTGCAGACTCAAGATCACTGCACATGACAGACTGCAATGCTGACAAGGAGGACGCAGTATCTGCATCCCAGCCCTCGGCTACATCCGAGGACGGGTGAGTCCAGGTAGCTAAATTTTTTTTAATACTGCAGGGATAGAGATGTTGTCACTTCATTAACAGGCCATTCTTGTCACTCTAGTTACATATACTCACCATGTAGCTGAGTCCTTCTTGGGGAGCTAATGGTTCATCAGCTAGTCAATACATTTCCCTTGCATTTTGTAGAACCCAGAAGTTCATTACCATGGTCTCAAGGGCCTGCCACTTGTCCCTATTCTTAGATTAAGCCACTCCAATCCCTGCCGTCCTTTTCCCTTAGGATTTGTATCAACATTATCTGCCCATGTGCCCTCTTCCATTCAGAACGAGATGCGAAGTTTTGATCGTAGTGAATATCCAGATCATGATGTTGATGTAAGACACCATGCAGTTAGTTGATATATGTCAATCCCGAAGTTGGAGGTAGCAGGATCTTCTGAAATATCAGTGTTTACCTACCAGTCTACACACACAGCATCATATCCCAGGACACATTAACATTAGCTTCCTGTTGGGTGCAGCAAATTATATTTGCCCTAGCACACAGTTAATAAATAGGTAAATCTTAAATAATACCATGCAGTGCATTGTCTTGATTTATTGTGTGCCTTGTTCCTGTATTTTCCGTTTCAGAGAAGATGAATACACAAAAGCATTCACGTCCCGTCCAAAGATCCCCCGCACCCCCACTCTTCAGAGCAGCACTGGCAGTAGTGGCACTGCACAACTATGCTAGGCACCTGACTGTTTCTTCATCATGATATGTTCTGTGATATTGGTTAACGAGAGGGCTGCAACAGTATGGTCACACAGTTGCTACTGGTTAGTTGATGGTGAACACTTGTCAATATGAAGCATATTGAGGATTCAGGTTATCTGAAATGTGAACTATTTGCTGGGTTTGTGTTTTGTAATGTTCCTTACGAAACAGGAACCCAGCAGGCATGAATCCTCTACAAAACAGTTTTGGAAGTATCAAATGTCATACAGAGGAAATTGCTGGTGTATAGGAGAGAGCATTGTGTTAAGTTGCTAGGAAATTTAAAGTGTGCTTCTTGTGCCCTGAGTTACAGGTGTTAATGTTTATGTTACATTTTCTAGTCATGTAAGTTATTTATGCTGCTGGATTTTTGTTTTATATGAATAATTCTGTGACACAATCTGTTACGAATTGTGAAAGAAACAAGTTTATTATCAAAAATATGTTCAGCACAATACAAAAGCAACACGCACGCACATTCACATAATATAATATCAACCTGTACAAAGGCTTTAACATAAATCATATGTCACTTCATTTTGTGTAGTTTGTTGTTGTGACGAAAATGTGTGGTCCATTGACCTTTTTTACAGCATTCCCATCTTTTCCAGTTTGCATAAACATGAAACCCATTCTAGCAGAGTGGGCCCATCTCTTGTGAGAAGCACCCTTGCATGAATTATGGTGTACAGTACTGCTGCTTTATTGCTGAGCGCAGTTGTGAACCAGTTGCGGTATTTCTGAGATCATCTCTTACTGAGTGGCTGCGAGTGATAAAGTTAAAATACAGAATTGTGTTCAATAGAACACTGCATGTTAAGAGTTACAACCATTAGCTTACTGTGTCGCTATTTTGAGCACAAGTTATAGGGACGGCACAGATCAGGCAGCGTCCCCACAGTTCGCACGTAGCCACTCGACTGACACTGATGGCTGTATCCATATAGCTGTACCATTTATTGAAACACATTTGTTGCCACTCAGGTTGTGCTAATGTGTCATCCTGTTGAAAGAATCTTGCTTTTTTTTTTTTTTTTTTTTTTTTTTTTTTTTTTTTAATTTTTTTTTTTTTTTTTTTAAAAGGGGGTTTTTATTTTTTTAAAAAAAAGCGAAAAGTTGGAAATTGGTTTTTTAAAAAGTTTAAAAAAGGGT
>Ga0123355_10021776_pt1 | contig 10266 bp, 7 predicted proteins | sample TergutEmb28metaG_3_FD_89872 | JGI IMG/M metagenome (GOLD analysis project Ga0123355, IMG submission 89872) | Embiratermes neotenicus P1 segment gut microbial communities from Petit-Saut dam, French Guiana - Emb289 P1 | ecosystem: Host-associated > Arthropoda: Insects > Digestive system > Gut ... | reverse complement strand
TCCCAAGTGTTATCCAAAAAAAATCTCAAAGATTTGTACACTTTCTTCACAAATGTAAAGGTAAATACTATTTTTTAATTTACAAAAAAATATATCAATTTTTAAAGTCTGTTTGAATTTTTTTAAAGAATTGTGTTTCAATTTTAAACAGATTCTAAACAGGCTCTTAGAGTTTTATTGTTTTCCGTTTCAAACGTACAAAATTTTGCTGAGTTTCAAAATGGGAAAAGTAACTAAAAAATCATTATCTTTGCAATTTGGAAATATCCATAATCCAAAAGCAATGAAATTCAACATCCAAAACATAATTTTTCTCGCTGTGCTTGCGGCAGTCGTTATTTCGTCGTTCTTTTTCTTTTTTCGCATCGATTTAACGTCTGATAAACGTCACAGCATTTCACCGCAAACAAAACAACTGATGCGCTCGATAAGCGAGCCGTTGGAAGTTACGATTTATCTCGGCGGTGAATTAAATCCCGGATTTTTACGATTGCGGCGAGCGGCAAACGAACTGCTTCACGAATTGTCTGTTCACTCCCGAAGGAATATTATTGTCCGACAAGAAAATCCGTCGCTGGCTGCTTCGGCTGAGGAAAGAGCGCAACGGCACGCGGAACTTGAAGCGCGCGGAATGACGCCGATAAATCTTTTCGAGCGTGACCGCGAAGGCAGGCGAATTCAACGCACGATTTTTCCTTGGATAGAACTGACTTACGGCGACAGAACAATTGCAGTGAATATTTTGAAAAATATTCCGGGAAGACAAGGCGAGGATAATTTGAATATTTCTATCGAAAATTTGGAATTTGAATTGACCAATGCTATTCGGATTTTGACCACAACGGAAGTGAATAAAATTGCTTTTTTGGAAGGAAACGGCGAACTTTCCGAGCAAGAAGTGTACGATATCAGCCGAAGTTTGAGTCAATATTTTCAGATAGACAGAGGTGTTTTGGGAACGGACGCTTCGGTGTTGGACGACTACAAAGTGGTGATTATCGCCAATCCGACCGAGCCGTTTAGCGAAGCACACAAATATATTATCGACCAATATATAATGCGCGGCGGTCGCGTGCTTTGGTTGGTAGACGGCGTGCGACTTTCGCGCGAGCAGTTGAGCATCACGGGAAGTTCGCCGATAATTGAATTGGATTTGAATTTGCGCGATATGTTTTTTCGTTACGGCGCGCGCATCAATCCGGTACTTTTGCAAGACCGTCAATGTATTATGATTCCTGTAAATATCGCTCCGCCGGGCGAACAACCGCATTTCGAGCCGATGCCTTGGATTTTTGCACCGCTTTTGCTCACATCCTACGTTCATCCCATTACGCGCAATATTGTTGAAGTGAAATCCGAATTTCCTTCTGCCATTGAGTTGGTGGGCGAAAATCCGTACTTGCAAGGACATTTACTGCTGGCAACTTCCAATAATACGCATATGGTTCGCACGCCGGGAACAATTGATTTGAGTTATTTAGAACAAGTAAACAATCCGAATCATTTTAATACCGGTTATGTGCCGGTTGCCGTTTCGTTGGAAGGTGTTTTTCAGTCGATTTTTACCAACCGAATGCGACCGCCCGGAATTACAAACGCACAAGCTCACCGACGAGAAAGCGAGGAAACACGCCAAATCATCGTTGCTAACGGCAATATTATTCGCAACGAAATAGCTGGAAATGAGATTATTCCGCTCGGTTTCGACCGTTTTACGAATCAGCAATTCGGCAACAAAGATTTTATTCAAAATGCCGTTCTTTATCTCGCCGACCGCGATGGTTGGATGGAACTTCGCTCACGCACGGTGCGATTGAGTTTGCTCAACAATGCAGTTGTTCAAGAAAACCGCACTTTTTGGCAAATGGTTAATCTCGTGCTTCCAATCGTTGTTTTACTCGTGTTTGGATTGGTTTATCAGTTTGTGAGGAAAAGGAAATATCAGCGAGTTTGATTTTTAAGAACTCTTACTGTTTTTCCAAATTATTGCACAAAAACCCACTTTTTGAGAAAAAAACCACTATCTTTGCCATCACTTTTAATTAAAAATAAAAAGAAATCAATATGAAATTATTAGAAGGAAAAGTTGCTATTGTAACAGGCGCAGCGCGCGGAATCGGAAAAGCCATTGCTCTGAAATTGGCGAGCGAAGGCGCAAATGTGGCTTTCACCGATTTGAATATCGATGATAATGCCAAACAAACCGAAAAAGAAATTGCCGCTCACGGCGTGAAAGCAAAAGGATATGCGTCGAACGCGGCTTCGTTTGACGACACGGCGGCTGTTGTCGGCGAAATTCACAAAGAGTTCGGGCGAATCGATATTTTGGTAAACAACGCAGGAATAACCAAAGACGGCTTGATGATGCGAATGAGCGAAGCGCAATGGGATGCGGTGATTAACGTAAATCTCAAATCGGCGTTCAATTTTATTCACGCTTGCACGCCGATTATGATGCGCCAAAAATCGGGAAGTATTATCAATATGAGTTCGGTTGTAGGCGTTTCAGGCAATGCGGGACAGTCAAATTATTCGGCTTCAAAAGCGGGAATGATTGGTTTGGCAAAGTCAATTGCCAAAGAATTAGGCTCGCGCGGAATTCGTGCCAATGCCATTGCGCCCGGATTTATCGAAACCGAAATGACGCACGCGCTCACCGACGACCAGCGCGCCAAGTGGAACGAATTTATCCCTTTGCGTCGCGGCGGAAGTCCGAACGAAGTAGCCGACGTTACGCTTTTCTTGGCATCCGACCTTTCGTCGTACGTTAGCGGACAAGTGATTAATGTTTGTGGTGGAATGAACTGTTAAATTAGAGTGTAGAGTGCAGAGTGTAGTTTTTGGTTTATAAGTTTATGAGTTTACAGGTTTATCAACTCATAAACCAATCAACTAAAAAACTACGCTTTGCACTCTGCACTCTGCAAACTGCACTCTAATGAAAGTAGGAACTTATCGCTTCACGATTGATGCGTACACAACCGATTTTCGCGGAAAAGCGACTTTGCCTTTGATGAGCAGTATCGTTCTTCAAGTGGCGACAAAGCACGCTGAGGAGCGCGGTTTCGGTTATTCTCAAATGACCGCGCAGAAAAAAGCGTGGGTGCTTTCGCGCTTGATTATCGAGATGTTTGAATATCCCGAAAAAGATTACGAACTGAATGTAAAAACTTGGATTACTGATGTAAACAGGCTTTTTACCGAGCGTTGCATCGCTTTTGAAACCTTAGACGGGAAATTGCTCGGTTTTGCCCGCACAATTTGGGCAGCGATTGATTTGGAAACTCGCCGACCGACAAATCTTCTCGAACTACAAGAACTCACCGATTATACTGCTGAAAAACAGGAAATTCCGATTGAAGGAACAAAGAAAATTCTGCCAATAAGAGACGAGCCGTCTGTCGGAAAATTCACCGTTCGTTACAGCGACATCGACATCAACGGACATTTGAACAGTATGAAATACGTCGAACATTTCGTCGATATGTTCGATATGGAAATGTTCAAAACAAAAGACATTCGCCGTATCGAAATGAATTATTCCAACGAAGCGCATTTCGGCGGTACACTCCGCCTTTACAAAAAAGAGGAAATCGAAAATACTTTCATTCTCGAAATGAAAAAAGACGATACGCTGATAAGTGCTTCGAGAGTGTGTTTTTCAGAGTGTGGTTTGTAGTTTTTAGAGTGTAGAGTAAGCCCCCTCTAAATCTCCCCCTCAAGGGGAGACTTGAGTAGAGCAACGTAAGGGTAGAGTAGAGGCGAAAAATTTTTCGCCCTAAAAAACACAAACAAAAACGGCTTGAAAAGCCGAATTTTCATAACCGCAGACAAGCGTAGCGCAGTCTGCGAAAAAAAATAAAAACCAATGAAAAAAAGCAAGCAAAAATCCAAAAAGGCAATATTCATTTTGTCTTTCGCAATGAGCGTTTTTGTGCTGACGGCGCAATCTGATGCTCGTATGATTATCACCAATCCGGGCGAAAATGCAAGTTCCGAAATGCGTATCAGTTGGCACACCGATTTAGGCGTGGAAAACAGTTTTGTAGAATATACAAAACGTGCCGACACAAATTGGGAAAATTCCCGAAAAGTAGTTGGCAGTTATTCACTTTCTACGGTTTGGAATGGAATTCCTTCCAGAATTTGCCTCGTACAGGGAGAGTTTATCCAAGATATTCAAGTCTATCACTACAAAGCGGTTTTGAGCAATTTGAAATCCGGTACAGATTATATGTACCGTGTGTGGATAAATAATGTAGCGAGCGACCCGAGATTTTTCAAAACTGCCGGAACGGGCGAATTTACTTTTGCGTGGATTAGCGATTTTCACGTTTACTGTCCGCTTCCACGACGTTTGAACGATGCGATGAATATGACTTCAACTTTGATTGAAGCGAGCGAAAACGGTATCGATTTTATTTTTTCCACCGGCGATGATGTGGCTCACGGCGGAAGTTACACGCAATGGTTGAGCCTTTTTGACCACGAACATACTAAAAATTATATGTGGGTAAGAACGATAGGAAATCACGAAACGTACAGTCGCGGACTTACGCACAACAAAGAGGAATATTACACGCATACGCACAATAATCCGCCAAACGGTTTTCGTGGGCAGGAAGGTGCTTCTTTTTGGTTTATGTACAATAATGTTCTCTGGATTATTCTGAATTGTCAGGATATGCATCTTAATCCCGCGCAAATTCCGATAGCGCAGGCTTGGGCGGCGGAAGTTATCCGCAATAATCCGGCGCAATATATTTTTGTTGCTCAGCATCGCCAGTGGTTTATGGGCGAAACCGGAGCATATGCCGGCGCAGGTTTTGCGCGTTGGCACGAGTTTTTCGATGAATGGGGCGTTGATTTGGCTTTGGCAGGAAACAACCACATTTACGTTCGAACCTATCCAGTTTATAATCAGCAAGTAAGCACCGAAAAAGGAACGGTTTACATTCAAATATCATCGTCCGACGGCGACAGAGGGCAAGAAATGAACGAAACTTTGACTTACAATGCCGAAAAAATTGCTTTTCGTTGGACAGAAGGCGGAGCAACCATCGGCGGAATGTTGATTACGGTCAATGAAAATGAAATCCACGTTCGTTTGTACGACCGTCACGGGAATCGCTTGGACGAGGCGAAAATTCCTGCGAGGCGTGCGCCGATGAAGCGTTTTTAAATGCAAAAACACAAATTCATTCATTAGTTTTTGTTTTTTCTGAGAAATTCGTTCATTCTCGGACTGAAATTTACACTTTTTTGACTGCTCTAATTGCTTTGCTAATTTCATTAAAACTAGTAGGCTTAATAATAATTTGAATTCCACCTCTATTTATTCCTCTATCTGATAAAATTTCTTCAATTTTACTGTTACCAGTCAAAATAATAACGCGATTTGTCAAATCATTATCCAATTCTTTGATTTTGTTTATTACAGCAAAACCATCCAATTCACTCTTTGTAGATAAATCAATATCTACAAAGATGACATCGTACTCTTTAATTTTTTGAAAGTCTGCCTCTTGTGAAGAAACAAAAACTTTTACCTCTAATTTATTGTCGAATTCAAGCAAATTAGCGGCTTTAAATGCACCTTGTACTGAGTGGTACTCATTTTCAAATATTGCTATCTTCATCTTTTATTAAATTAAAAAATAATTCAAATCTTAAAAACTTTATACTATCTTCTGAAATAACAGATATCTGATACTTTATGTTCATATCCTCCAAGCAGGATTTAATTTGAGATAAACCATATGTTTCTCGCTTCATAATTTCGTTCCTATTTGGAGACGTCATATTAGTTATCAGAGCATTTATATCATCTTTACTGTTCTTATAATCATTCCAAAACTCTACCTTTACTATATTATCCTGCACTGTAAAGAAAAATCTTACACTTGATTTACAGTATTTGTGCATATTACACAGCCAGTCCGACAGCAATAAATGAAAGCCATCCTTGTTGATTTTGATATGATACTCACTATTAAACTCATCAGCAATTACCTCTCTACTAATGTTTGCATCTGGAAAGAATCTTCCTACTTGTTCTGCGAACAATGAAAATAGTTTTTTAATATTAGTAGTTTTTGTGGTTGTGAAATTAAAAGGATTATGACTCTTTTCCAAAAGATAGTCAGCTCTTTCAATTATGTTTTTATAATCATTTTTTGCCCGACTTATTTCTTCAAATATTGTTGCTTCCAGTGCTTTCTTGTTTATATCACTTTCATTGAAAGACTGATATTTCTCCAACATTTCTATCAAATTTTTTATTGGTCCTAATCTGTTTCTGATAAAGTGCATCGTTTTATTCGCTCGTACTACATACTCCCTTTGCTCTCTCAATTCTTCAAACTTATTAATATTCATTTCTTGAAGATATTTTTCACTTACAAGAACAGTTGAAATTTTTGAGAACACAGGCTTTAAAACTTTCATAACGCCGATTAACTGGTAGTAAAATGGAATTGGACGCTTGGCTGTTACAATATAGAAGTAAGTAGTTCCTTCAATTTTAGTTTTTAATACACAGTTATAATGAAAATTCTTATTATCTATTTCTAAGTCTATATTCAACAAGTAATCTTGCTTCTCTAAATTGTCCAATAACTTTTTCTCATCAAGTTTAAAACTCCAAATAAAGTTTGAGGAGTTTACAATTACCAACTTGTTGTTAGCACTTAAGCTTGTCGTAAAACAGTATATATTCTCAACTAAATCTTTTTCTATCTCAGTGTTAATCAACTCTATCAATTCTGGATATAGCCTGTGAGGTTTGTTATGATACTTTTTCTTTGTGTAAAAACTATCTACCACAGCATTTAACTGTTCTGTAAAATCTCTGAACTTTACCCTTGTTGCTGTATATGATTCTATCAGAATTAGGAGTAAAATACTTATTATGGGGAGATAATTTTGAGTGAAAATTTGAGTATCTAGTTTACCGTAGTAAAGGCTTAACAAGAGGTAATAAGTTATAATCGTAATAAAATACAATAACCACGACCTTTTTGCACCTGAAAAATTTATAGAGTTAATTATGGGCAGTATTAGATAAACAAATAAAAATGGCTCATTAGGATTTTTTCCAAAAATAACAACAACTATAAACAAAAAATCATTTAGTAGTCTTAATATATGTCTCCTTGACAAAAAGAAATATATTGTAAGATACAACGGAATTGTAACCCAATAAATATATTGTGAAAACAAGTTGTCATATAAAGTTATTACGAAAATTGAATATATGACTATTATGCATCTAAAACCTACTGAATTAAGGTTTCTTTGAACTTGGTCTATAATCGCAAATAAATTCATTTTATTGAAATTTTATCGGTTATTTTTTTGTATATAAAATTAACTACTAACAATATAAAAATTATTCTTCCAATCATTAATCCGATTAATCCTAATGGATTTAATGCTTTTACTCCACTACCATCAACACTTGTGAATAAAGAAAGAACATATAGTAAATGGTTAAAATAAAAATTATCGGAATAGCTTACATATGTAATTTCAAACAGAGGTCTAAATAATGTTGGTGCAGGCAGTAAAACAATATAAACCACCATTACAAATAGAAGTAGTGTAGCTAATAGTGTACTTACCCTCAAAGAAGACCATATAAGAACAGCGTTAGGCGTTTGCAGTATTTTTTTGTACAACTTTTTTTCGTTACAGACTTTCTCTATTTTAACTTTTTTGATTTTCGACTGTATCGTTTCTATCTCAAACTCGGGATATTCTCTTGTAATAGTATATATTAGAAAATTCAACAAAGAAATACGTTCATTGTATGGCAATAAATCAACAATACTAAAAACCTTATCATAGCAAAGAGCATCGTAGCCATATTTATTTGTTTCAACCAGTTTTGCATAGTGTTTTATAAAAGTTTTAATATCTGTATAGATGCTATGTTGTTTTTCGTTCTTTACAAAAATCAAGTTATAAAGTTTATTTACAATATCGTTAGCATCCTCTGAATGTAGAATGGCTTTCTCTTCTTCTTCAATGAACTTTTTAATATCGTCTTCCATTTTTTATTCATATGTTTTTTCGCAAGAAACAACTTTTATCTGCTATGTGTTTGTTTTTTCATTTTGTTGCTAACGTATCTTTTCAACCATTTTTTACAAAACACAAAGATACAAAAAATCCCAAAAAACAACAAGAGGATTTTCCTTGTCGAAAAACCCTCTTGAAAAATAATTTCCCTTAAAACTCAGCAATCAGCGAAATCCATCGCGCAACCGGTTTTACCCAAACTTCTTTGTAAGTGCAGAAATTGAATTGAGGCCAATACGGCACATCCTCATTTCCGCGCGTTTGAATTCCTACCGGCATTTGTCCAACAGTTTCGCCCGGAAGCGGAACGTACATTTGCGGATACATAAAGCCTTCGCCCCAAATGAGCGATTGCCCGAATGGATTTTGTCCAACTGTCCAAAATAGTTGTTGTTCGGCAATGTCTATTAATTCTCTGTCGTTCAGGTATTTTCCGATAATTGCGGCAGATTTTCCTGTTGCTAAATGAACGGCAGAATTGCCTCTAAACGAAAACCAAACCGGAAATGCGCGCAAATAATGCTCGTCGTCAAGTTTAATTCCGTGGCGCAGTTGCTCACGGTAATCGTCTATTACATCGCGTCTTACGCCAATGTGCATAATGTAAAATCCAAGCGAATCGGTTTTTGGCTCGTCGATATGATGCACGCCACTCGGAATCATATTAAACGGATACATAAAGCGCGTTGAGGTTTTCAGAAATTCGCCGTACAAGCGAATTGCACTGTCCCATTTTTGAAAATCGGGGTGATTTGGCTGTGTTTCGGCAAGCGCAATCAAAGCCTGCCCGAAAACTTGATTTTCGGTTTGGTGATTGAAATGCACGGTTGAAATATGGTCGGTACAGCGATAGAAAAATCCACGAATTCCCGCTTCGCCAATCGGCTCAGTGCGCTGACTTGCAATTACATACTGAATGTAGTACGCTGCAATGTCGGCATAATACGAATCGCCGGTGAGTTGGTACATCAAACTTGCCGACCACGAAATAGTTGCCATAAATTGGCTCGGCGAAACACGCGTTGAGAACATCCAGCGCAACACATCGCTGTTCGGATGTTCGCCACGCAGCAACGGCTCTTTTTCTACATTTATAAATCGTTCCATTGCGTAGCCGAAATCCTCTTTGGCAACTCTTACCAAATGTTCTTGCAACATCAAATCGCAGTCGATTGACATCGCTGCGTATGCTTTGGTGGCTGCGTAAATGAAATTTTCCCACGCGCTGTTGCGAACGTGAATGTTGCGAATATCGTCAACCGTGCCGATAATTCGGTCTGTCCACAAATTGGTCATAGCGCGTGCAATTCTGTAACCATCGCCCAAACGTGCGCGGAGAATGTAATCCAATCCCCATTTTGCTTCGAGTTTCAAGCGAACGTGCAAATCCTGATTTCCTCTTTCTTTTGCTCGGTTTGATAATTCAAAAAGCGCGTGAACAATTTCTGCCGTTTGTTTCGGATTTTGCGACAAATCGCCTGCATCGTGCCAACCGCCATTGAGCGGAACAATATTGCCGTTGTGCCTAATGTGATGGTCGGCGTGGCAAGTTCCGTGTTTATGCGGAACAGGAAATCCGCATCGCTGAGCAAACAAAAAGTTCAGCGTGCGCCACGCCGAATTTTGCCAAATATCACGGCGAATGTAAAACGGATTGGTAACAACATCGCCAATTTGAATTACAAATTGTCCTTCTCGGCGAAGGTTGCTGAAATCAATCGTTTCAAATGTTCCGATTGGACTTGTAACGCTGTTAATTTGTCCGCGATAAACTCGGCGATTGGTTGCATAATCTCTTATTTCAAATCTTCCGTTGTGTTCGGGAATATTGATAATGGCAGTTTTGCGACTGTCAATTCCGTAACCGGTTGTGGAATAAACAATTCGATTTTTCCCCGGCATCCAACCGCTCGCAACTTCGGGTTGTTCCACCACTTGCAATTCAATTTTATCAATGTAAAATTTCAGCGAATCGCCCATTGTAAGTTCTCTGCCAAAGGTTTCAATTCCAAACGAAATACGCGTAATTTTGTCGCGCGGCATTTCGGGAAATTCCAAAACGGCGTGATTCCACTCACGATTAATCAGATTGATTTCGTGAATTCCATCGCGCGCCCACTCGCTCGGCAATCTCACTTCGCCTTCGTTTACAAAATGCCAATTCAGGTAAAGATTACTTCGCGC
>Ga0123355_10021775_pt1 | contig 10266 bp, 11 predicted proteins | sample TergutEmb28metaG_3_FD_89872 | JGI IMG/M metagenome (GOLD analysis project Ga0123355, IMG submission 89872) | Embiratermes neotenicus P1 segment gut microbial communities from Petit-Saut dam, French Guiana - Emb289 P1 | ecosystem: Host-associated > Arthropoda: Insects > Digestive system > Gut ... | reverse complement strand
TCCACATGCACTGAGCAGAAAGTGCCAGATAACAGCAAGATACACAGGCCACACCAGAAATGTGGATGGGAAATGCTCCATGTCACCCTCCTGGCACCAAGAATTTGGAAGTGACATCTACATGTTTGGAAAATCTGTGAAGCCTGGCAAAATAAAAGTTGATGTGACATGGAAGCCTGAGACCTGAAATTAAAGAACTTGTATTTTGTCTGTTGACAAAGACTGAAATTGTACTGTGCTGGAAACTGATTACTTAGGATCAAAGAGCTATGTGTCACAAATGAAATAAACTGCACTACAAACCTGAAGATTTTAATTGTAATAGCAATATATCTCTTCTTAAGAATTAAGCCTTTGAAGGGCCTACCCCCCCTTTTTTTTTTTCAGAGAATACCACACTTACCCAAATATAAGATCAGAACTTTCACTTAATTCACCAATCGAAAAAAAAGGGTGTAGGGGCCACATTACAATCATGTGAAACTGAACGTGTTCTATATACACATTTTCCTGATAATTGAAGATTATGGGGTCATCTTATGTTTGGGTAAATACAGTATTTCTCACTTTTATGGGCAGATTAAATAGTGAGAGAGATCTTTTCAATCACGGATTGTTAATCACTCACACACGGTATAGAACAAAAAATTTTTGTGAAAAAAATTGCACGACACACTACGGCATATGAAAAATGCATCAACAAAGCATACTTCAAAAGTGTCATGGAGCCTGTCTGGGGGTAAGGTAAATTAGAGTGGGTCCGAAACAAGCCCGACAGTAGTTTCTGCACATGACTTCCCACCTCTAAACAACAAAATTGACACACTTTGTGAATATGTGAAAACCAGACTCCCATGATCATTCAAAAACCACAGTAAGCTGTGCACTCCCTTTACTTGTCATCAGCAGTAGTCATGAGTCAACAGAACCTTACCCTAAGCCTGCACCTAGCCAAGAAACCAAAACCTTTCACTACTGTCAGGTGAAGAAGCCAGAAAGGCCAGACAGTTACAACAGGTAACATTAACAAAATAAGCTGAAATATCATTTTAATGTTTCATTGTACAATTTTACAGAATAAGTAGTAAAAGAATGAGTAACCCAGAAACACCTACATGTATCAAACAAGAATTAAAATATAGGTTTTCAGATTTTTGTACAGACTGTTGTTCAAACGATGAGGTGTTCATACTCTATAGTTAAAGTTTGTTGTGATGTCTCAGAGGAATGTACTGCCTCCATGTTCAGCATGACTGAATCTGGTTCAGGCAGGAAGGAATAAATCAAATAAACAGCATACATTCATTTCTCCCATCTACTTCAGCACCACCCAAACCAGGAGCAATCACCCTGAAGATGGAGAAAACATGCTCCTCCAAAATGTCAGAACAAACCTTTACTATATGATGTTAAAACCAATGACCACCCACACACCCCACCCCCTAACCCCCCTTCCACCTCATAACAAACAAACAAAAAATTACACACAACAAATAAAAAATAATACACACACACACATATATAGATATAGAATAATCCAATGACAGAGAAAGTAGAGGAAAAATTTCAGAAATGTGAAATCAACTTTACCGCTGCCAGCAGACTTTTTACTGTTTCTCTGATGACTGGATCTCCATGCTGTAAGAAACCATGAACACATGATGCCAATGCTCCACCTCGCTTATCCTTACATGCCTCTACCACTGCAGCCAGACACTTCATACGTCTTTGTGGTTCAAATGTCCAAACAGAAAGCCTACAAAGCGTAAGACCATCTGTGTGGCACAGCGGTCGCTCTTCACTCATTGGGGAGTCCATAGACATGTCTACCTGTTGCTTGATCTGAAATATTTAATTAGAAACACACATAATAAAAAAGATTCAAATTGATGATATAGTAGACAATTTGAAAACAATGCTCAAATGTAGTCACATCTGCAACTCTGCTGAGCACCAGAAGAATCAACTGTCTGCCCACCTTTCAGTACACATACAACAATTGAGAACCAGACCAGATTTTAACAAAATGAAATACTGGATAATTTTACAAAGAGTCATCAAGCTTTTTCAGTTTTCACTGAGACAAGGCAAATTCAGTGACCACTTACGTTAATACCTACGTGCACTTCTGGGAAAAGAGCATTCACATAGCCTAATCTGCATGTATACAATTCCCATCACATTTTGGACTCACATGCAAAGTAGGAAGATAAAATTAGACCTTGTATTACTTATTAGCACATGAATGAAAAATGCAACCTGGTGCTCTGGATAGTTTTTCTTCATATCCTAGGAATACTATTACATCAAGCATGGTAAGCACATCAGTTGTGGTGCTATTGCCACAATCTGGGAAAGCCACAAAGTATATGCAGCGAAAATTTGCAAAGAAGCAAATATGCCACTATAATCAAGCTATGCATACACTTTCTAATTTGTTTCAATTTAAAGGAAGTTTATTTGGGTTCTACAAGTATTTACTTTATGGCACCAAGCATCACCTGCAGTTTATCTTCCTATGTTAAGTAAAGTGTGTGCAATTTTGATATGCACAATGGACAGCTGCAAGTTTAACAACAAAGAAAATTCACTGTCAAATGACAAATCACAACAATCCCTATATGAAGCTAGTAAAAAGGTAAAAAATAAAGGTTTAAAATAGTGATTGGAGAAATCAACAACGAGAATGGAATAAGCTGCTGCTGATAATACTGGAGGAGTTACAATATTTCTAAAATCACCCATATGCTTTAACAATGCACAAACCTCATTACCAGTCACCTATTATTGCCCTACTACTAATTGCAATAGTTGGTATGCATATATGTTAGCCTAAATCAAATAAGGATACTGTGGTTAAAATCTAACCTGTGATTGTAAAACAGCAACTAAGCGGTAATATTCAGTCAGTTCCTCTCTCAAGGCTGCAATAAGGCTTTGGCCAATAAGGCTCAGACTTTTTACAGCTGCAGCACTTTCACAGTGCTGCCTGACTTGATTGTGCAACCATCCTAGCTCAGCCAGCCGCACAACAAATCGACGAACAGACCGCTTCACTCGCACCTGCAATATATCATGCAGTTTGTAGTTGCTGTAGTCTGGCAACTCCCTTCGATGACCTACTCTTTTTCTATGCATATGACAAATATGACAAAATGGTAGTAGTAATAATAAGTATTAGGATTATGAAACCAAATGCTGTTCTAGTGCTTACTGGATATACATGGTGCGTCAGGAATGTAATGACACTGAATGCGTGGCTCGACAACTGGCAAAGCTGTAGCCACACCTCAGATACCAGCCGAGACATACATTCCTACTTGATGATCAGTGCAAGTTTCAACTCGATAGCATTAACATGTCTGATTTGACATCGAGTTGTGTAAGTGTGTGCAGTAGTGATGCGTTATGAAAATGGAGAAACGAAATCTTGAGCAACATTGCGTGATCAAATTTTGTGTCAAACTTAATGAAAACGCAACAGAAACTTATGAAAAATTGAAAAGGGCTTATGCAGAGCATGCTATATCAAGGACACATGTTTTTAGGTGGCATAAAGCATTTTTGGATGGCCGTTAGAGTGTGGAAGACAAACCTCGTTCTGGAAGACCTAGCACATCAAAAATGGACGAAAATGTGACCAAAGTGAGGGATCTCATGAGGTCTGATCGACGTTTGACAATCAGAATGATCAGTAGTGTGTTGAATTTGAATCGCCAAACCGTCCACGAAATTTTGACCTTCGAACTGGGCATGCAGAAAATTTGTGCCAAGCTGGTCTCAAAAGTTCTCACCAATGAACAGAAGGAAAACCTAAGGAATGTGTGCCTGGACCTTCTTGAATGCATCGAAAATGACAAACATTTTTTGAAACATGTCATAACAGGTGTTGAAACGTGGATTTTCAAATACGATCCTGACACCAAATGACAAAAGTTCGGAGTGGCACACGAGCAACTCACCGCGCCCAAAGAAAGCAAAAATGAGCAAATCAAAAATCAAAACCATGCTAATTTGTTTTTTTGACAGTCAAGGCATTGTTCATAAGGAATTCGTGCCTCAAGGACAAACAGTTAATAAACAGTACTATCGTGAGGTCCTTAACGACTCAGAAAAAGGGTTCATTGTGTCTGGCCAGAGATTGCGGACACTTGGATGCTACATCACGACAATGCTCCCTGTCACACTGCCATCTCCATGAACGAATTTTTGGCCAAAAAAGGTATTTCAGTGGTTCCGCAGCCACCATACTCGCCTGATCTGAGTCTGTGTGACTTCTTCCTTTTCCCAAAACTCAAATTCCACCTCAATAGGTCATCATTTTGGAACTGTGGACAACATCCAAAAGGACGTGACAGACCAGCTGAGGGCACTTCTACATGAAGACTTTCAGCACTGCTACCGGGAGTGGGAGCAACGTCTCTGGCGGTGTGTGGCTTCCCAAGGGAACTACTTTGAAGGGGATAATGTTGATTTATAGGTAAATGTTAAATAAAAAAAAAAAATAGCACCAGTCTCATTACTTTCCTGATGCACCACATAATTTCAAGACCTTCAGCACGCTTTTAATTAGCACATTTCAAACCAACCACCTACATGAACCTTTGTTAATGAAGGATGTTGATGATGATGATGATGATGATGATGATGAAAAAAAAAAAAAAACAACAACAACAATAACCTGTTGTAATCTTACAGATGTTTATATGTTTGGTGTCATTTCTCCATGCAAAAACTGTATTTCTCCTAAATGCACATCAGCTACAAATTCTATTTAGGGAGTACTTTAATAGGTATACACAGCTGCACATTTGGTTGAGGATCTGCGCTACAAGGAGGAAGGATGTGGGTTTGATTTCCAGTTGCGTAATTGGGATTTTTCATTGACTTAATATTTCTGACCACACTATGGTCCTGGGGTTGACTCAGCCTCTAACAGAAATGAATACCAGGGATATCTACTGGGGGTAAAGGCAGCCAGTACAAAGGGCTGACAACTGTACCACCTTAATGTGCTGATTAGCCAGAAGTTCTGGGAGCCTCAACCTCTTGCAGCCCTATGGGCCTGTTCAGGCCTGTACAGGGACAGCTTTACGTAGTTTTAATATTCATATTTAGAAGTGTTCAAAATCATTACAATACACTTTAAAAATCATTATACTTAACAATGTTCGCATTCAAACACAGCGTGCTTTAAAATATAGTAGCAAGATTTAGCACAACTTAAACCTTCTATTTCATATTCAACAATCAAAAGGGTAACAAAGCAAGGAATATCTTTGTTGGGGAATTTCTAATAAAAAATCCTGTAAATGTATTGTAAGAAAGTTATTACATGTTATTAGGAAGGTGGAGAAAATAACTAAGAGTCATGTTTAATTTTCAGCATTCTATCACAAAAATCACTGATGCATAAAAAATAACATATGGGACAAAAGAGAAACACAATTTTGCAACAGCAGGGGACGAGTCAGAGAAAGTGTGCATGTTTTTAGACTGCAACCCATTCGGAATTAAGTGCTCAGTGTACTCAGCAAGAGACCAGGATTTAAATGGCCAACCCATTATTTTGCATGTTACTGGCTTACAATTATCCTTGTCATTTGGCTTTCCCAGCACTACAATAATTCTTTGGCACCAAAGCATTAATCAACTGCCATCATAACAACCCTGCTCCTATAATTCTTGGCCTTACCTTTGGATCAAGCTTGTAGCCCTGACTCACTGGACTTAATTTGAGGAACTTGCCATTTACTCCTTGAAATGAATATATTAACTCTTGTAGGAGATCTGATTCTGACACTTCACTGGAAACTAAATCACAAAAACAACCTCAATATAAAATCAACCAAACAATTAACACATTCTAGCCTTCATAATAATGCAGTCCATGAGGTTTATACCAATTTGATTTTTGTGACGTTAAAGAGTACAACTTACGAGAAAAGTGTTGCAATACATTATGCTACAGAGGAACATTGCAGGAAATTCTATGAACAAGTCACTCCAAGCAGCCTCTACGTTCCATGCACCCACATGAACCCACACTCCACAGTGTAAAAACATGCACTGATCTGTGATGTAGAGCGTATGTGTTCACCAAAGAAGAGTATTTCACCAAAGGCATGCACTTACTACCTTTCGCATACCATAAGAACTGAAAATAATGAAACAGGCAGAATAAATTGGAATAAATCTAATTATGGGTTTTCTAATGGTAGGAAAGCTTCACAAATATGTGAGTAGCAGCAGATCATGTGTATGGCATCAAATTAGTATGAAGGTTTTCTTTTGGTAAGAAAAAACTTCCGTATTGAAACAAAAGTCCCTCCCAACAGCAGAAAGTCAAAATGTAGAAAATATGATGTTCTAGCAGAACAAAAAATATCAAGCAACTATGTGTTGTATATGTTGGTACCCAACAAATACATTTTAATTCAGTGCATTCATACCAAATTTTACTTCTTATATGTTCATATTCAAAATCAATTTTAATGAAGTAATGCACTGGAAACCAAGGATAATTATGTCACAACCAAGAAATGATCAATTTACATCCAATATACATGAATAACTACCTGATTTATTAAGGTTAGCGTCAGAAGTCATGTGGAACCCAGAACTTTGGCTCAATGTTGAGCGGCACCTCCGAGTATCACGTTCCAATCCATGCTTGTCTTGATGCCAATCTTGATTGGGAAAATGCATAAAAACACAAGTACTATTGGAATACAAACACTGTGAACATAGTAATGGACTTCAAATTCCGTATGAAAGGCCTACTTATAATTAACTTCCTTCTAGATTCTCCACTTTGCTCATTGTCAGTAATAATGAGTTTGACTACATCAAACAGGAAATAAATTACGTTCAAGCAATTAACTTGTCATACTACACAGCACACTGTGTTAGAACATAATTTTCACTAGTAGGTGGATTCACACATAAAAGACAATTACAAATAAAGATCATAGATGGTAGACTGTTATTTACCTGCACCACTACTTTGTACCATGTGAATGGGTACATTAGGAGCTGCCTCTGCTGAAGAGTGTGAGAATGATGACAAGCGTGGAAGTCCAAAGCAATTTGGTTGAACAGCTTTCTGAAAAACAGGCAAAAATGTAGTGGTGCATGTAATAAAATAAAACAATTTATACAAAAAAACTTCTCTGTCAAATACTTTCAAAATACTAATCCCTTAAAAAATACACCACATGATTCAAATTAAATTTTCTGTGTAAGGAATTACATATTCCTGTACTTCCCAAAGGTTTTAATTTCTGTACACAGTCTGAAGATGGCTTAACCATCAGCTGAAACATGCCAATCATTTCCTCACTTTTAAATCCATAGTTGTGTTTCGCAGATAAATATTGGTTTTATCAATATTATAACAGAACAAGATAAAACACCTCAAAACTATTTATCTTGCATCCATCGGCCAACAAAATACAGACATTAGCAATGATCCTGTCCCAAGCCTGTTCTGCTTCCACACTGGTATAGTTGACATTTAAAATGGCTTCCAGGGTCATGTCGTTCATATGAAGTCTCACTAATATTATATATGAGCACCTGTCATAGTTTTTCCCATGATCAAATACAGATGGATGGACAGACAGATATACATACAGATACAGGTACAATGATCCGGTTACAGGCCTGGTGTGGCCCAGAGGGTGGGTAGAGGTATAGCTCTACTCTTCCATACCCGTGGCACTAAAAGGGGGTGATTATATATATATATATATATATATATATATATATAAAACTTCAAAATGGGTTTCAAAGAAAAATACTGGCAGCAATAAAACAGCTTAGGTAAGAATTTATTCCAGTAAAAGATCATATTTTCTGCTGTGTTCCTAGTTGATGCTGCAATTATGATTGAAAGTATCTGGACCTCTCCTGAAGTCATAAAATTGTCAGATAAAAACAATGAACATACAGAATTTATATTCTTTTTGTCATACACACATATATTCAAATGTTCGGTGCTACACTATACATTCCCCTCGGGAAACAAAAAGTTACAGCACCTTGACTGCAGTGTACTTGACAGCAGATTGGGAGGGAAGGCTTATGATTTAGATAAGTCTGAAATTTTCTAAGTACGTGTGCGTGTGCGTGCATGTGCGTGCGCACGCGTGTGTGTGAGAGTGTGTGTTTTTGTGTGTGTGTTTGGGTGCGTGTATGCGTGCGCGTGTGCATGCGTGCGTGTGTGTGTATGCACGTAACTCATGTTTTAATGTGTCTATGACGTATTCATTTATTTCTCACAAATGATATATACATTTTGTGACAAAACACATTTTCTTCTGAACTGAAAAAAAAAAGACAGAAAATGTTCACAAAACAACAGATATTTCATCTTTGCTCCAGTACGAAAACACACAATTCCCAACTGAACATACAGGCGTAAGGAATGATGTAATACTTACTGATGCATCTGATTCTGCAGTAACCAATTCAGCCGTTAACAGCGATGATGAAGCAGTATGACTGGTTTGTGGTATATCACTGACATGCATCAGAAATGACAATATAGCCTGGCGATTTCTTAAAAAGGTCTGAAACCAAGAAAATACAACCACACTCTGTAAAACAGGTACAATGAAAATGATAGCCAGTTCTTACAATCACACCTAAAAATGGACAATCTACAGTTACAGTATTAACGGCAGGCAAAAATTTCAGAGTAGAGTTGAAAAACCTGCAGTCCACGCACCTGAGATCAATGGAAGGCAGGGATTTATAACTGACTCACAATTGGGTCAATGTTGTTGCACTTGGGTGTTCCTCACACATTCCTAGCAGCTCCCACATGATCATTTAGAAGTATTTCCACAGGAGTTTACCAGGTGTAGTCCAACAGGTTGTGCATACAGTCCAAAAATGCACACAAGCTTATAGAAAATAATGTCCCTCATCTTGCACCATTCCATCAAACACATTTCCCTTTGTGAATGCATACTTTCATTTCAATTTGATAAATTCAAGTTCCATTAACTAAAACTCAGTTACTGCTTGACATAAATGGAGAATGTGTGTAGGGTTGGGTCAAAATCTTAGGAGATATAAAAATTTCAACACATGATCACTTATCAGATTTATCAATGGATGGGCACGCAGTGATGAATAACTTTCTTACATCTAATACAAACTCAGAAAGCATACTCCAGTCTAAAAAACACACATATTTCAAACGTGGGAGCTGTGGTAGCACAATCAGTGTAGTGATTAAGCTGCAGACCAGACAACAAATAAATTGTGGTTCAATTTCTGGCAGGGACACGAATCTTTTCTCTTCCCTGAAGCATTCAGACTAACACTGGAGGCCAACCCGACTTCACATTCAATTGGTTACAGTGGGAGGTAAAGTGGTCACATCATGAGGCTCACCACTCATCTACATGACAAACCAAGGTTAAGAATCAGTGATGCTATATCTCTACTCCCCGATTCATCTTCACATATACATAAAATGTGTTCTTTACAGTTCAGCATACCTCAGTGGCCTTACATTCATTTATTTCATACAAATGCATCACTGCAGCTACTAACTACAAAACATCACAATGCACACAATTCTGATATTAACACCCCTCATAGCTGAACTATTCACCATACCAGAAATTACTGCAAACAAATTTTGTAGACCTTAAACTGACACCTACATTTTGTCATAATATAATCATTATTTTATCTCACCCATATTGCTGGTCAGTTAACACTGGTATCCAAATCTGCCACCCTGGGGACCAAGCATTTCAATTCAGTGTATTCCACTTAATATTAGGTTCTTACAATATTGAAAGTAGGTCCTAGAAAGTTTCTGGTTAATGTAATGCTGTTAATATTAGGTTTTACTCACCATATTTAACCTTTAAACACTCTATTTATGCACATGTGAACATACATGAAAACACCCATAGAAATTCGTTTTATATATTCAAGCAACAAGAAAATTTACTGCACTTTTAAGACATGCTTCATAATATCTGTTTTATTTCCTACTAAATTCTGTTTATTTCATAATTTTATCATTGTTCAAATAACATTTTTCATAAACCATACACTAAAATTTAAATACCTGCCTGGTCATTTAAGGGCTAAATAAGTTGCTGGAAATGATTTCCTGCAGCTTACAGACATACATCACATCTAACAATGTGTTCATTGCCTGTCAAAGTTCCACTGCCTAAACTGAATACCCTACTACCCTGAAAGCTCCCCCCCACCCCCCCCCCCCCCCCCCCTCCT
>Ga0123355_10021774_pt1 | contig 10266 bp, 5 predicted proteins | sample TergutEmb28metaG_3_FD_89872 | JGI IMG/M metagenome (GOLD analysis project Ga0123355, IMG submission 89872) | Embiratermes neotenicus P1 segment gut microbial communities from Petit-Saut dam, French Guiana - Emb289 P1 | ecosystem: Host-associated > Arthropoda: Insects > Digestive system > Gut ... | reverse complement strand
GTGGTGCGAGCTGTGATGGCGGAAGATCGCCGATTGAGTGTCAGGATGATTGCAGAAGAAACGGGCTTGGATAAAAGTGCAGTTCACAGAATTCTAACAGATCATTTGCACATGCGAAAAATTGTGTAACTTCCCAAGGGTCATACTTTGAAGGAGATCACTTGTAATTTCAGGTGAGTTGAATAGACATTTAAATAAAAAATCAGTACACTTACTTTTGAGACAGACCTCGTATGCAGACCTTGTCTGGTAAAAAATTTCTTGTCAAGGTCTACCTTTACCACCATAACATGATTATAAGGCTTCATAAGTTTCACTAACTTTCTCTTGAAGGTTTTCACTTGACTGTTTACACATGACCACTCAGATAAGTCGTGTCGATAAGGGACACACATTAGAATAATATTTGTATGACTGGTCACTTTCACAAAATTAGTTACGTGTGTTAGTCCATCCTGGGAATTATTTTTATTCACATCATTAGCACCTCCCCAAAAAACAATTATATCATTACTCGTTAAGTGTTTAATGTCCTCTGTCATTGAAGAAATTAGTGTATCTATGTTTGCACCTGGTCTCACGAAACCACTAGATCTATAGTTGTCATTGAGGTTATGTTTCATGTTACTTGCAGCACCTTGAGCGTGACTGTCGCCAATGATTATAATTTTATGTTCTTTATTTTGATGAGAACTACTTTTAGGTTTATGGTAAATATTCTTCCTGCTTACATCCATTGAGGTTAGGCCATTAACCAAAACTGCAATTCTGTGTGTTGAATCCTTTGTATGGGCTTGTTGATTTCTATAATTACCATTTATAACACTGTCATGCTTTATGCATTTGTATTTTGCGACATCAGTATTTGTTTTATAATTACCCCTGAAAATGGTTTCCTTGTGAACAAACGTCCCTTGTAGACATCCTGACTAGTTATGTGGTTCTTTATCTGTATCCTTTTCTGGCCTATAGTCTCCTGCATCCTGAGTAAGGTTAGACATTTGTTCAAAACGATTTATTGTTGTTGGAATGTTGTGAGAGGAATTTTCACCTATATTTTTAGGCTTTTTTTGATAATTTGGTGTTACTTGGGTCCAAAAGTCATTCCTGACTTTATTAAATGTCTGCTCGTCTTGTTTATAATTATACTCCTTATTTAGCAAATCAACAATCAATCAAACCGAGCTTAATTCATTGAAAGCCTTTGAAAACTAATTCGAGATCACATTTTTTACAGTTCGAAAGTTTACTGGAATTTGTAATACTTATGAAAGTTTCAACACTACACTCTGTACCTGCTTGTCTGCCATATTAGTCGATACAATTCCAGAAATCACAATTATATCTGTGAGGTACCCAGGAAATGAAACTGAATACATAAATAGTATGTTATATAAACAACAGCACTATTTGTAGAAACTAACTGTAGAAGGAAACATTTAGGAACATTTGTATAATAAGACATACTGTATTTTCCCAGAAGTAGTCATTGAAAGACAGCATTCAGTCATTACTTTTTAATTTTGGCACACATTTCAAGAAATAAAACAGGTGTGTTTGCAATGGAAGATGCAAAAAATGCATCAGTTAACTTAGCCCCTGCCTGTGAATATTTAACACCTTGAGAGCAGCTGAACAGATTTGCATGAAGTTTAATAATGGGGAGTTTTATTAAAATTTTTGGGCACATTTCAGTTAGTGTCAAAATGGGAGAATAACACACATTGCATATGAAGACCTACATTAGCTTTTGTCTGCTTCTTGAGTGGCAATCACTTAAAATCTATTAAGTAAGAAGTATTTAAAGCCAGAGTTGCAGACAAAAAAATACATTTTAGTATGCAGTACATTTTTCCACAAGTCTTATAGTTTTTGAGGGAATGAATGCTTGAGAATTGATGCACTATGCACATATTTCCTGAACTTGTGAAGTAAATTTCTATACATCTGATGAATGAAATAGGGAGGCTGTTTGTAATGTCTTTCCCACTAAACTGTCTGAACAGACACAGTTCTTCCTTCAGAATGGGACATCATGTCCAAGTAGTACATTAATATTTCATGGAAGATTATGCCAATATAGAAAGTGGTTATTGACAGTCAGTATAGCATAATCTTTCAATGTGGACATAAGGCATAGGTGTTTAACCCTATCCCCATTAAAGTTTTGTAAATGTTAGAAGCATTACGTAAGTAAACATTTTGCAAAGTGTAGTTCCATTTTGTTGTTACTGGTGAAAAAGACACTAATACAGTACAGCATGTCACTGGGCAATGTAGAATGCAATTTTTTTTTTTCACTCTTATTTACTGACAGTTGTGTCATTTGATATTTTCAGATATTGAATGGTGTAACATGCCCCACTCTGGCACTTCTCACAACTGTTCCAGCAGTAGTAGCAAGATATATGAGATACATGACAAAACATCTAGAACTACTTACTAATAAACAGAATTTTCAACGTATCGATGTGAAGGGGGACCATGATGTGCACATTAACAACCCAGAGGTAGTTGCTCCATATATTATCAGATTTTTAACTAAACAGAAGTGTGGACTGTAATGAATCTGAACTCCTTCATTCATTTATTACATTGTCTTACAACAGGTGTATAATATCTTCCAAAGCAATTCTCCACAGAGTGCAATCTAGAGATTCCTTGTTCAATTTCTAGTATCCTCTCCTTAAGGTCATCCAGTAGCTGCTTGCTTCTTCTTCGCCACCGTCATCCAGTTACTTCTGTCCTGCCCTATACCATTTCTTCAGTAATGTGTTTTAGCAGCCAGTTCCTATACAAGATGTGACCAGTCCAGTTAGCCTTCAGTCTTGTTATTGTTGTCTCCTCTTTGCAATACTTCTTCCTATCTCACACAGTTGGTCCACCTTATCTCCGTCCTTCTCCAGCACCACATTTCAAATCTTTACAGGTGTTCTGAACTGCTTCTACAGAAAAGGTGAATATGGACATTTTCAGGGAAGTATTTTGGGACAGTTATTGTGTGCAGCACATTCCCATAACCTTAACCTGTGTGACATTTGTTTATGGAGAACAGGAGTGCAAGAAGCTCATGTATATCCAACAGTGATAAAGATGAAGAGGGCAAGACTTTCCAGAGGGAAGGCTTACCACATGAATGTAAGCATTGTAAAGTGAAGCCACAAAAAGCATTCAGAATAACGCCTCCAGACACCCATTGGTGGGGAGACTGGGATTCAAAGTCAACCTGAATACCTTGGAGAAAAAAATGTACTGTCCACACTGGGTATCAGATCCAAATTCCTTGATGGATGTAGTAACCAGCCATAGCCTGGTCACTACATAAGCTAAGTTACCCAGCTCCATTAAAAAGTTAATGAAAAACACACAAAAATTAAAATTTTTTTGAAAATATGATTTAATGTATAAAGTGCCTTTAGAACCACTTCATGCATAGTGTTAAAACTTCCACTGAGGGACGGATAATACAAGATAAAATGTTTTTGTAAATATGAAGGTGTGAAAAGATTATTTGTGCTTATGCTCGTGATACTTGACATGATGGGTCCTGGATACATACAGACTAGTCATGCAGTGGCTTGCGGTTTCCAAACTGCGCTGCTTCTTGGTGAGACTCTTTGGAAGTGAAGTTTCAATGCTGAGCCATTGAAGTCCACAGCTCTAATGGATTGCATTACTTGTGCTCATGAAACTATCCACATTTATGGAGAAGAGTTGAGGCATGAGGAGGAATAGTCTGGACACACCTTGCATTCAATTGTACATGCTTGTAATCAGAACAAATTCATGAAAACAATTTTTTTTCTAGCTGTGTTTTATTTTGTGATGCTGTCAGTAACTCTCCTTGTGTAGTTTGAAAGTACTGGATGATCAGTGAATAATGAATTGAGAAGGGTCTTGAAGGAAGTAGCTGTGAGTCAGCATTCATCTGGAAGGAATGAATAAAACCGTAAAAATATCCAGCCAACTTGTCTCAGCACAAGATTTGGTCCCATTACCGCTTGTATACAAAGCAGCAGTGAGATCTTTGTTCTTCTGGAATGTTGCACTCCATCACTGGCCTCATCTTCAAGGATCAGATGTCCAGTGATAATTCTTCATTATGGAGTCTCAAAACAGTGGGCAAGAAATACCCATTGATGGAACTCAGTATCCCAGAGGAATGTTGATCTTAACTGCACCACTTCAAAAGCCTGAAAACTCAAAAAGCAAGACTGCAAAACCCTGGACTGTGATATTTTGTAATTCTGTGTTCTGTTTCTCAGTATCAGGCCTAAGGTTTTATTTGAAAATTTTATCTTGCTACTGTATATACATCCCTATGTGATTTCATAAAATATATCAAGTTTGTGGGACCAAACAGCATATAGACTAGAATTGTTATTCTAGCAGTACGTAGTCAGTAAGACAAATATTTCATGTATGCGTTTTGAAATACTAAATTGCTTCAAGAAATGTTAAGCATTACTGAAGGTTCTTCCTCTGCCATCAAAGCAGACGAAAATTAATCTTCCATGGTGATACAGGTGGGTGATGCTGACTTAATAATAATATTTTTAACTGCAAATGGGCTGTCACCCAGTGGCAGTGGTTATTATGCACGTACTCAAATATGAAATACGGATTTAAGAAAATTTAAGTCAGGAGGGCTGCATGAGAAGCATGCAGTAGCAACTTGGAGTCTTGGGAACCATCTTAGCATTCACTTATAGAAACAGGGAAAGCAAGAAAAACCTGTGCCGAGGTGGCCAGTCACAGGACCTTCTGGATATTGACTTCTAGCCAGCAGTCACGCAACTAAAGTATGTAAGACAGCAATACACACATAGTAAAACAATACACATGAGGTAACAAAAATACACACAAGATAAAACACTATACACAAGAGACCAACTACAGTTAGCAACAATGCACATAGTTTCAGTTCACTGCATGTACTGTTATTACTGTCAAAAGCAAGTACAAGCTTCTAAGCATAGTTAATGACAGATGAACTTCCAGTACCCGAGACTTTTTCACCTTTTGTGCTGTAGTGTACAGTACAATAAAATATAAAGTTACACTTAAAATGTATAAAAAATTCTTCTTAACACTTGGCAGCTGATAGAGAAACTCTGTAGATAATAGCAACAAACACAAAGAAATATTAGTTTTCTATTACCTGAGCAAAAATCAAGGTGGTATCATGTACTTTTCATTATTAAAATGTTGCATTTTTGTGTAAATTTTTGCTATAGATAAGTGGATGAAGAGATTGGGTATGTTGACATGAAATCATAGGGAAAAAGAAATATTTTTACAAACGTGGCAATGCTCATAACTTGCATGATTGGAAAAGTTATACTGTCCATTAATGCTAACTTCCAAGGGTAAATCATGCCAATAATATTAACTATTAAAGAATGGGGTTTTGTTCTCAGACACATAAATACAAGTGTGATAAAGCCTGCCTTATTATTTGTACATAAAGTAGGCCTACATCATACGCATAAATTGTGTTATGTGTATACCAAAATGGACTGATGCTGTATGTACCCATAGGGTCCAGGTAAAACAACTAATTTTCTTTTTCTGATATACAGAAATATTGTAACAGAGAATGTAAAAGAGATGGTGATGATACAAAATACTGATACATCATTCGGCAGGCAACAGAATAGAATGGGCTAAAGTTTCCCACACTTCATTTCTCCATGAACCCTGTCCTTGAAAACCAGAATTATTGATTTTTGAACCCCTGACTTTTAAAATTAATTTCCCTGAGGACATATCATTGTTTCCTTCAGGCACCATTCTTACCTTGCCCTTCCCAAAGTAACTGAATAGTTATACTTTCTCACTATTGATTGCCATGCTCTTAAACTTCACTAGGTTTTCACACCACCACCTTCCTTGTGCTGGTCGAATGAAAGATTTAACCATTTAAAGCTCATTAATAAGTACACAGACCACATGCTGTACTACTAGGAAGCTGCATTCCACTACATGTATTTGTTTTACATATTTCTTACACTAAATGGCAATTACTTCCCTGAACAGCATTAACTGGTCCATCTTCATAACTGTCACAGTATCCTCTGTGAGACTGGAACTTACATGTTGTATGCCAGTTACAGGAGTACCATTTATTAAGGACATAAAGGAATTGTGCCCGCTATGGCTTGTGGAAGAAATTTACACTTGTAAGTAGTTATGACAAGTCACAACTGTATGAAAATTACATCCCAGTGGGGTGGCCTGCAACACAGAATATACAAATTCACAAAGGCATTCAGCATGTTAACCTTTTGATGCCTAACGACAACTATAGTGGTACCGCACCACTAACCTCTAAACGTTGCATTTTATATATTTATTCAACAAATACAGGTACTGAATATTTTAAACATGGTATATACTCTCCGTTTTTTCCTCTTCAAAATGCACTTTGTTTCATAATTCTAACATATTTGGTTCCTGTTATATTCACATTTTATATACAGAGTGTGCTAAAATTAAAAAAATAATTCCGGCGCCAAAAGGTTAATTTCCCTTTTCAAAGGACAGGAATTGTAACTGTACACTACCTATGCAACACTATCAGTAGCTTTGGTGATTATGCCCTCAATTTTGGTATAAAAATATGTCACTTCAAACCTGTCCTTCACAATTTTAAATTTCCAAGGAAAGGTGTACATATTGCATTTTTGTGTGATTATCATGCAACCCACAATTTTCTGACGAATTGTGAAAAATATCTTGTCTTATATTTAATAAATGCAGTACTTTGTGAACTCCTCTCCCCTAAGAGTACAGAAGTTAGCAGAACATACAATATCTGTATTATCTGCTGGGTGTCTGTAAAAAAAGAAGTAAAAAAAAAATCACACATGACAATATATTAGAGATAAGAATCCAAATTTTCAATATCACGATCAGCCAGGTCATTTTTTCTTTGGGTCTACTTATCATCTGTGTTGCAATACAGGCACCATTTGTAACTTAACACACATCAAAACAATACTGAATCTCCATTAAGTGTATAAACAGGACTACAAAGGCAGTGTGGGTTGACTACTGGCAGGTGCAGATTTGTCTTCTTCACAGCCTCCAGAGCATCTATGTGGCCCACCCAATCTATGCAATGGACAGTGGGGGTACTTTCTGTACAAGTAAAGTGGCAGGTTGAAGGATGTGCTGGAGTATCAAGCACACCCTTCAACCTGCTAGACTGCTTGCATAAATGTATGAAAAACATACCATATAGAACTGCGCTTACAATGTGGTCTTCCTGATGATGTACATAAGATGTTCAAAACATGTAGAAGACAAGAAAAATAGAATTAAAACATTAATTTAAAAAGTGCATTTTGTTGGTTAACATTACATAATTGTATCATAATGCAGGGTACAAAAGAATAAAGTTCACTGTTCTATGGCTCATATTCCCTGGACAGCTCTCAAGCCCTTCTGGGCAGCTATGTATGAGTAAATATAGTGATTATTTGTAATTTCACATAGTTTGAGAACAACACAATGTCACCATCTTTATGACAATGCCATGTCTACACTAAACAGAAAAAGTGGAGATACAAAAGTGAAACTACTGTCCACACCCAACTAACAAAATGTAAACATTTTCTAAATATTCCAGTTTTGTTTTGTCCTGTCCACATTCCGTATACAGCTGCAATTAAGTGAATACATCACGTGGCGCTACACGGAGAATGAAAAAGATGAGGGCATACTCATGGCTGTGTCGACCTTTATGTTCCTTGCGTTACAAATATCAAGAGAAAAACAAGAGGCATTTTTATGTGAGGCCAACATTGAGTTTATGTCACAGTGATGAACTATAGGTGGGCTTGCAGAATGATGATGTTGGATTGAGTGAAGAACTGTGATCGAGATTCAAGATTTTTTTAGATTGCCAAGCGAAGACTCGATAATCTGGTATATCTTGTTGGTCTAGCAGTTAACAGGGAAAACACAAGCTTTAGAAATACTATCAGTGTGACGTAACGTTTGGCATTAACAATGAGAATCCTTGCAACTGGGAATGCATATCACAACACATGCAGCCTACCTGTGTAAAGATTCAAAGCAGTCAATGTCGCTAATAATACACAAGTGTGTGACAGACTAATGAACGCTGACACCAATCTCCAGTTCATGAAACTTGAAACAAGACAGACGCCTTTTGATTTTTGTCGACCGGTGACGGGGCTTGGGAGATTTGCAGAAAACTGCAAAGTTGCAAAAATGTGTCATAATTTTTGCCATACACCGAATTTCTGTTTTGCTCGTTTCGTCAGTTTAATACGACAGTCACTGCTGTCATAGCCTCAAATGTCGAACGAAGTTTCTTCCGACGTACACGCCCTACACAAATTTCGTGGTCATACGTCAACGTGCTCGCTTGTTTGAACAACTCAAACCGGGCATTTTCAAACTCCCTGTCATAATCGTCGTGCTACATTCCACGGATTACACAATTTTCCGTACCCCATATTAAATCATTACTGTCCACAGATAGCGTAAATAACGAGCGAAACAACTACGTAGCGTATCGAGCTACGGATAAGAGCAGTGTTACTGTTGGACAACAATTTTCAGGAATGGCACCACGACATTTTGAACCGTTGATCCAGACGACGCGGATTAACATCCCAGCGTTATAGAAGACTTGCGTATGCAGGAATTTTGTTTTTTATATTGGTCATCCGCGAATATACATAAGTATTTCACATTTTCCATTCCGTGTATTACAATTAAATTACTATAATTTAAGCCTACAAATTCCCACATTCTACGTTTTTTCGTTTCTGACCAATTGGTGACACTGCAGAGCGGGCAAAATTTGAACTTCCCCCCCCCCCCCCCCCTTTTCTGTTGATTTTTGTAAAAACACGGGGGTTTTGGGGGGGGAGGGGGAGCGGGGGAAAAAGTGCAATTACCCCCCCCCCCCCATCGTATGCAGTGAATTGTGGAACAACGCGGCGGTTGTAGACGGAGAAGTGTACAATTTTAAGAATAAAATCATTCAAACACGTAACGTTAGGTATTTTTGTCGTTTAACTAAAATCAGTTACTTTATTAAAGAAAGAAATGGGGGGTAAAGTACGTGAGGTAGGTGAAGGAATGCCAGTGGACATTTTTGATCTTATGAAAAAGATCGAAGATTTGACAGTACAAGGGCAAGAAGTGGACCTCGACATTGCGATTCCGAGTCGTACAAGTGATAAGGTGCTGGCCATTCAAGAATTGAGAGAAAATGAATTGAAAGGTTATAGCATATCAGTTTTCCCATGTAGTGTTTGACGATTGCATTAACGTTAAAATGTGACGTAATTTGCAGCAGGGTGTATTTCAAAGACGAGCACAAAAGTATGTACTGTATGAGCAGACATTTTTGTTTTGGTTTTAAACAAAAATTAAAATTTTGTTTTAACTTTGCTATGCTGCACATGTCTGATAACACAGGGCATAACTATATCCCCACATACTACATGAGTGACAGGTTACAAAATTGTGTGAAATGTTTTAGACGTCAATTTGTTCTTTAGATATAAACATGTTGCTTTTTAAAAGTGGATTAAATACATCTCCTCCCCTAAAAAGTATGCAGTTATGGTAATGATTTCTTGTGTATTCAGTATGAAAATAAGGTTTTATTGAACAGGATAACCAAAGAATTTGAAGATGCACGTTTACTTTGGCATGTCTGTGTGTCCTAGTGCAAGTAGTTTCCAACCCTTTGAAATGTAACAAACTACTCACTGAATAAAACACTGTAACATCACACAAGATGTGCATCATCAGCAACATTGCTGCAAGAACCTCAAACCTTGCAAGCACGAATCTGATATGGCTACATTCATTTTTGGTGTAATTCTGTTGTGGATAATGCAACATATATGTTTGCTCCTTACCATGTGTAGTGTATGAAAACAGTAAAACTGAATTATGTTGTAATGATATTAAAAGATAATGTATATTCAATTCAATTTATTTAACATTCCAGGAATCACAATACAATACATGTATGATATAGAACAAGTCAATAAATATATATGATGGTTAATTAAATAACAACAATTGTTAGTATAACGTATAAAATTCGGAATTGAAAATCGATTCTAAGTCAAATATAGAATTAAAACAGGAGATATAATCTAATATGTATTTAAAAAGTAAAATAGATAAAACAAACAGTCCAATATAAATTGTGATTATTAAGTATATACAAGGTGGCGACCATAAGTCAACTGTTAGGGGTGTATCTGT
>Ga0123355_10021773_pt1 | contig 10266 bp, 1 predicted proteins | sample TergutEmb28metaG_3_FD_89872 | JGI IMG/M metagenome (GOLD analysis project Ga0123355, IMG submission 89872) | Embiratermes neotenicus P1 segment gut microbial communities from Petit-Saut dam, French Guiana - Emb289 P1 | ecosystem: Host-associated > Arthropoda: Insects > Digestive system > Gut ... | reverse complement strand
ACGCGCCACATGCCCAGCCCATCTCATTCTTCTCGATTTTATCACCCGCAAAATATTGGGTGAGGAGTACAAGTCATTTAGCTCCTCGTTATGCAGTCTCCTCCATTCCCCCGTTACCTCGTCGCTCCTAGGTCCAGATATTCTCCTCAGCAACATTACAGGTAAAATTAAGTGCGGGGTAACAACTGCGGAATGTTTGAGCTTCTAAAGTGTCTGTGTTGTACTAACAAATTAAGGCCCAGTCTTTACTACATGTAGGGTCGAATGAAGTAGTAATCAATTCTGCATACTCCCACACAGTTTATATGTATATTTTATACGGTTCTCAGAATAAAATATTGATTATTTCTCTCTAGAGCCTTACCAGCCTGGACAGGAAGTGTCTTCACCGTGACGTACGAAATGATGTATTATAATATTTGTTGCGGTCATCCCGTTTTGTCAAATTCTTTAAACTTAATAGGCATGCATTTCAGTAACCACAGCTCGTCCTGTAGGCAATAAAGCATCTAAAAATTTCCGCTCATAAAAAACCATAACTATAACAGAGGTACTAAAGATGAAAATTATTGAGTTTTAATTACAATTTCTGTCGCTTCATGTTACTCTATTCATACAGGCATTCCAAGCTGCCATTTTTAGACTAACAAATGATATATTGAAGGCTATGAGGCCTTATTTTATTGACACGTTTTAAATTTTCTGAAACATATGTTGTTAGTTTTTTTTTATGTTTTGCTGACCGTGTATCTTAGTATATCTATCTTAGTAATTAACCAACTTGATGCACAAATTTTTTTGTTTTACAATAAATTTATTTCATGCCTCTACATGTTTCGAACACATGTGCTCATCATCAGGAGTTCAAAATTGCATTACACAGCCTCTGGTATCATCATACCTATAGGTGTGATGATACCAGAGGCTGTGTAATGCAAGTTTGACCTCCTGATGATGAGCACATGTGCTCGAAACATGTAGAGGCATGAAATAAATTTATTGTAAAACAAAGAAATTGTGCATCAATTTGGTTAATTGTTAAGATAAATATATGTTGTTAGGTCAGAGCGGCATTAGTATGAAAATATAGGAGACACGTACGAAATAAGATTATGTATTCGAAGCGTATTTTCTCATTTAAGTTAAACTGTATTGTAGCAAATATTCCTTATCTTATATTACATCTCTTCTCAGCATTATTATTCATTAGTTGTAAGATTGTATGCAGTTGTAAGTGGTTTACATCAGGTTTAGTAACTTTTGGCAGGAAGGCCAAGGTTGAAGGCAGGAGGATGGAATGGTGCTGAAAAGGGAAAGATGCATGGATGGGTAAGAACCGACAGGTCCTACAGAATAGCAAACTGGATACGAACATTATGTAGCAATGCATTTTCGCATCCTATGGAAAGTTTCCTCTCTTCCTCCTGAGGGGTCGCATCAAAGTTAATCATCACACTTTGCATCTGAATGACGCAGTACAATAGAAGTGCACGCAACGAATGTTAATGTAAAACAGAGAATGGGTGAAAGCAAGCGAAAAGAGAGACAGAGAAAGAGATACATATAACAGCACAGAATAGGCAAGGAATTTAAACTCCCTGTGTGGCTGCACAGTAATTAATAGTGAATCTCCAGTTGCGCCCTCCAGACACTTAAGTCTTAAGTCTGCAGTGACGTTATTTCATTGTAGCCTTGCTTGTGTTTCAAGTGGGTAGTATGTATGTATATTCGTCTGCTTCTTTCTTGCTTTATAATTAAAGAAAAACAAAGGAAAATAAGTGGATGAGCTGAGAACTGCATAGTAATCTGAGTAGGGTTGTAGGTTTCCCATTTTTCTCAATTTATTTTAGAATTTTCTTGTATAATCCAACTACAGAGCTGCTAAGATGGCTGAAAATCTGTAAGTCAGGACACAGTACTCAATTAGAGCACATTTTCCTTCACGTAGTTTTCAAAAATCGATACTACTCTTGTACAGTTCCAGCAAAGTGCAATTACAGTTGATAAATATTTATTTAAAAGTATTAACACAAAGTATATTATCCTTCATGTTGCGGTTCAAGACAGACATCTTCAGGGAGATTTACATGTAAAGGATTTCTGGTTGTCGGTGTATAAAAGATGAGTTTGAAAACCGTGTACAAGATAGCAATATCCTAAAATATGACGTATCAGTTAACAGTATAGATTGCAAGTTAATTATTGAGTCTATTGTTTGTATTCAGTTCTGCCATCTCAATTAAAGTGCCGTGCATTTGCATGTACATATCTCTGTAGACTTATTTCTATAGTAAAACCAACTAGATGTACCAATGTATCAAATTTATTTTATTTTTGAATGACACTCTACATGTTTCGGACGGTTTTTCCGTTCATCATAAGGAGTTCAAGACTGTACATACAGCAACAGACACTTGTCAAACAGATACTGCTGTCTGCTTGCAAGCATGTATGTACAGTCTTGAACTCCTTATGATGAACGGAAAAACCGTCCGAAACATGTAGAGTGTCATTTAAAAATAAAATAAATTTGTTACATTGGTGCATCTAGTTGGTTTTACTATAGAAATAATATTACGATGCACGGCTCTCTATTCGTATAGACGTCTTCGAGCCTGATGTTAACTGAGCCTTCTGAAGTTATTAACCTTTTGGCGCCGGAATTATTTTTTTTAAATTTTGGCACATCCTGTAAATAAAATGTGAATAAAACAGGAACCAAATAAGTTAGAATTATGAAACAAACTGCATTTTGAAGAGAAGAAAACGGAGAGCATTTACCATGTTTAAAATATTCAGTACCTGTATTTGTTGAATAAATATATAAAATGCAATATTTAGAGGTTAGCGGTGCGCTACGACCACTATAGTGGTCGTTAGGCGTCAATGGGTTAAGAGTCTTGTAAAACTTTAGGCAGCTAGTGGAAGCTAATTTCCAGTCTGTGTCTTTAACTGGCCAGTCATATTTTTTATAAATATTATTCTGTACGTAATGTTTAAAGTTTATGTTTTACGTACAGGCATCTAGCAACTCATTTTGTACAAATCTCTTTGAAGATGGTTATGTCGAGTCGAAAAATACAGGAAAGTATGTTTTGTGATAAAACATTTTAAAAAATATTTATTAGCTGTGAGTGTATTTTTTGGAATTGTAAAAAAACGGCCTTAATATAAAGAACATGAAAAATATTAACCAAAATTACATCTCGCTTTCGCGCATATTAAGCCTAATATCAAGGACGATTTAGTTTAATGAATTCGTGGCTATTAAATATTCTTTTACTTTGAGATCTGCGTACTGATATTATAACAAATGAAGTGTTATGGAATTGTAAGATTAAATCAAAAGGTAATTTCAGCGAATGGAATTGAAAGGAACGACCCGTTTCATATATATATATATATATATATATATATAACTAACTTCACTTGGTATAACCAGTGGTAGAGACTAGACTCGATTCGGACGGTTCTTTAACCCCTTGACACCTAACGACGGCTATAGTGGTCGTACCGCACCGCTAACCTCTAAACGTTTTATTTTATATATTTATTCAACAAATATAGGTACTGAATATTTTAAATATGGTATATACTCTCCGTTTTTTCCTCTACAAAATGCAGTTTATTTCATAAATCTAGCGTATTTGGTTCTTGTATTAATTACATTTTGTATACAGAGTGTGCTAAAATTTTAAAAAAATAATTCCGGCTCCAAAAGGTTAATACAAAAAGAGGTCTGCTATATCTTACATTAACTTGCCCATATTTTCAAATACAAGGCCGTATCCCACAAAATAAGCCTACTTTTAAATCATTTACTTTATGAAATTCATTGTCTTTTTGTTAGGAATACAACAAGACAAGCAACATACGTCTGACATAAGAGTATGGCGCGTTCGTACAACCTTTGTTGCCGTGGAAGAGCAAAATGTATTACATATAATGAGTGTATGTTTGCAGCTTTTGATATCCAGCATACCAATGCGCATGCGCCACATAGTTTTCTGCATCCTGCGCGGCTCTGCCAAATTCTTCCACATTATCCCATTCGGGCAAGATTTTCGAAAAAAAAGTTATTGAGCAAAAAATGTGTGTTTTGATTTTCTCTAGAATATTTTTTCCGAACTATTTCTTATTCTAAGAAGAACTGAGCGAGATACCATCAAAAGTGTATATCGGTCTTCATGTAAAGTACCCGTTATTGTTATTTTCAAATTTTAATGAAAGTTGAATTTCTCAAAAGATTTTCGAAAAATACTGAAATATCGAAATTAATGAAAAATCCGTCCATTGGGAGTCGAGTTGTTCCATGCGGACGGACGGATAGACAGACGGACAAGCAGACAGATATGGCGAAGCTAGTAGTCACTTTTCGCAATTTATGGGGCACGCGCCTAGGTGAAAAACGTCAAATTTCTGGGAAAGGATCAATCCAGTATTCAGTTAAGAAATGAGATTAAATTTCTGCATTTTGATCGTAAGTAGAAGGTGAAGACTGCGAAGCGTTCAGACATTTGCCTCTAAACTTACGCGGTAACTATTAATATTAGAGCAATATGTGAGGAATAGGTGAATATTAATCAATACCGATGTACCATTCCTCTCTGTCAGTGTGGCCAAAATAATTAATAAACTGTAGGCCACATTCACTAATTGGGACTGCCCGCCTTAGCACTAGGCCAAGGGTAGCCCGGAACAAACATTCCGTTGGGAATACCTCAAGTAAAGAGAAACTTAAAGATCTAGGCGTAGATGTGTGAATATTATTAAAATCAACCTTAAAGAAACAGGATGATATGAGGTGAAATGTATCAATTTGTCTCAGGATGGGGACAAGTGACCGGCTTTTGTGACAACGAGAATGAACTGCAGTTTTGAATAAAATTCAGGACAATTGTTGGTTTCTCAAGAAGCCCTGTATTCCACAGATTTAGTTATAAGATTAGGCCACTATGATTTCTTTACAACCAGCTGTGTTGAGTGAACTTTTTCATTTCCTCTTTGTTAAAATCTATTTTAATACTATCATATTACCAACAATCTCCGAAGCAGCCTTTTCGGACCTATGAATTGAAAAACGTGGGTTCCAGTATATTAAAACCCTTATTGGTATACACTTCAATATTTCGAATTTAACGTATTACAAATGTAGATATTACGAGGTACCAGCGCACATTCTTGGAAATTGTGGAATGACAGTCTTGTGATGGGAAAATGGGTATTCTAGGAATCCTTTACTTTCCATAGTGTCACTGCCAGGCAACAGTATTCGGAACGTATTATCCACTAAATTCCGAAGGAAAATAAGTTTCTAAGAAATCGTAATGGAACTCATGGGCCTTATCATTCTTCCATTCAACATTATGTCCCCGTTTGTCTATGCTGCGGCGTCCGGCACGTGCTGTGAGACTTACTGAGTAATAGCTGGTGTCTGTTATGTCTGTGTGGTGAACTGGGGTTGGGGAGGTCGTGTTCTTATAGTCCTTATTCTTCCATCCGCAAATTAGTTTCTTGTTTTTCGATGGTCTACATTAAGAGTGACCTCGTCTGTATTGGTTTCAGACTTTATAGCGGTAGCAGTTGGTAGGGAATGTAGGTGCAGTTATGGAATAAATTAGTGTGAGATAGGAAGGGTATGTAGAACGAAACTTAAGGAAAATGTGTGTAAAGTTTTGTTCAGAAACCCGTAGTACAGAACAAATAAAATGACAGAGGGGTAAATGGGAAAATGGTAATATTCTGAGTTTTAAAACCAATAGAAAAGTGGCGAATGCATTTTTCTGACTTAGGGTAGGCACCGGTCAGTAAGACAATGCACAATTGGAATTCTATAGAAAAGAAATTTTCTAATAAATAAAAGACTATTAGCTTCCCAATAGAAAGTCTGCTTTTTGGAGTTTATTTATATTACATTTTAATATATTCTTCAGAAATGTTGAATTGCAGGTAAAACAAGTATGATGTAAACTGACCGTAGACATAATAAATCATAAACTGCCAAAGAGTTCAATTTTGTTTTTTATTTGTTTTCCACTACGAACTATTTAAGGCATTATGCATAACCGTCTTCAGACATTTCGCATACAAGCACAAATAAAAGGCACAAAATTTCTCTACCTCATATTTCAAATAAGATAAATAGTGGGATCTCATAGTTTTTCTATAGAGCATACGATCTATGTACTGTACATTCGAAAAATAAATCTACATATATACAGTGCTGTAAGTTTAAAAGCGAATTTATGGACTGTCTGTTCCGTTTATTTCTGCGATGCTACATTAGTCTGCAAAATGGCATTGATTAAGTTGTCGTACTATATCACTATAGAGCTAGTCAATACCGCCATTCTTACTCCGTGGTCATTTAGTGTTTTACGCTGTTAGTGCACTTGATAAGACTGGAATATCTCTGTTTGTAAGTGTATACACACACACACACACACACACACACTGTGGGTGGGTTTTTAAATTGTGGTATATTATATTTGTAATTTTATCTGGTCTACATGTTTCGGCCATTATATATAATGGCTGAAACATGCACCGCTAGAACGTTGATAAAAAGAATGAAGAATCGTTTGTTGACAATATGATTCATTGTATCTACAGTATTTCTAAAGCACAAAGGGCATGTACCAGTTATATATATATATATATATATATATAAGTTACTCTGTTAATAAATACAAGAGTTTGTGACCATATTTTAGCTTTGGCTGATTGAGTGTTTAGGGAAATGACGTCATATACATCAGGGAGGTTCACTGTCACGTTAGCTGTCATCTAGAACATGACGCTTTGTAATTTCGTGTTGAGTCACCGACGTCTCAGAACAAAGTGCTGCCTCCATCTCCACACTTGTTACCTATCTACCAAAACACAATGTAACACATTGGACAAAAGTTAAGATATCTAAAAAGAAAAATATGAATACTAACGGTACGTAGGAAACTAATGAATACAGTACTCTTGCGAATAATATTTTGTCTACTACGGACGCTATCAAAGTACTGTTTGACCAGAATTATGAAGTTACAAATACATGCCCTTATGTTTCGTGCACTCTGTTACACGTCTTATAATAATTTAGTGTGTAAAGTTTTACTGGTTCATTACATCAACTCTATATTTTGTACTGCTTTAAAAAATATTCAAAATGACACGGCTTTATGTTTTTAAAATCTGACTGCCTTTCTTGCCAAAAAAATATAATTTCTCTGGGACAGTGGTCCATATCTGATATAATGGGAAGAAAATTCGCATGGTTGTGCTGCAAGAGTCTCTTCAATTTCTTCCCTAACCACAATAAATAAGAAAATTAAATCCACTGAATCTTCTTTTACTGCTAGGAATTGTGTCATCCCCGTTGTGTGTGTGTGAAAATTGGAAAAGAGTATGTAGTCAAACACAACTGTGTCAATTAATGTGTATTTAATGGCTATACTAGACAACTACATGTTTCGGCCTTTACTGGTCATCTTCAGGTTGTCTTCAAGAGAACTTAAGTTCCTACTATATACATTGAGCGCGCACGTGGTGCAGAGATCTCTACATACGGACCTTATTGCGTAGTGTAATTTTTATATGTGGTGGTATGCTCTGACTAAAGGCATCGTAGTGCTAGTGGCTAGTGTCAAGTTTGAAGGTTCTGCTCCACTGGTACTATGAAGAGGCGTATTCCTCTTCCTTCCCCAATTAAGAGGAAGGAGGATGAACACGCCTCTTCATAATACCAGCGGACCAGAACCTTCAAACTTGACACTAGCCACCAGACCCTACCATGCCTCTACTCAGAGCATACCACCACATATAGAAATTACATTACGCAATAAGGCCCGTATGTAGAGATATCTGCACCACGTGCGCGCTCAATGCATATAGTAGGACCTTAACTTCTCTTGAAGAAAACCTGAAAATGGCCAGTAGGCCGAAACATGTAGTTGTCTAGTATAGCCATTAAATACACCTTAATTGACATAGTTGTGTTTGTCTACATACTCTTTTCCAATTTTCTTTTACTGCATTCCTGGCGAAGGCATCTTAATTCATCATTCGACGTTCTGAAGAAAAACGCTAGGTTTCTATCAGTGCCTTTTAGTGCTTCTCTAATGGTTTCTGTGAAGTTAAAATTAGAAACCGCTTAAAAAATAATGTTCACGAAACTAGACCTAGACCTGTTGATGATACTAATGTCACGTGAATCAGCACGGCCATTTGGAATAAAAAAAGGCATTTTTCTGTTTACTTTATTCGTTGTCTTCTTCACTCGGGCAATCCATTCATAATATGGGCAGCTTTTATTTTATTAAGTATGCTTTATTTATGTGTGTTTTCTTATGTTCGTAGTTTATAGTGCTGTTTTCTTCTATGTTGTAATCTTGCTTATGTTACTTGCTCTTGTCCAGTTTCTTAATAACTTAAATAACCTGTGTTTGATTGAAGTACTGTGTCATAGATATCTGCTGAATTTCATATCATACATAAAAAGTGGGCCAAAAGTATGTATACAGTATAGTATATTGTATAGTATTGATGGTTCTGTATACGTACTTTAGACCCACCCTGTATGAGGACTTGTGTAAAACAAGCTACATAATAATAATAATAATTATTGTTATTTCATCGTCATTATCATCATCGTCACCACCTCCGAATATTTTGGTTGAGTGGTTAGCACTCGTGCTTCCTATTTTGTGCTGCCGGGTCCAGAACTCGGCCAGAATCTCGGAAGTCCTGAAGCATATCACGTTTTCCTCCAGTCCCTCCAGGCATGCCTGTAATGTCGACTGTACTACCTTCTAAAACAAAGGCCCCTCTCATATCCGTTTGAGGCTGCCACTTTTTGATGCTATTCGTAACTACAAATAACTCTGATGGCTACATAATGGCAGAATGACTACAGAGTGGAAATTCTTCAGTCATTATAAATAAGGAGTGACCCAAAGGCCAATTGATCGGGAAGTGTCCCTCAAATGTAAGGTAATGTTAATGTTTAAACTCGTTATCAATGGGAACTCTCATTTTTATTAATTTCTTTTGATTTAGTTCTTCCAGTTCTCGTTTCGAAACCTTTTTATGGGTTTAGGAATTAATAAAGAAATTTACTATGTGGTTTAGGCCATATTATTTAACTGGTTCACTTACTTTTGGGGCACTTTATTTGTAAGCACAGGGCGCCCAGTCGCTGTGGCTGCTAAATTTGTACTGTGGGGCCCAATATTTTAGGGTTTCATTGTGTAACATCCTTCACATCACCCTTACAGCGCCTAGAATTTTGAAATGGTCCCTAAATATTTGAACAATTTGTGCACCCCTGATATATTGTATGTGGGTTACGAATACTGATTAGTTTCAAGGCAAACATACCAAGTTGTGGCAAATAGGCTTAGCGAAGCGTATTTCGTGATACGGCAGAAAATTCGCCAAGGTATTATGCAGACACATGCTTTTCGCTGTTAGTTTTAGAGGCTATAAACCGAAGGCTTTATAAGTGACCATATGCCACGATACAAGTTATCATTACGTCACGAAATTTAATAAGCTTACTCTTACTAAAAATTAAGAATATAGCTTATGCACGGGTTGTTTATTGCTAGTTAAGTAAATGGTCACTTTTCTTTTTCTTCGGCCTCCTGAAGATAATATTAAGAAGAGATTTTTCCGTGTATGGACCGATTATTTACGGAAAATTTAGCTACAGTCGCGTTGTATTTACGGAAGTTATTGTTCGCTTCCTTAACAGTTGGTTTGCAGAGCATTAAGAGGGGGAAAAAAATACCCACTCGAGAAATACGAAGAGTTTTCTGTTGTGCCAGAAGTAGGAACTGCGAAGTCTCAACGAACTTCCGTCTTCTGACATGATATATCACGTGCCATTAGTAAAAGATTCTGCTTCTCTTGCTTTACAAGCATTCACTGTCGTAGTATGTTTTGTTGCTGGTATTTACAACATTACGTCACATTCCGTGCTTACAAAATACTACTTTGAAGGGAGACGTTTCTTACTGTTTCAGTCATGGAAGCGGAACCCATTTTGAAGATTAATAAACTCTGATAGATCTTATTGTAGCACCGTGTATTTTCGTAGAATCGCTTCAATTTATCAACCAAAGAATGCACATGTAATTTCACATGAAACAATTTTAAAACACTTTAAAACACTCCGACATGTTTCGATCTTGTCAGATCATCATCAGGGAGCTTTGTTCCTTGCTAAAGTTATATTACAGTAGTCAAAATTCAATTCTTATTTGCAAACGAGGT